>Ga0163144_10015161_pt1 | contig 15929 bp, 12 predicted proteins | sample OliLak19BULKMAT1_FD_123175 | JGI IMG/M metagenome (GOLD analysis project Ga0163144, IMG submission 123175) | Freshwater microbial mat bacterial communities from Lake Vanda, McMurdo Dry Valleys, Antarctica - Oligotrophic Lake LV.19.BULKMAT1 | ecosystem: Environmental > Aquatic > Freshwater >...
AGCGGCCGGATCCGGATCGAACCGCGCCCCGAATGCCCGGTGCTCGGCCAGCAGCGCCTGTGTACTCACCTCCGGGAGGTAGTTCAGCGTCAACAACAGGTTGTTCCAGGCGAATCCGTCTTCGGGCGTGAGCGTGATCACCTTGCGCGTGGCATCCACCGCTTCGGCGACGAGGCCTTGTTGCTGCAAGACGGTTCCCAGATTCATCCAGGCCACAGCATTGTCGGGCTGAAGCGCGAGAGCATTCCGCGCGGCGGATTCGCCTTCCACCAGCCGAGACAGCGCGAAATAGAGATTCGAAAGCGACAAGTGGGCTTCGGTCAGCGTCGGCTTGAGCTTCAGGGCGCGCAGCAGATACTGCTCGGCCTCGGGTGCGCGATTCAAGTGTGCGAATGCGACGCCGAGGTTGAGCAGTGCCTCCGCGAAGTCCGGTGTCGCCTGTAGTACCTGCTGCAGCTCGGCGATCGCGTCGGCGTGCCGGCCGCCGGCGTGCAAGGCGTTGGCGAGACCCATCCGGGCATCCCGGAAATCCGGCCGCAGCTGGACCGTCTTGCGCAACGCGGTCTCTGCCTCATCCAGATAGCCGTGTTTCACCAGAATATTGCCAAGCGTGTAGTGGTTGTCCGCGCCGTCCGGATCGAGCGCTATTGCGGCGTGGATTTCCTGTTCCGCCGCCGCGAGATCGCCGCTCGCCGCCAATGCGATCGCGTGCTGGCGCCGCGCGACCGGTGTTCCCGGGGCAAGCCGTGCCCCCGTCTGTGCAGCCGCGAGCGCTTCATCGGTACTGCCGTCAGCGATCAACATCGTCGAAAGATTGACCCATCCCGCGAGCAGGTCCGGCCGCACCGTGGTCGCAAGACGGTAGCAGCGCTCGGCTGCTGCACGCCAGTCGAGGCGTTCGAAGATGATGCCTTGATCGACCAGAGCCTCGGCCTTGCCGGGTAGCGTCGCCAAATGATCGGCGACAGCGAAAGCCTGCACCGCGCCGGCGGCATCGCCGGTTTTGACCAAAGCGAGCCCGAGCGCCAGTTGCGCAGGTAACGAATCGGGCTGTTGCGCTATCGCATGGCGCAGCAACTCTATTGCGAAGGCCGGTTGGCCGCGCCGCGTGTTGAGGTTCGCAAGATTGCAGGCCGCAAGGGTGCTATCCGGATCCCGAGCGAGTGCGGTGGTGTAGGCCTCCACCGCCGCTTGCGGTTGCGCGAGCACTTCGAGCGTGAGTCCTAGTTCGTTCCACCAGTCCGAGTCGCTGTCATCAAGCGACAGGGCACGGCGAAATGCGTCTGCCGCCGCCCCCAGGCGGCCGGTAGCGCGTAACGCCTCGCCGCGGGAGTAATGGAACGCCGGATGGTCCGCACGTAGCGCGATCGCAGCATCAATGCGCTCCAGTGCATGCACGGGCGCGCCACCGGAGAGTTCAATCGTCCCGAGCAGATAGAGCGCGTCGGCATGCCTCGGGTCGAGGGCGAGCAGTCGCTCGTACTGGCTGCGGGCCCGATCGACGTCGCCGCTGCGATGGGCGGCGACGCCCGTGTCGAGCAAGGTGGCGGCATCGTCCTCTGGTACCACGGCTTTGGCTCGTTCACCGGTCAGCCATTTCAAAATTTCGAACTCCCGTCGTTCCATGCGGCGCGATAGGCGCTTTCGAGCTGTCGCACGAATCCAGCCACTTGCGTCAGTGCCGTGTTGCGCATCGTGGCGCGTAGCGAACGACGCAGCGCGTGCCGCCGGGCGGCATCGAAGGCGAGGGATGATGCGATATCGACGTATTGATCGGTGGAGGAGGCGACGAGATCGTCGAGGCCCAGGTGCTGGAGCAGGCTCACGCCCACGCGGGCGGCATGTCGATCGCCGGCCAGGGTGACCACTGGCACGCCCATCCAGAGCGACTCGCAGGTGGTGGTGGTGCCGTGATAGGGGAAGGTGTCCAGGGCGATATCCACGTTGGCAAGGGCGGCCAGATGCTCGCGGCGTCCGGGGGTGAAGCCGGCCAGTTCGACCCGATCCAGATCCAGGCCAGCGCGCTGCATGCGCTCCCTGGCCAGGCGCAGCACGCCCTCGTCGCGCAGGGAAGCGGTCTTCACGAGCAGGCGCGAATCGGGGACGCGCGCGAGAATGCGTGCCCACACGGTGAGCATCGCGTCGGTGATCTTGGGGAAGTTGTTGAACACCCCGAAGCGCACCGGCGCCCCGGCAAGGCTGGGCGGTTCGGTGATCTCGGGCGCCTCGGGCGGGGGCTCGTAGCACAGGAACACTTCGGGCAGGCGCAACAGGCGCTCGGTGTGATGAGCCTCGTAGCCCGGCGGATCGGCGCGGGCATCGGTGATGCGCCAGTCCATCTGCGCGAGCCCCGTGGTGTTCGGATAGCCCAGCCAGGTGATCTGCACCGGGGCCACGCGCTGGGCCAGTGCGGTGAGACGGCTCCTGGCGGTGTGGCCGGCCAGATCCACGATGATGTCCAGGCGATCTTCGCGCATCAGGCGCACCAGATCGGTATCGCTCATGGCAGCCACGTCGCGCCACAGATCGGCCCGATCGCGCAGTCGCTGGGTGACTTCGTCCACGATCGTGTGGTTGTAATAGCACACGGTCTCGATGCTCTTGCGATCGTGATGGGCGAGCACAGGCTCGAAGAAGAAGGCCACCACATGGGTGCGAAAATCGGGCGAGATATAGCCCACGCGCAGCTTGCGATCGGAGCGCCGGTCGTGGTCGGCGAAGCGGGGGACAGCGGCCGGATCCGGATCGAACCGCGCCCCGAATGCCCGGTGCTCGGCCAGCAGCGCCTGTGTACTCACCTCCGGGAGGTAGTTCAGCGTCAACAACAGGTTGCTTCGAGCCAATGCGTCGTCAGGGGCGAGTTCGAGCGCGCGGCGGTTCGCATGGGCGGATTCGTCCATGCGTCCCTGGTGTTGCAGCGCCATCGCGAGATTGATCCAGCCGCCTGCGTAGTCGGGAGCGCAATCGATGGTGGCACGAGCCTCGACCTCGGCGTCCGTGAAGCGCATCGCGCTGTACAGGAGGCTCGACAGCAGAATATGTGCGAGCGGCTGGCGCGGCTCGATCTCGATCGCACGCCGATACTGCGCCTCGGCGTCAGCGTTTCGGCCGGCGGGCAGGAGACTGTTTGCGAGCGCGATGCGGGCGGCGGCCAGCGTCGGTTCGCGCGCGATCAGTGCTTGGAGACGTGCGATCGCTTCGGGATGGCGCCCCGTCCGATAGTGGAGATCGGCGCGTTCGAGAGTTGCTTCCGGATACTGCGGCCGCAATTCGAGGGCACGGTCGAGTTCGGCATCTGCCTCTTCGAAAAAACCGCGCCGTAGCAGGATGCTGCCGAGCGTGAAGTGGGCTTCGGGGAAGTTCGGCGCGAGGCCAACGGCTTCGTGCGCTTCTGGCTCGGCAGCGGCTAGCTGGCCATCGGCAGCCAACGCGACCGCATGCTGAAGCCGCGCGAAGGGCGACTGTGGATCGATGGCGACGGTCCGCGCAGCGGCCGCGATCGCGCCCGCGAGGTCGTTCATCGCCAGCAGGCATTGCGATAACGCGCCGTGGGCCGGCAAGTAGTCGGGCTCGATTTCGAGTGCCCTGCGCAGCAGGGTCGTGGCAGTTTCCGGCTCACCGCGAAGTCTGTGCTGATTCGCCAAATTGCAGGTCGCGGCGACGCACTCCGGATCGCGTTTGAGCGCCGCCTCGTAAGCAAGGTGCGCCTCGTCGGGGTGCCCCAGTGCGTCTAGCGTGAGCCCGAGTTCGTTCCACCATTTCGCATCGCTGGCGTCGAAGGCGAGCGCACGACGGAATTCCGCGACCGCATCCTCGAGCCGCCCTTCCGCCCGCAGCGCCTCGCCGAGCGAGTAATGGAATGCCGGTTGGTCCGGCCGCAGGGCGATTGCCGCTTCGATCCGCTGCCTCGCGGCGACGGTCTGTCCGCCCGCGAGGTTGAGCGTGCCCAGCAGATAGAGCGCGTCGGCATGTTGAGGATCGATTGCGAGCAGCTCCTCGTAGCAGCGGTGCGCCTGCTGCATATCGCCGGCCCGATGTGCCCGGAAACCTTGGTCGAACACGGCGGCTGCATCAGCGCTCGTCGCCGGCGCGGGCTTTCGGGAGATCCAGTCGAGCAGTGCAACGATCGCGGACTCGCTTTCAGGGATTCGTATACAGGTAAGCGCCATAGTCGCAGGCGCAATCGCTTGCGCCGAACAGGCGCACGGCTCCAGCCGGCCAGTCGCGCAGGAAATTGACGCTGGATGCGACATTGGACCAGCGGTTTCCAACAAACTCGCGCGCGTGCAGCGCGATCAGGACATCGACCAGAACCTCTTCTCCGTCCGCGCGCGGATCGCCGTCCACCGAGAAGTGCACCGATTGCGCACCGCGGGAACGTCGTGCGGACGTGAACACGACACGATTGCCCCAGCGCGCCCGATAGTGGGCTTCCATGTCGAGATCGTCGGTCATGAGGAAGAGCCGCAGTCCGTCATTCGCATCCAGGGTCTGTGCGATGACCACGCCGATCCGCGCATTGATGGCGACAAGCGATTCGCCCTGTTCCGCGTGCTTGTCGGTGCCACGTATGTGAGCCGCAACGAACGGGTCTTCGCCGAAGTGCCGCAAGACGAAATCGGCGGCGCGCTCTGCGAGCCAGGGTTGGGGACGTAGCCAGGTTGTGGCGAGCGCGCGCATGCAGGCGACGGTGCCGAGCGCCGCCAATGGATGCTGCGGCGGGAGCAAGTGCCGGACCAGATGCACATTGGTAAAGACGGACCCGATGATCAGTCCGTGCCGACGCCCGACGAGATCGACCGCTGACAGGGCCCGGGAGGCCTTGCGCCGTTCCCGCACGCGGTCCCAGGGCGTCGCATTCGGCCACGGTACGGGAAAGGTTCCGTACGTGGCGGCAGCATCCACGCTGCTACGGTCGATGCCGGAATCCGCACAGAAATAGTTCGTCCAGGCCTCGCTGTCCTCGCGCCGCGCGAATGCGCTGCCCTCGGCCCAGTGAATGTATGTGGCGCGCCCGTCCACGTCAGCCGCGAGTACGTGTCCGAGCACGTGCTGCACGTCGGACCAGAAGCCCGCGCCCCAGGGCTGCACGAGCATGACTCCTCCCGCCATGGGTCCACGAATCGCGAGGCGTTCCAGGGCATCGTCGAGTCGGTCGCGCAGCGCCCAGAGCTCATCCCGATTGAGCGTTGCGAACGGGTCCGGCGGATCCGCACTCGCGGCCAGGCTTGCGGCGTCGATGGCACCGTCGAGATCGCCCATCAAAGACAGCGCGGCGGACATCCGGTTGAGAAGTTGGGCATCGCCGGTGCTCTGCGCGAGTTCGCGGAGCAGTTCGAGCCCTTCGCCTGGACGGTCGAGATTGAGATCGACCTCGGCCAGGAGACCGATCGCTTCCCGATCGCCGGGTACCCGTTCGAGGTGCTCGCGGCACGCGAGCCGAATGTGGTCCCACTGGCCGGTGAACCAATGATCGCGGACGCAGCGTTGTGCGTCGAAGGCCATGCGGCTCAGGTCGTTATCGCTGCTGAACGAACGGCCACACGGACGCGGTTGCCGGCTCGCGTCACGACGAGACACAGAATGCTTCGCGGGGCCACATGATTCGAGCCGGTCGATGCTCGGGTACGGTGGACGCAAAGCCTGGGTTCAAGGCTCATGGTCGCGCGGCTATCCCTACTGCAAGACCGAAGCCGCATAATTGTGGGCAGCATCATCGACGCCGAGCATGTGGAGGGTGCCTTTGGGCCAATCCTTGAGGGCGCGCACGATGCACGCAACGTTCGAGAAGCGGTTTCCAACGAAAGATTCGGCCGCGAGCGCCGTCAGTACATCGACGAGGACTTCCTCGCCCAGCCGCCGTTGTGGCAGACCCGAACCGAGGTGCACGGACTGCCGCCCTTGTCCGCGAAGTGCCGCGCTCATCACGACTCGACTACCGTATCGTTCTCGATATTGCCGCTCGATGTCGCGATCGTCAGTCAGCAGCAGTAGGCGGATTCCGTTGCGCCCAGCCAGCAGCCGGTCGACTATGTTACCGATCGCAAGATTCACGACGCCGAGCAAATCACCTTGCTCGCTGCGTTTGTCGGTCCCGCGTACGTGCGTGGCAATGAACGGCGTATCTCCGAACTGGTCCGCCACGAACGTGGCAGCACGCTCTGCCAGGTGCGCTCGTGGTCGCAGGAATGTGGACGTGAGTGCGCGCAGGGTGGCGCGGGTATCGACACCCGCGAGCGGATGGTCCATCGGCAACAGATGGCGCACCAGATGTACGCCCGTGAAATGAGATCCCACGACCAGAGGCTCCGGTCGCGCGATCAGATCCACGGCGCTGATCGGACCGGTGGCGCCGCGGCGTGCTGCGATCCCGCGAAAGGGCGAGCCGCCGCCCCAGGCGCCGGGAAAAACGCCGCGATCCGCCGCTGCCTCGATCTCGGCTGGATCGACAGCCTGTGTGGGCTCGAAGAAGTCGAGCCACGCATTGCGCGACGGGTCATCCGTAAAGAGGCTGTGCTCTCCCCATTGCACCAGCATCCGGCGGCCATCGATTTGAGCTGCCAGCGCATGGCCGAGAACGTGATGGACTTCGGACCAGAATCCGGCCCCCGCGGGATGAACCAGCATGAGTCCACCGGCTGGAGTGCGGGTGGAATACTGACGGGCCAGGGCATCGTCGATGCGGTCGCGGACCTCGAGCAGCTGGTCGAAATGGGGGTGGACCAACGAGCAGGTCGGATCGAGCGATCGCGCCTGACGGAATGCGGCGATGGCGCCGTCGAGGTCGCCGGCCTCCTGGAGCAGCCAGGAGAGCCGTCCGGGAACCCGCGCATCCTCGGCGGTCTCGACGAAACGGCGCAATAGTTCCAGGGCCTCATTCGTTCGCCCCAGAGCGCAACAGGATTCCGCGAGCGCGAATGCGACCTCGATGTCGCCGGGCGCTTGATCGAGACGCGCGCGGCACACCTGCTCCATCACGTCCCACTGCCCGGTAAACCAGTAGTTGTCGAGGCATTGCCCAAGGTCGAAGGCCATGCCTCAGCCAGCCGCCGCGATCACTGCGAGATCCTTCGCGATCGCTTCAGCCACGCTTGCCCAGTCGAACCGTTGCGACTGCCGATACAGGCGCGTATGCGGATACCAAGGCGAGTCGGCACGATCCGTCAGCCAGCGCCAGCAGCAGTCATAACGCAGCATTGTCCAGGCGGGGTGACCGAGGGCTCCGGCAAGATGCCCGACAGCTGTGTCGACCGTTACAACCAGATCGAGGGCCTGGATCAGCGCGGCCGTGTCTCCGAAGCTCTCCAGCTCGGCCGTGAGGTCGACAATCGGGAACGGTGCGACAGACGGGCTGACCTGTCGCGCCGCCTCACCTTTTTGCAGACTGTACCAAGTAACACCCGGCACGGTACCGAGTGCGCCCAGATGCACGAGCGCGGCGCTGCGTCGGCGATCGGCGCGATAACGTTTCGGGTGATTCTTGTGCGGATCGCCAGCCCAGACCAGGCCCACGCGGAAGTTCCGATCCGCCGCAAGCCGCGCCTTCCACGCGGCCACCTTGCCCGGTGCTGGAGCGAGGTAGGGCACGCGCGCGGGGATCGCCTCGAGACTTCGCGCGAAAGTGCGCGGTAACGACATAAGGTACGAGTAGTAGTCGTAGGAGGGCAGCGGGTCACCGCGCGCAATGACCTCGAGGCCCGGCATCGAACGCAACAGGTCCACCAGAGGCGCCTGCGCTTCGAGCATGACGCGCGCGCCGCGCGCCATCAATAGTGGGGCGAAGCGGACGAACTGGATGGTGTCGCCGAATCCCTGTTCGGAGACCAGCAAAACGGTACGCCCGCCCACGTCTTCGCCTTCCCATTTGGGTCCGGGATAGCCGCGCCGTGCGGAGCGGATCTCCTCCGCGTCCAGACGGTATTCGTAATCGTCCCAGCCGCGCCCGTAGTCGCCCAGCTTGAGTTCCGCCAGGCCTCGATACAGGTGCGCTTCGGGATACTGCGGGTGCTGCGCGAGAATCCGATCGAAGCACTCGCGTGCTTCCCCGAGGTTGTCCAGTTCGAGTAGTGCAAGGCCGCAGCCGGTCAGTACGTCTAGGTGTCCAGGCTCGATCGAGTCGGCTGCGCGATAGTGCTCGATCGCGGCATGGAGCTCGTCGATTTCGTGCAACTCGGTGGCAAGATTGAAATGCGCGTCACGGTGCGTCGGCTGCAGGAAAATAGCGTTGCGATAGCTTGCGACGGCATTGACGTTGTCGCCGCGACCGGCATACACGAACGCGAGGTTGTAGTGCCAGTCGGCGTTGCCAGGGTCGAGTTCGAGTCCGCGCCGATAGAGCGCCTCGGCTTCATCCAGGCGCTGCTGCAGGAGCCGCAGCGTGCCGAGCCGCATGAGTGATCGCGGTTGTCGTGGCTGCTGCGCGAGCGCCCCTTCGGCTTGCGCAACAGCTGCGTCGATGTCACCCGCTTCCTGGAGGCGACGCGATTCGGCGAGGGCTTCATCCAGCAGATCTCGATCGTCAACCGGCGCTTGAGTGGATTCCGAGGTCCTTTTCAACCAGCTCAGCATATCGACCGCCCACCACCATTCTCGCGGGCCAATGTCGGTTGCACTGTGGCATGCACCTTGCGCTTCCGCGTCTGGGCTCGGCTGGCGCAGTGCTCATGAGGCAAGGGATCGACTACGGCGGTCACGATTCGGATTTGCAGGGTGCGCTGTGCGGAAAGTAAACTATTGTTTTTGAATACTAACCACATTCATTCGGCGTTTCGGCTGTCGGCGGAGGCGATGCGATTGAAGCAAATGGGGTGCCATTCATGTTTGGTCTGTTCGATACCAAGAAAGTCGACGATTTTGCGCGCAGCCTCGCCCAGGATCTCGCGCGGCGTTTTCCGCCTGCAGGGGAGGCTCGCACGGACAAGGGCGCCGCGAATCAGCTCGCGGTCGTGACCGAGGGGCTGTATGCCCGCGCCTTGCGGTTCCATCAGGAGAACCGCCTGGGGGTGTTTCGCAAGGCGAAGCTCGGCAATGTGTTCCGTTGGCAGTTGAAGGAACTGGGCTACAGCGATAATTTCGTTGACAACGTGACTAAAGGATTGGTGATCAGGCTCGCGAAGAAGAGGTAGCGGCGCTTGCTCAACCGGCGGCGCACCAGCGCTGCCAGCACTCGAAATAGGCGCCTTCGAGCCGCCTGGTGAAACCGACTTCGTCTAGGATCGGGGAGCATTCGAGCCTGGCCCTCAAGGTCTGGCGCAGTTCCGCGAGCCGCGCGGGATCTGCCGCCCGCTCGGCGGCGATGCGCACATAGTCGGAGACATCGCGGGCGATCCAGTCTTCGAGGCCGATATTCGCGAGGATGCTGGCGCCAACACGCGCAACATGTGTGCTGCCCGCCAATGCCACGAACGGGACACCCATCCAGAGCGCATGCAGGGTCGTAGTGGTGCCGTTGTACGGAAAGCTGTCGAGCGCTAGATCGATTTCGTCGTGCAATGCGAGGAACTCTGCGTGCGTGCTTCGGCCGCGCATCTCAATGCGGGAAGGATCGACCCCGGCGGCCTCGAAACCGGCGAGCAGGCGTGCCCGCGCTTCACCTCGCGGCACGGCGGTCATGAGCAGGCGCGAGCCCGCCACCCGTCTCAGGATCTGCGCGAGCGCCGAACGCATCGCCGGGCTCACCTTCGAGTAGGCATTGAAGCAACCGAACGTGATCGCTCCGCGTGACCGCGACGGCAGTGGAGCCGGGGTCGGTGCGCCGGGCTTGGGTCGAAAGCACATGAAGAAACCGTCCAGCGCCACGATGCGTTCGGCGGCGTACTGGCCGGACAGATCGGCGGCGATGTGGCGATCGGTGATCCAGCCGTCCATCGTCGAGAGGCCGGTGGTGTCCGGGTAGCCGAGCCATGTGAACTGCACCGGGGCGGATTTGCGTGCGAACAGCGGCAGGCTGTTGTCGTCGAAATGACCCTTCAGGTCCACCAGGACGTCGATGGCATCGGCGCGCACCTGGGCTGCGAGCGTCGCGAAATCGGCCTCGGGCACGCGCCGCCAGACATCGGTGAGGCGCTCGAGACGCTCGCTGGTCGCATCGCGCAGTCGTGTACGGTCGTAACACCAGACCTCTACGCGGGATCGATCGTGCCGCTCCAGCACTGCTTCGAGGAAGTAGCTGATCACGTGCTCGGACAGATCGTTCGAGACATAGGCGATGCGCAACCTGCGTCCGGTGTCGCGCGACTGCGTGAACGGCGTGGTGTCAAGAAGCGGGCGACCGAAGCGCTCTTCGTAAGCGCCATAGGCGCGCGCCGAATCTACGGCGTCGTGGGGTCCGACGTAAATTCGTGCGGCGAGGAAATCGGACAGCGTCTGGGCCGAGCCGGGATCGAGCTCCGCGGCGCGTCGATAGTGCGCGAGAGATTCCTCGACGTCGCCACGCGAGTCGAGGGCGAAAGCGAGCTTGCCGTGGGCCCGTGCGAGGCCGTCGTCGGCGCGTACTGCGTCCCGGAACGCCAGGATCGCCGTGTCGATGAAGCCGCGTGCTTGGCGTGTGATGCCGAGATGGAGGTGGACATTCGCGTCGTTCGGCGCGTGCCGCGCGCGACCCTCGAGCGCCGCCTCGGCATCCACGAGCCGCGCCTGCGCGTGCAGAATGGCGACCGGATCGACCGCGGGATCGATCCGCCAGTCCAGCCCTCGCAACAGTTGCCAATACTCGATCGCGTCATCATCGCGTCCCGCGGCGCCGAGCGCCATCAGCAGCCGCTGGTGTGCCGAAGAGCGATCCGGGGCAAGTGCCAGCGCGGCGCGCAGTGCTGCGATCGCCTCGGCAAACCGCCCGCGTTCGAGATGCACCTCGGCCAAGGTCAGGTGAGGATCGACAAGCGCTGCATCTGCCGCGATAGCGCGTCCGAGAAACTGCTCGCCCAGGGCGAGATCGCCAGCGCGGCACGCCGCAATGGCACGGAGGTGCAAAGCGTCTGCGACTTCGCCGTGTCGGTGCAGCAGCTCGTCGAGCAAGGCTATTGCCGCTGCGTCCTGTCCCGCCATCAGCGCGGAATTGGCAAGCTCGAGACTCGCTCGGTCGACCGGACCCGTCGCGCTCCTGCGTTTGAGCCAATCGAACACGATTCAGCGGGCGACCACGAACACGATCTGTCGACGCAACGGCACACTGCGATCGTGATGAACGATCGTGTCACACCAGACGAGCGTGGCGAAACCCGGGTCGTCGCCTCCGGCCGTCATTGCGACCACCGTGGAGGGCGGCAACGCGAGCACGATACCGATTCCGGACCCGCGTTCAGCGCCGGTAGACCGATGCCTGCATCGGCAGCCCATTGCTCAGGTACGAATGGAAGTACTCGAGATTGTTGAACGCCTCGCTTCCCATGGGGAAGGGCTGCGCCCGGACCTGCTCCATGCAGCGTGTATAGCGCATGTGCAGCGTATACAGCGTATCGCCGCCGCGAAAGATCGGAAAATGCGTGGGCTGCCCGATGGCCGGCGAAATGATTTCCATGCGCATGATCTTGCCCGCATTGTCCACGTGGCAGTTGGCGCACGAGAAGTTCATCTGACCGATCCGGCGGTAGAACAACCGGCGGCCTTCCTGGTACTTCGCCCGCGCCGCCTCGCCCTCGACGCGTATGTCCATGCGCATGCCATCGGACAGTGATCGCGCGTATGCCGTGAGTACGCCCATGGTGGAGCGGTCGTCGAAGCGATACTCGGACTCGCCGCTGTCGCGCCGGCAGCGGTTCAAGGCCATCTCGAAGGTGATCACCCGGTTCTCGCGCGGGTCGAATATCGGATACTTGCCGGCGATCGTGCGACCGCCGTCGGGCAGGCAATCGGCGTAGCTGCGGCCGTTGCTGAACGGCGTTTCCCAGAGCACCTTGCCGCGTTCGATGTCACCGATGAACGGCGGAAATGCCATGATGTCCTCGTAGTGGCTGCGGCTCGCGCGATTCAGCATGAGGCCGCCCAGTACATAGTCGTCGAGGGGGATGCCGGGGAAGCGCTGCTGGAAGGTTTGGACGAAGGCCGCGCGATCTTCTTCCGGCGTCGCGTGCGCCGCCGCGGCCGCCAGGAGCACGAAGACGGCCGCTGCAACACGGGACGCGTTCACTTGATCACCGTCTCGAAGCTGTTCGCTTCGCCCTTGTTGTCTTCCCACGCGACACCGACCTTGTCGCCGGCCCTGGTGCCGCGCAGGCGAAACTCGAGGAAGGGATTCTTCGAAACCGCCTGGCTCCATTGCGCGTCGAGCACCGTGCGTCCGTTGTGGCTGGCCACCACGTGATGGATGAAATGCTTGGGGATCAGTTCGTTGGTCTTAGGATCGGTGCGCAGACCGCTTTCCATCGGGTGTGGCATCAGGACCTTTACCGAGGCGACGTCGCCATCGAGTGTGATGCGCATCCGGATCGCTTCGGGCATCGGGATCTCCTCGCGGACGGGTGTTGCGTCAGCCGGCGCAGCCGCCGATCGTGACCTTGGTTTCCTTCTGTGCGAACCAGTACTTGCCGTTCGCCTTGACTACGGCGCGGATGAATGCCGAGTCGGCCATCTTGATGCGCACCGCGACGAACGGATCGACCCCGGGCAGCAGATCGAATTGTGCGACGAGCGGCTGCGGATTCTTGTCCGCGAACACCCAGATCGTCTCGGTGCCGGGCAATTTCGATTCGATCTCGATGTGCACGATGGCGCTGTTCTCCGCAATGTCGGGTGCCTTCAGGAACACGGCGTCGCTCGCGGTCGCGTTGGCCGCGCCGATGAGGCGCAGTGCGTCCTCGATGGCCTTGGACTCGAACGCATCGACGTTGCGCTCGGCGCCGAACACCCGCATCGGAGCCAGCGCAAGCGTGAACATCCAACCGCCGAGACGGCCGAGAAAGCCTCTGCGGGTTGCGCTCATCAATTGGCTACAAGCCATGGACATAGTCCGTCACCAGGTCGATCTCGGCCTCGGTGAGGATGCGATGCCGGCCATACGGAGGCATGATGGTTTCCGGGTTCTTCGCCGAGGCATCCCAGATCTGAGCCCGCAACGCGGCGCGATCAGGGTAGCGGCGCTTGATGTCGGAGAGCGCGGGACCGATGTTCGCGAGCGTTTCGGCGCCCGGATCCAAGGGCATCCGGTGACACGCGAGGCAATTGCCCTTTTCCTGGTGGTGAGCGAGCGCGCGTCCGGCCGGGTCAGCGGCGAACACCGGGACCGCGCTTGCGATCGACGTAATCAACATCATCGACACGACAATGGGGGTGGTAGGCGTCATCGGCAAGGGTTCGAAGACAGGTTCGGTCTTCAATACGACTGCCCGCAGCCGGAACCGTTCGGCCGGCGCTTTAGGCCGGATCGGGTGCCAGCCAGTGTCCCGACTTGCCGCCGCGCTTCTCCAGCAGCCGGACGGATTCGATGCGCATGCCGCGATCCACCGCCTTGCACATGTCGTAGATCGTGAGCAGGCCGACGCTCACGGTCGTGAGGGCTTCCATCTCGACACCCGTGCGTCCGTAGCATTCCGCGGTGGCGATGCAATCGATCGACGACTGCCCGCGATCGACGTTGAACTCCACTGCAACGCGGGTCAGTGCGATCGGATGACACAGCGGGATCAGCTCCGAGGTGCGCTTCGCGCCCTGGATCGCCGCGATACGCGCCACGCCCAAAACGTCGCCCTTGGCGGCGGTTCCCTCGAGAATCCGCTCCAGAGTCTCGGCCCGCATCGAGATACGACCGGTTGCGATCGCGATGCGCTCGGTCTCCGCCTTTTTGCCCACTTGGACCATGTGGGCCTGACCTTGGGTATCGAAGTGGGTAAGCGGGTTCACGGGCGGAGGGTGCTCGGTGGCGGCCGGCACCCTGTGGAGAAAGAGCTCGGATAGAGATCTCGGAAGAACTCGGAAGAACTCGGAAGGGAACTCGGAAGGGAACTCGGAAGAGAACTCGGAAGAGAACTAGGAAGCGTTGCAGCTATCATAGCATTGCGATGCGTGCGCTCGTCTCAGTCCTGCTCGCGTTCTGCCTCCTGATTTCTGCGCGGGCAGACGATCTTCCCGAACTGGGCGATGCGTCCGAGGCGGCGCTTTCGCTCGGCCAGGAGCGTTCGATCGGCTACGGGATCATGCGTCAGATACGTGCGACGCCGACCTATCTCGATGATCCGGACGTCACGGACTACCTCAACCGGATCGGCTATCGGCTGGTATCGGTCAGTCCGGATACGCGCATGGATTTCACGTTCTTCGCGCTGAAGGACCGCTCGGTCAACGCGTTCGCCCTGCCAGGTGGTTTCGTCGGAGTGCACTCTGGCCTGCTCCTGACGGCGCAGACGGAATCGGAGCTCGTAGGGGTGCTGGGCCACGAAATCGCGCACGTCACGCAGCGGCACATCGCGCGCATGGTGGCGCAACAACAGCGTTCGGGCATGGCGTCGTTGGCCGCGATCGCGATCGCCATCCTGGCCGCGCGTTCGAACCCCCAGGCCGCCGCGGGCGCCATCGCCGCTGTGCAAGCCCAGGCGCTCAGCAGCCAGCTCGCCTTCACCCGCGACAACGAGCGCGAGGCCGACCGCGTTGGCTTGCAGATCGTCGAACGGTCGGGCTTCGATCCGCATGCGATGCCGGTATTCCTCGAACGGTTGCAGCGCGCGACTCGTATCTACGATTCGGGAGCGGTCCCGTCGTACCTGAGGACCCACCCGATCACGTATGAACGCATCGCGGACGTCCAGAACCGCACCATGAATCTGGCGTATCGGCAGATCCCCGACAGTGTCGATTTCCACCTCGTGCGGGCGAAGCTGCGAGCAACGATCGGCGATCCGCGCGATGCGATCACATTCTTCGACGAGCAGCTCGCAGACCGCAAGTACAACAGCGAGATCGGCGTGCGCTACGGCCTCGTGCTCGCGCTGATTCGTGCCGAGAACCTCAAGCGCGCGCTCAACGAAATCGTCACGTTGCGGAAGATCGCTCCGGAGAACGCGATGATCACGGCGCTCGAAGGAGAGCTGAAGCTTGCGCAAAAGGATCGCAAGGGCGCCGTGCGGATCTTCGCCGACGGCGTGAAGGCGTTTCCCGGCAACAGGAGCCTGGGCTACGACTATGCGGAGGCTCTGATCGCCATAGGCAAACCCGATCTCGCCCTGGTCGCGCTCGATGCGCAATTGCTCAAGGACCAGAACGACGGCCGCCTGTACCGACTGCAGGCCAAAGCCTACGGCGCCGAGGGCAAGGCGATGCAGGAGCACAAGGCGCTCGCCGAGAGCTTCCTGTCGAACGGCAACGTCACTGCGGCGATCGAGCAGCTGCAGCTTGCTCAGCGTGCGAGCGACGGCGACTTCTACGAGAATTCGAGCATCGAGGCGCGGTTGCGAGAACTGCGTGCCGTCGTCGCCCGTCGGGAGAAGTAGGCGGCGGTAGTCAGCGTGCCCGCTCTAAGCAAGGACCGCGAGGAAATGCACCAAGCAAGAGCCGGTCGCGCAGCCGATGTGCCTCCCCGGATATCGGCGTCCGGACCGTCCCGGTCACGTCGACGGATGTCACGGGCGCGGCGTCGCTGCGAAGCGACCCGGAGAACAGCGGATATTTCGTTAGAATTCCGGCATTTTGTCGCGAGGTGCGCGCTCTGGAGCGCGCTTCCAATGCAGAAGATAGGCAAGTACGAGATCCTTCATGAACTGGGCAAGGGCGCGACGAGCGCGGTCTATCTTGCGAACGACCCGTTCGCGGCGCGACAGGTAGCCATCAAGCTGGTCAGGCAGGACGCGCTCGGCGACAAGGAGCACGGCAAGCGTTTCCAGAAGCTGTTCCTGACCGAGGCTTCGCTTGCCGGCAAGCTGCAGCATCCGCATATCGTGGCGATCTACGATGCGGAAGCGAGCGACGAGGGCAGCTATATCGTCATGGAGTATGTGGAAGGC
>Ga0163144_10015162_pt1 | contig 15929 bp, 11 predicted proteins | sample OliLak19BULKMAT1_FD_123175 | JGI IMG/M metagenome (GOLD analysis project Ga0163144, IMG submission 123175) | Freshwater microbial mat bacterial communities from Lake Vanda, McMurdo Dry Valleys, Antarctica - Oligotrophic Lake LV.19.BULKMAT1 | ecosystem: Environmental > Aquatic > Freshwater >...
ATCGCGCCGATTGCGATGGAGGAAGGGCTGCGCTTTGCGATTCGCGAGGGTGGTCGTACGGTTGGCGCAGGTGTGGTAGCCAAGATTATCGAGTAAGCGACTGCTTAGCGGTCGGGGGACAGATTTGCAGAACCGGGGACAGAACCGGGGACAGAATTAATTCTGTCCCCTAAGCACGTAGGTGAGAGGTTTAGGCCAGTAGCTCAATTGGCAGAGCAGCGGTCTCCAAAACCGCAGGTTGGGGGTTCGATTCCCTCCTGGCCTGCCAGTTATTTATTGGCGGGGACCGCGTCTGGGTTGGGCGCTGTCTAATGTAACAAGGTTGATTTGATGAGTGTGGAAACAACTGCGAGTAAGTATGACGCGGTCAAGTGGACTGTTGTGGTTGCTCTGTTGGCAGTGGCGGTGGTGGGCAATAGCTACTATGCCGACCAGTCATTGCTATATCGAGTGTTGGGCATCCTTGCAATTGCAGGGGCTGCTGGCATGGTCGCTTTACAAACAGCCAAGGGTGCTGCTTTCTGGTCGCTGGTGAAGGGTTCCAGAACTGAAATACGCAAAGTCGTCTGGCCTACCCGGCAGGAAACCGTACAGACCACCATGATTGTGGTGGGTTTTGTGTTACTGGTGGCGTTGCTGCTGTGGGGGTTGGACTCATTCCTCGGTTGGGTGGTGTCGCATGCATTTGCTTAACAAACGAGATAAGGGTTAGCCGATGGCCATGCGTTGGTACGTCATTCATGCTTATTCCGGGTACGAAAAGAAAGTTGCCGCCGCCCTGAAGGAGCGTATTGAACTGCATAACATGCAGGATCGCTTCGGCGAGGTGTTGGTCCCGACTGAAGAAGTCGTGGAGATGCGAGGCGGCCAGAAGCGGCGTAGCGAGCGCAAGTTTTTCCCGGGCTACGTGCTGGTGCAGATGGAACTGGGCGACGATACCTGGCACCTGGTAAAGGAGACTCCGCGAGTTCTGGGGTTCATCGGCGGCAAGGCAGATGCGCCCGCACCTATTACCGAGAAGGAAGCGGCGGCAATACTGCAGCGAGTGGAAGATGGCGTGGAAGCGCCCCGGCCCAAGACAATGTTCGAGCCGGGTGAGATGGTGCGGGTAGTCAGTGGACCCTTCAATGACTTCAATGGTGTCGTCGAAAACGTCAACTATGAAAAGAGTCGCCTCAATGTGGCGGTGCTGATATTTGGTCGTTCCACTCCGGTGGAACTGGAATTCAGTCAGGTCGAAAAGGCCTGATCTGGAGCGGGGTCAGAGCCCTTTTTCACGATTTGTTGAAGAAGGACTCTGACCCCATAAACAAAACGGCAGCATTGCTGCTTTTATGGGGAGCCCAAGTAAGCCATCGCGGCCCAAACGGCGATTGCACCCGGGAGAATAGAGATGGCTAAAAAAGTCCAGGCTTATATAAAGCTGCAGGTAAAAGCCGGTCAGGCAAACCCCAGTCCACCAGTAGGTCCGGCGCTGGGCCAGCATGGCGTTAACATCATGGAGTTCTGCAAGGCGTTCAATGCCGAGACTCAGGGTATGGAACCCGGTCTGCCGATTCCGGTGATAATCACGGTGTACGGTGACCGTTCATTCACTTTCATCAAGAAAACGCCGCCGGCTTCTGTGCTGCTGATGAAGGTTGCCAAGATCAAAAAGGGTTCCAGTACGCCCAATACCAATAAAGTCGGCAAGGTAAATCGGGCCCAACTGGAGGAGGTTGCCACGCAGAAGTGGCCGGACCTGACCGCCGCCGATATGGACGCCGCCGTACGCACTATTGCCGGCAGCGCCCGCTCCGCCGGTATCGAAGTAGAAGGGGTGAACTAAGATGGCTAAGCTGTCCAAGCGCGTACGCGCATTCAAGGAAAAAGTTGATCCCCAGAAGGCCTACCCGCTGGAAGTAGCGGTTAACCTGCTGAAGGAATTTGCCACCGTGAAGTTCAACGAAACGGTTGAAGTTGCGGTGAACCTGGGTATAGATGCCCGTAAATCTGATCAGGCGGTGCGCGGCGCAACCACCTTGCCTTTTGGCACCGGTTCGGTGGTCCGCGTGGCTGTCTTCACGCAAGGCGAGGCTGCCGAGAAAGCCAAGGCCGCCGGCGCTGATCTGGTAGGCATGGAAGACCTGGCAGAGCAGATCAAGGGTGGCATGCTGGACTTCGACGTTGTCATTGCCTCACCTGACGCCATGCGTGTTGTCGGCCAGCTCGGCCAGGTACTGGGTCCGCGCGGCCTGATGCCAAACCCCAAGACGGGCACCGTAACTCCCGACGTGGTCACCGCAGTCAATAATGCGAAAGCCGGTCAGGTGCGCTACCGCACGGACAAGAATGGCATCATCCACGGTGGTATCGGCAAGATTAATTTCGAACTGGACGCCATCAAGGGCAACCTCGAAGCCTTACTCGCTGACCTGAGAAAGGCCAAGCCGGCTTCCGCAAAAGGTATCTACCTTAAAAAAATCAGCCTGAGTACCACGATGGGTCCAGGCATCACAATCGACCAGGGGTCGGTAGAAAATTGATCGAATCGCCCCCACAAGGGGCGCTTCCTCAAAGCCCGCCAGGGATGGCGGGTGTTGTAGACCGGTGACGATACCTACTGGTTCGATCCGGTCCACTTTGAGGTCTTTGGACAAGGCACCGGGCGGTTAGCCCAATTAGCTGAGCACTAAAGGCCATCAAAGACCGTAGGTGCCAAAACCGATGCGGCCTATCGGTTGCGGTTTAATTGCGACAAGTCCCTCGGGATGCGTCAAAACCTACGCAGATGGTGAACATGTTCACCACGCACAAGCAGTGTTGGCATAGTTTTGTCGGCATTTAACTGTGCTGGCCATAAACGAAAAGATCGTTTTGGGACTGCACAAACTTAGCAATCCAGGAGTAACTCCAGTGGCAATAGGACTCGAAGACAAGAAGGCGATCGTAGCTGACGTTAACGAGACTGCCACCAGTGCACTGTCCCTGGTTATTGCCGACTCGCGCGGCGTAACTGTGGACGGAATGACAGCTTTGCGCAAAACGGCGCGTGAAAACCAGGTGACCCTCCGTGTAGTGCGGAACACCCTGGCCAGGCGCGCCCTGGAAGGAACCGAGTTCGAGTGCGTTAACGACTCGCTGGTAGGTCCCTCCCTGTTCGGATTCTCAATGCAGGATCCGGGCGCAGCGGCTCGAATATTCAAAGATTTCGCGAAGCAAAACGAAAAATTTGAAGTAAAGGCACTGGCGGTAAGCGGCCAGATGCTGGGTGCAGATCAATTGGATGTTCTGGCTAAGTTGCCTACGCGTGATCAGGCACTCTCGATGTTGATGAGTGTTATGAAGGCGCCGGTGACCAAGCTGGTTCAGACAATGAACGAAGTACCTGGAAAACTGGTTCGCACACTCGCAGCAGTACGCGATCAGAAAGAGGCAGCGGCGTAAGCCCCTGTTGTGGATATCTAATCAGCTAAATAGGAGATAAGAGTCATGGCTCTGTCTAAAGACGAAATATTGAATGCAATTGCCGAAATGAGCGTAATGGATATCGTTGCGCTTATCGAAGCAATGGAAGAAAAGTTCGGTGTGACTGCGGCTGTAGCAGTCGCTGCTGCGCCCGCCGCTGCTGGTGACACCGGCAGTGTTGTAGAAGAGCAGACTGAATTCAACGTAATCCTCACTGCCTCTGGCGAAAAGAAAGTGAACGTGATCAAGGTCGTTCGTGCAGTGACGGGATTGGGATTGAAAGAAGCCAAGGGTCTGGTCGATGGCGCGCCTTCCCACGTCAAGGAAGGTGTTTCCAAGGCAGAAGCCGAGGACGTCAAAAAGCAGCTTGAAGAGGCTGGCGGCACCGTCGAGCTCAAGTAGGTTTGGCAATGATCTGGCTTCGGTCGGATAAGGACAAGGCTGGTGGGCGCTGTGCTCGCCGGCCTTTTCCCGCTTCAAGAATTGAGAGTTTTCAGGGTTGGTGCGCACCGCGCTACGACCTTATTTTAGCTCCGTAAGGGGCTAGTTGATCGCCCGAAGGGCGGTTAAAAGCTAATCACGCTGGGGAGTACTGATGGCATACTCGTACACTGAGAAAAAACGTATTCGCAAGGATTTCGGCGTGTTGCCGAAGGTCATGGATGTACCCTATCTGCTTGCGATCCAAATGGATTCTTACAGAAAATTTACCCAACAGGGTGTTTCTCTTGAAGAGCGCGGCGATTACGGCCTGCATGCTGCCTTCAAGTCGGTGTTTCCTATCGTCAGCTACAGCGGCAACGCTGCGCTTGAATATGTGGATTACAAATTGGGTAAGCCCGTATTCGATGTGAACGAGTGCCAGTTGCGCGGCGTGACATACTCCTGTTCCCTGCGTGTTAAAGTCCGTTTGATCATTTATGACAAGGAGTCCTCCAACAAGACCATCAAGGACATCAAGGAGCAGGAAGTCTATATGGGGGAAATTCCCCTGATGACCGATAACGGTACGTTTGTTATCAATGGTACCGAGCGCGTAATCGTATCCCAGCTGCACCGTTCCCCGGGTGTGTTCTTTGATCACGATAAAGGCAAGACGCATTCATCAGGCAAGCTGCTGTATTCGGCCAGGGTGATACCTTATCGTGGTTCCTGGCTCGATTTCGAGTTCGATCCCAAAGATCAGGTTTTCGTGCGTATCGATCGTCGTCGCAAACTCCCCGCGACGATCTTGTTGCGCGCTCTCGGGTTTGAGGCTGAGGAAATCCTCAAAATGTTCTACGACGTGAATACGTTTCATGTCGCTAAAAATGGCAATTACTCGATGACGCTGATTCCCGAGCGTCTGCGCGGTGATGTGGCCGCATTCGATATCAAGGCCGGCAAAAAAGTAGTGGTGGAGCAGGGTCGCCGGATTACCGCGCGCCATATTCGCGAGCTTGAGGAAGCCAAAATTACGGCTCTGGAAATTCCCCCCGACTATCTGTTTGGCCGGTCTTTGGCCACGAATATTGTTGATACGAAGACTGGAGAGGTCATCGTCGAGTGCAACACTGAACTCACCGCAGACATACTGGATAAGTTAACAGAGGTGGGTGTCACCAAGATCGCGACTCTGTATACCAATGAGTTGGACTGCGGTTCCTTCATTTCCGATACCCTGCGTCAAGACTCCACCCGCAATGAGCTGGAAGCGTTGGTAGAGATTTACCGCATGATGCGTCCGGGTGAGCCGCCCACCAAGGAGTCTGCAGAGAACCTGTTCCAGAATTTGTTTTTCTCCGCTGATCGTTACGATCTGTCCGCTGTCGGTCGCATGAAGTTCAATCGTCGCCTGGGTCGTGAAGAAGTCACCGGAAGCGGTGTGCTCGACAAGGAAGATATTGTGGATGTTTTGCGCACTCTGGTTGGGATTCGCAATGGTAAGGGGATGGTAGACGATATCGATCACCTCGGTAACCGTCGGGTTCGCAGCGTGGGTGAGATGGCGGAAAACCAGTTCCGAGTGGGTCTGGTACGGGTTGAGCGGGCGGTAAAAGAGCGCTTGTCCATGGCCGAGAGCGAAGGCCTGATGCCGCAGGACCTGATCAATGCCAAGCCTGTATCGGCGGCGGTCAAGGAGTTCTTTGGCTCCAGCCAGTTGTCCCAGTTTATGGACCAAAATAATCCCCTGTCGGAAGTTACGCACAAGCGCCGCGTTTCAGCTCTTGGGCCGGGCGGCCTGACTCGGGAGCGTGCCGGATTTGAGGTGCGCGACGTACACCCGACCCATTACGGTCGTGTATGCCCGATTGAGACGCCGGAAGGCCCTAACATTGGTCTTATCAATTCTCTGGCGACCTACGCGCGTACTAACGATTACGGTTTTCTTGAAAGCCCGTATCGCAAGGTAGTGAATGGCAAGGTTACGGACGACATCGAGTTTTTGTCCGCCATCAACGAGGCGGAACATGTCATCGCCCAGGCCTCGGCAACCCTGGACAAGAATATGAAGTTTGTGGATGACCTGATCGCGGTTCGCCACATGAATGAGTTCACGGTAATGCCGCCGGAGCGAGTAGATTACATGGACGTGTCACCCAAGCAGGTGGTGTCTGTGGCGGCGGCCCTGATTCCCTTTTTGGAGCACGACGACGCTAACCGCGCTTTGATGGGTTCCAACATGCAGCGTCAGGCTGTTCCGACCCTGGTGGCTGAAAAGCCCCTGGTCGGCACGGGTATGGAGCGCTATGTGGCGGCGGATTCCGGAGTGTGCGTAGTGGCGGAACGAGCCGGGGTCGTGGACTCTGCGGATGCCAGTCGCATCGTGGTTCGTGTGAATGATAAGGATGTCGGAGTAGATGAAGCGCCGGTGGACATCTACAACCTGACCAAGTACACACGGTCCAACCAGAATACTTGTATCAACCAGCGCCCCATCGTGCGTGCGGGTGACGTGATTGCGCGCGGTGATATTCTCGCTGACGGTCCCTCCATTGACATGGGAGAACTCGCTCTGGGCCAGAATATGCGCATCGCGTTTATGCCCTGGAATGGCTACAACTTTGAAGATTCGATACTGGTATCGGAAAAGGTGGTGAAGGAAGATCGGTTTACCACCATTCACATTCAGGAACTCACCTGTATTGCCCGGGACACCAAGCTGGGTTCCGAGGAAATCTCCGGTGATATCCCCAATGTCGGCGAGAGCGCCCTGGCCAAGCTGGACGAATCCGGTATTGTTTATATCGGTGCCGAGGTGGAAGCGGGCGACATCCTGGTCGGCAAGGTAACGCCAAAGGGTGAAACCCAGCTCACTCCTGAGGAGAAGCTGTTACGCGCCATCTTTGGTGAGAAAGCGTCTGATGTGAAGGACACCTCCCTGCGAGTCCCCACCAGTACCAAAGGTACGGTGATAGATGTGCAGGTCTTTACTCGGGATGGGCTGGAGAAGGATGCTCGGGCCCTGCAGATCGAAAAGCACCAGTTGGACCAGTATCGCAAGGACCTGAAAGAAGAGTACCGTATCTTTGAAGAGGCGACGTTCGCTCACCTGGCGAGCATGCTCAAGGGTAAGAGCACCGTAAGTGGTGGTGGCTTGAGCAAGGGCACTTCTCTAACCGCGGCGGTACTGGCAGATTTGGATCGGGAACAATGGTTCAAGCTGAAGATGGCAGACTCCAAGCTGAACGATGCCCTGGCGTCGGCCCAGCGACAGTTGGATGAGCAAAACAAGCTCCTTGAAGACCGCTTCGAGGATAAGAAGGGCAAGCTGCAAAGCGGTGATGACCTGGCTCCGGGCGTACTGAAAATCGTCAAGGTTTATTTGGCCATTAAACGCCGCATCCAGCCGGGTGACAAAATGGCCGGGCGCCACGGCAACAAGGGCGTGATCTCGGTGATCATGCCAGTCGAGGATATGCCTTACGATGAGAACGGCGAGCCCGTTGATATCGTTCTGAATCCATTGGGTGTGCCCTCACGGATGAACGTGGGCCAGATTCTGGAAACTCACCTGGGCATGGCTGCCAAGGGTTTGGGTGACAAGATTAACGCCATGATAAAGGAGCAGAAAAAGGTGGCCGAGGTGCGTAAGTTCCTTGAGGCGATCTATAACAATGGCGACGGTCGTACCGAGGATATCAAGTCCTTTAGCGATGCCGAGGTGATGGAGTTGGCGGGAAACCTCGCCCAGGGCGTCCCTATGGCCACACCGGTATTTGACGGCGCTGCAGAGGATTCCATCAAGAGTCTGCTCAAACTTGCGGACATGCCCGAAAGTGGCCAGTTCACCCTGTATGACGGACGCAGTGGCGAGGCTTTTGATCGACCAGTGACAGTCGGTTACATGTATATGTTGAAGCTGAACCACCTGGTGGATGACAAAATGCACGCCCGCTCAACCGGCTCGTACAGCCTGGTTACCCAGCAACCGCTGGGTGGCAAGGCACAGTTCGGTGGGCAGCGTTTTGGTGAGATGGAGGTCTGGGCCCTGGAAGCTTATGGCGCAGCCTATACCTTGCAGGAGATGCTCACGGTCAAGTCTGACGATGTGGCCGGGCGCACGAAAATGTACAAAAACATTGTCGATGGTGATCATCGTATGGAGCCGGGCATGCCCGAGTCCTTTAACGTGTTGGTTAAGGAAATACGCTCGCTGGCTATCGATATCGATCTTGAGAGCGACTGATAAACGTAAATATTGGACTTGGTGGCAGGTGCGCTGGATATTCCACGCACTGCCTGGTAGTAAAAACCTCGCGGAGGATACGCCTTGAAAGACTTACTTAATCTGTTGAAGTCCCAGGGACACAATGACGATTTCGACTCTATCCGGATTGGTCTGGCATCACCGGAACTGATTCGCTCCTGGTCATTTGGTGAAGTGAAGAAGCCCGAGACCATCAATTACCGCACCTTTAAACCGGAGCGGGATGGCCTGTTCTGTGCCAAAATCTTTGGCCCAGTGAAAGACTATGAGTGCTTGTGTGGCAAATACAAGCGTCTCAAGCATCGCGGCGTCATCTGTGAAAAATGTGGCGTGGAAGTGGCGCTGGCCAAGGTACGTAGAGAGCGCATGGGGCATATTGAGCTGGCGAGTCCCGTCGCGCATATCTGGTTCCTTAAATCATTGCCGTCGCGTATCGGTTTGTTGCTGGATATGACCTTGCGGGATATCGAGCGAGTGCTGTACTTCGAGTCTTACGTTGTCACCGATCCAGGTATGACGACCCTCGAACAAAGCAAGTTGCTGTCTGATGAGCAGTACTATGAGGCGATGGAGGAGTTTGGCGATGAGTTCTCTGCCAAAATGGGCGCCGAGGCGATTCAGGACCTGATGATGCAGTTGGACCTGCAACAGGAAATCGCTACTCTGCGCGAAGAGATCCCCGTCACCAACTCAGAGACCAAAATCAAGAAGCTTTCCAAGCGCCTCAAGTTGATGGAGGCTTTTGCCAGCTCCGGCAATAAGCCACAGTGGATGGTGTTGAACGTGCTGCCCGTGCTGCCGCCGGATTTGCGGCCGTTGGTACCGTTGGATGGCGGTCGTTTTGCGACTTCCGACCTCAATGACCTGTACCGTCGTGTGATAAACCGCAACAATCGTCTTAAGCGTCTGCTGGACCTGAACGCGCCTGACATCATCGTGCGCAACGAAAAGCGCATGCTGCAGGAATCTGTGGATGCACTGTTGGACAACGGTCGTCGCGGTCGCGCGATTACCGGGTCGAACAAGCGCCCGTTGAAGTCACTGGCCGATATGATCAAGGGGAAGCAGGGTCGTTTTCGCCAAAACCTGCTGGGCAAACGGGTAGACTATTCCGGTCGTTCAGTGATCGTAGTGGGTCCAACCCTCAGGCTACATCAGTGTGGTCTGCCAAAAAAGATGGCACTGGAGCTGTTCAAGCCCTTTATTTTCGGCAAGCTGGAAGCGCGCGGACTGGCCACAACCATTAAAGCCGCCAAGAAGATGGTAGAGCGGGAGCCGCCGGAAGTGTGGGATATTCTCGCTGAGGTCATTCGAGAGCACCCGGTGTTGTTGAACCGAGCCCCCACCTTGCACCGTCTGGGTATCCAGGCATTTGAGCCAGTACTGATTGAAGGTAAGGCGATTCAGCTGCATCCTCTGGTGTGTGCCGCCTACAACGCCGACTTTGACGGCGACCAGATGGCCGTACACGTGCCGCTGACCATCGAAGCGCAGCTTGAGGCGCGGGCTCTGATGATGTCCACCAACAATATTCTGTCACCGGCCAGCGGCGAGCCTATTATCGTCCCTTCGCAGGACGTGGTTCTGGGCCTGTACTACATGACCCGAGAGCGTGTTAATGCCAAGGGAGAGGGCATGGCCTTTGCCAATGTCTCGGAGGTGCATCGCGCTTTCGTGGGCGGGCATGTACACCTGCAGGCCCGGGTCAAGGTGCGTATCCATGAGGTAGAAAAGACCGATGAAGGCGAAACTCTTGAAAGAACCTTCCTCGCTGATACGACAGTAGGTCGCGCTCTGTTGTGGGAAATTGTGCCCGCGGGAATAGCCTTTGCGATGGTTAACCAAAATATGGCCAAGAAAGCCATTTCCAAAATCATCAACCAGTGTTATCGCATGGTGGGTTTGAAAGCCACCGTCATATTTGCCGACCGTCTGATGTACACGGGTTACGAGTATTCAACCCGCTCCGGGGCGTCCATTGGTGTTAATGACTTCGTTATTCCGAAGGAGAAGGCGGGGCACATCGACCGCGCCAACGCCGAGGTGAAAGAAATCGAGAACCAGTATGCTGCTGGCCTCGTAACGCAGGGTGAGAAGTACAACAAGGTGATCGATATCTGGTCTCGAGCCAATGACCTGGTATCCAAGTCAATGATGGAAGGCTTGTCCACCGAGCCGGTGATTAATCGTGATGGAAATCAGGAGCAGCAGGCCTCTTTCAACTCGGTCTACATTTATGCGGACTCAGGTGCCCGGGGATCCCCCGCGCAGATTCGACAGTTGGCAGGTATGCGTGGACTGATGGCTAAACCTGACGGCTCTATTATTGAGACACCGATTACTGCTAACTTCCGTGAAGGCTTGAACGTGCTGCAGTACTTTATCTCCACACACGGCGCGCGTAAGGGTTTGGCCGATACTGCACTCAAGACTGCTAACTCCGGTTATCTGACGCGCCGTTTGGTAGACGTTGCCCAGGATCTGGTGGTGACTGAAGAGGACTGCGGTACTGGCTATGGGTTGTTGATGACCCCGGTTATTGACGGTGGTGACATTATCGAATCACTGGGTGATCGTGTACTGGGACGCCTCGTTGTCAAAGACGTGATCAGGCCCGGCACTGAGGATGAGATAGCCATTACTGCAGGTACCATGCTGGATGAGTTGTGGATCAAGCGACTTGAAGAGATGGGTATCGACGAAATCGAAGTTCGTTCACCGATTACCTGCGAGACCCGCCACGGTATTTGCTCAGCCTGTTACGGTCGAGATCTGGCGCGTGGACACCGGATCAACATGGGTGAGGCGGTTGGTGTCGTGGCCGCCCAGTCCATCGGTGAGCCAGGAACTCAGTTGACCATGCGTACCTTCCACATCGGTGGTGCAGCGTCCAGGGCGACTGCTCAGGACAACATCGAGGTGATGAACGATGGTGTTGTGCGTTTGCATAACCTGAAGACAGTGCAGCGTGTCGATGGTGACCTGGTTGCCGTCAGCCGTTCAGGTGAACTCTCGGTGCTCGATATTCGCGGTCGTGAGCGTGAGCGCTACAAGTTGCCTTACGGCGCAATCCTGAAGGTCAAGGACAACGATAAGGTGAAAAACGGCGCCGTCGTTGCCAACTGGGATCCACACACCCACCCGATCATTACCGAGGTGGCTGGAACGGTGAAGTTCAGCGGTATGGAAGAGGGTATTACCATCAAGCGCCAGACCGACGATCTGACAGGGCTTTCCAGCATCTCTGTGATGGATGCAGGGGAGCGGCCCGCTGCCGGAAAGGACATACGTCCCGCCATAAGCTTGGTGGATGCAAAAGGTAAGGAGCTGTACCTGGCAAACACCACGATGCCTGCCCACTATTTCCTGCCGCCGCATGCGCAGATCAGCCTGGAAAATGGTGCCAAGATAAACACCGGTGACATCATCGCCCGTATACCCCAGGAAGGCCGCAAGACTCGCGATATTACCGGTGGTCTGCCGCGAGTTGCCGACTTGTTTGAAGCGCGTAAACCGAAAGAGCCCGCGATTCTCGCGGAGATATCGGGCACGGTTAGCTTTGGGAAGGAAACCAAGGGCAAACGCCGTTTGATCATAACTCCGACCGACAATGCCACGATGCCTGATGGTTCTGATCACTATGAAGCGTTGATCGCCAAATGGCGCCACATGTCCGTATTTGAGGGGGAACATGTGGAAAAAGGTGAGGTAGTTTCAGAGGGTTCTCCCAGCCCTCACGATATTCTGCGCCTGAAAGGTATCAAGGAACTGGCCAAGTATATTGTCAATGAGATCCAGGAGGTCTATCGCTTGCAGGGTGTGAAGATTAACGATAAGCATATCGAAGTTATCGTTCGTCAGATGCTGCGTAAGGTGATTGTTACCTCCTCAGGCGATTCTAATCTGATCAAGGGTGAGCAGGTAGAATTTACGACTCTGCTGGAGGAAAACGAGCGTCTGCTGGCTGAAAACCTGGTGCCCGCTACAGGTGAGAGAGAGCTGCTGGGTATTACCAAGGCTTCCCTTGCTACCGAAAGCTTTATTTCCGCGGCCTCTTTCCAGGAGACTACCCGAGTCCTGACGGAAGCGGCGGTAACTGGCAAGCGCGATTACCTGCGCGGCCTCAAGGAAAACGTAGTTGTTGGACGTCTGATCCCGGCTGGAACTGGATTGGCCTACCATGCTGAGCGCAAGCGTAAGCGTACGCGTGAAAGTCAGGTCACTGTGTCAGCGCAGGAGATCGAAGCGGCGTTAACCGAGGCCCTACAGGCGGACAACTAACCTTTCGGGATAGCCTAAGGTGCAGGGGCGGCGGGTAATACCCTCCACCCCTTTTTTTTGATGCGTAAAGGCCAGCGGACCGATTTCGCAGGTTGACTCCTATCTACAGCGTCTATAAAATGCCGCCTCCTCTTTCTGGGGGTGATTTTGCATGCTCTGTTGTTTTGACCGCTGCGATGACCCGCTCAGGATTGGAGGTTGACCACATAAGGTCATGGGATGTAACTATATTTGGAGTTCTAAATAGATGGCAACGATCAATCAATTGGTTCGTAAGCCTAGGAAACGCAAAGTAGAAAAGAGTGGTGTGCCTGCCCTGCAGAGCTGCCCGCAGCGCCGTGGCGTATGCACACGCGTTTACACTACTACCCCGAAGAAGCCGAATTCTGCACTGCGTAAGGTGTGTCGTGTGCGCTTGACCAACGGTTATGAGGTTTCATCGTATATCGGTGGTGAAGGGCACAACCTGCAGGAACACAGTGTGGTGCTGATTCGCGGTGGTCGTGTAAAAGACTTGCCCGGTGTGCGTTATCACACAGTGCGTGGCAGCCTGGACACCGCGGGAGTATCGGACCGTCGCAACGGTCGCTCCAAGTACGGTGCCAAGCGTCCCAAGTAAGCGATTTCTACTAGCGTAACCACGCTAACGATGTTGTAAGTAAGGCCGAACCCCTGCCTCCCCCGCATTTGTGGCAGGTTGGTGTTCGGGTCACCTGAAGAGAGATAAGGGTATATATCATGCCGAGAAGACGAATAGTCGCCAAGCGCGAAGTACTGCCAGATCCCAAATTTGGCAACGTGACATTGGCAAAGTTTATGAACCACGTGATGGTTAGTGGTAAGAAATCAGTTGCAGAGACCATCGTATACGGTGCTCTTGATATCGTTCGGGAGCGCCTGAACAAGGATCCCATAGAAGCATTCGACGCAGCGCTGGAAAACATAGCACCAATGGTGGAAGTAAAGGCCCGCCGCGTGGGTGGTGCCACTTATCAGGTGCCGGTCGAAGTTCGCCCCTCCCGTCGGGTAGCGCTGTCCATGCGCTGGTTGGTGGAATACGCCCGTAATCGTGGTGAGAAGTCCATGCGCCAGCGTCTGGCCGGTGAAATTATTGATGCCTCACAGGGCAAAGGTAATGCGGTGAAGAAACGTGAAGATGTACACCGTATGGCAGAAGCCAATAAGGCATTCTCGCACTACCGTTTCTAACTTTCGCACTACAACATTTTATTGGGGATTTAATCGTGGCACGCAAAACTCCTATCAGCCGGTACCGCAATATTGGCATCTGTGCGCATGTCGACGCGGGAAAAACGACAACCACCGAACGCGTACTTTTCTATACCGGCCGTTCCCATAAAATTGGTGAGGTGCACGATGGTGCCGCAACCATGGATTGGATGGAACAGGAGCAGGAGCGTGGGATTACCATTACTTCGGCGGCAACCACCTGTTTCTGGAAGGGAATGGACGCCCAGTTCGAAGATCATCGTATTAATATCATAGATACGCCCGGACACGTGGATTTTACCATTGAGGTGGAGCGTTCCTTGCGTGTTCTGGATGGAGCAGTAGTGGTATTGTGCGGTTCATCTGGCGTCCAGCCACAGACTGAGACCGTATGGCGTCAGGCTAACAAATATGAAGTGCCCCGCATCGTATTCGTAAACAAGATGGATCGCGCTGGCGCAGATTTTCATAAGGTTATAAAGCAGCTTCGGGAGCGCCTGGGCGCCAACGCCGTCCCCATGCAACTGACTATTGGATCTGAGGAGGACTTTAAAGGAGTCGTTGACCTTGTGAAGAACAAGGCTATCCTGTGGAACGAGGCGGATCAGGGGATGACCTTTGAGTACGCAGATGTTCCTGCGGACATGGTTGATGAAGTCGCGACAATGCGCGAGTTCATGATGGAGGCGGCCGCGGAGGCCAACGACGAGTTCATGGAGAAGTACCTTGAGGAGGGTGAGCTGTCCGAAGAGGAGATTAAGCAAGGGATTCGCGCACGTACCATAGCTAACGAGATTATCCCGGTTTTGGGTGGCTCTGCATTCAAAAACAAGGGCGTTCAGGCAATGCTGGACGCGATAATAGATTACATGCCGGCGCCTACTGAGGTTAAGGCCATTCAAGGTACCCTGCTGGACAAGGAGGGCACAATTGCGGTTCGTGAGGCCGATGACGATGCGCCCTTCTCGGCGCTGGCATTCAAGATTGCCACTGACCCATTCGTAGGTACGCTAACTTTCTTCCGCGTTTACTCCGGCACATTACAAAGCGGCACTGGTGTCTATAATTCGGTAAAAGAGAAGAAAGAACGGATTGGGCGTATGGTACAGATGCACGCCAACAGCCGTGAGGAAATCAAGGAAGTGCTGGCAGGTGATATTGCCGCCGCTATAGGCCTCAAAGATGTGACCACTGGCGACACGCTGTGCGATATGGATAGTCCGATTGTCCTCGAGCGTATGGTATTCCCGGAGCCGGTGATTTCAGTGGCTGTCGAGCCAAAATCCAAGGCCGATCAGGAAAAAATGGGTGTTGCACTGGGTAAACTCGCGCAGGAAGATCCCTCTTTCCGCGTCAGGACCGATGAGGAATCCGGCCAGACCATCATCTCCGGAATGGGTGAATTGCACCTGGATGTTCTGGTCGATAGGATGCGCCGCGAGTTTCACGTCGAAGCGAATATAGGTAAGCCCCAGGTCGCTTATCGTGAAGCGATTCGCAATACGTCCGAGATTGAAGGCAAATTCGTTCGTCAGTCCGGGGGTCGCGGTCAGTACGGTCACGTCTGGATCAGGTTTGAGCCAGGCGAAGATGGAAACGCTGAAGGGCTGGAGTTTGTCAACGAAGTTGTCGGTGGTACGGTTCCCCGAGAATACGTCCCGGCAGTCCAAAAGGGTATTGAAGAGCAGATGAAGAATGGCGTTCTGGCTGGTTACCCTTTGCTGGGACTGAAGGCAAGCCTGTTCGACGGTTCTTACCATGACGTCGACTCCAATGAAATGGCCTTCAAAATAGCCGCTTCCATGGCCACCAAGAAGTTGGCGCAGTTGGGCGGTGCCGTGTTGCTTGAGCCCATCATGGCTGTTGAAGTGGTTACGCCTGAGGAGAATATGGGTGACGTGGTTGGCGACCTCAACCGTCGACGCGGTCTGATTGGCGGGATGGACGAGAACGCCATGGGTAAAGTGATTACCGCAGAAGTACCCTTGGCTGAGATGTTCGGTTACGCAACCGATCTACGTTCAGCAACCCAGGGTCGGGCTACCTATACTATGGAATTTGCCAAATATTCGGAAGCTCCGAACAATATTGCGCAAGAAATTATTTCCAAAAATCAAACAAACTAATATTTAGGCTATTTCACAGAGGTGAATAAAAGTGTCAAAGGAAGCATTTGCGCGTACCAAACCCCACGTTAACGTAGGGACGATAGGTCATGTTGACCACGGCAAGACGACGCTGACGGCGGCCCTGACCAAGGTGTGTGCCGAGGCTTGGGGTG
>Ga0163144_10015164_pt1 | contig 15927 bp, 15 predicted proteins | sample OliLak19BULKMAT1_FD_123175 | JGI IMG/M metagenome (GOLD analysis project Ga0163144, IMG submission 123175) | Freshwater microbial mat bacterial communities from Lake Vanda, McMurdo Dry Valleys, Antarctica - Oligotrophic Lake LV.19.BULKMAT1 | ecosystem: Environmental > Aquatic > Freshwater >...
GCAACACGAGCCAGCTCGTGGGGTCATGCACGGGGTGCTGCTTAAGTTCACGCCCCAGCAGGTCGAGGTCGAGTTGCAGATCCTGAATCAGTCCGTATCGAAAATCGACGTTGCTGAACCCCAACCGATCCGCCACCTGCTGTTGGTACTTGCGTGCCAACCCAAGCATTTCGCGATTGCAATCAACACCGATCACCCTCCCACGTTTACCAACCACCTGAGCGAGAATGTAACACAGCTTGCCTCCTCCCGAACCAAGGTCGAGAACCGTCTCTCCCTCATTCGCGAAGGGAGTCGGGTCGCCACAACCGTAATCGCGTTCCAGAATCTCGTGGGGAACCACCGACAGAAAGTCTGCGGCATATTCCACCGGGCAGCACAGCGCCTCCTCGCGACGTTGGGCTGCGGCGGCATATCGCCGGTAAACGGACTCCTCAGGGGCCGTTGTCTTCGTAACTTCGCGCTGGGGCATTTTGTGGTCCCTTTGTCTCTTGCTTTGACGGAAATCGAATCGAAGTGACACGCAATTTACGGAAAGCCGGGGCCGCCGGTCTGTAAAACAAGACACATTCACCGAATTCTTGCCGTCGCCTCGACCGTGAACCTACTTTGCCGATTCGCCCGTTCCTGCTGCGGCGCTATCACTTTCCGAGTTCGGCAGGCTCACAATCCAATGGCCGATCAGTGAGTGTCGCTCGTAGGAGAGCAGGTAGATGTGCAATTTGCCGGGATCATCGGAATCGCGGTGCATCACTGGTCCGTCGATCGCGAAGTGATGATGGTCAATCCAGCGATCTTGTTCGTCGAGCAGCACGCTGAAGTATGGCGACTGATCGGGCGGGTGTTGCTGGAGTAAGACGTAATCCTGATAAAATGGCGGCACGCCAATCCCCATTGGCATGTACAGCCCTTTCGGATATGCCGCCACCGGTAATTGGGGCAGCTTATCGATCTCGAAACCGCTGGCAAGAAACCTCAGCTTGGCCGAGTTCGCGCGGTTCGCAAAGGTCAACTCCAGTTCGTCCACGGTTTCATCCGATGCGGGGGAGTTCACTTTGCGTAGCACCGCGCCCTCGAAATTTGCAATTCGCGGGTATTCGTTGCTCCACGGAGTCGTGTCGGAGTAGCGTCCCGGTGGCACGAATGTGGCATAATAAATGTCGTTCGGCCGATAGAAATCGCCCCACGTTACCACATTGGCCGCCATCGTCGTGCGGCGTTTTCGCACCTGTTCGCCGGCGATGAGGAGTGGCTCGTCGGCGTCGAACGCCGTCGACGCTTTTGATTCGTGAATGACATCACGCAGTTTGCCGAGTGCAAGTGGGGTTCCCGCCGGATCGAACCAATGCTCCAGGTAGTACCAGTGGCTGGCGTATGATAAGCCAGTGTTGCTCTCAAAAACGTCTTTGTAATAGCCCAGTGGAAATGTAAACCAGCCCTGATAGTACATTTTCTTTTGGCCATCCTCTTTGAATGAAAGCAGCACCTCCCACAAGCCGGCGTTGAGGCAGTTTTTCGCCAGTTCGGCGGAATAAAGATTCGCGACTTCGGTTCCGTTTCCGCCCGATATTTCCACACGGCCATCCGCCGGGCTGCCGAAAGCGACCTGCTGCCGATTCCATTGCCGATCGGTCAATGCAATCCGCCGCAGACCAGCGTCGTCCTTGGTCCAACTCGGAAGGCTCGGTGTCATCAGGCGAACGTCAACATCCTTGAATGTGACCGTCGCGATGTGCGAATGCAGCGGCTCGAATATAAAGTCGAAATGCCCCTGGTCCTTGCGAACCAACCGCAGCCGCCGCCCCTGATACATGCCCGCCCACACACTCTTGCCGGCCGGGTCTTCGGGATACTCGGCGTTGCTGAACTCTCGAACGGGGATTTCCATGACGTTGGACGTACGATAGCGCTGCCAGGTCCGCACGCCAATCGCTACGGCGGCAAGCGGTAGTCCAATGGCCAGTCCGATCAGAAAACGCCTGCGATAGACTCGGCTGCAGACGGAACCGGCAATTCCAGTTGCCAACAGCCCCGCGCATCCTGCCAGCACGGCCAATTTTGGCGAACCGAAGAGCCACACCGTGGTCACGATGATCGCCAAAATCGAAAGCCAGATGAGCCACTTAAGCCGGGGCGTCGCGCTGTGCGTCCGGGGCGCTCCTGACGCGAGTTTGTCTTCCATCAAATCCATGCTGAACTCCAATCACAGTTGGAATCTTTAACGCTGCTGTACCGGTGTCTCTTCGTCGAGGATCTCGGATCGCGCGATATTCACGATCGGGCCAGGAGGCTATTTTGTCCATGCCAGCCATTTGGCAAAAAGTATTTTAACGAACGGGGTCAGCCGCGTGCGGTTGAACTGATCGCCGAGCTTGCGGATCGCCTCAGCCTGAGTCGGGTACGGATGGATCGTGCTGCCGATCTCCTTCAGTCCCAGGCCGTGCGTCATCGCCAGCGTGATCTCCGAAATCAAGTCTCCCGCATGGCGGGCAACGATGGTTGCTCCGACGATTTTGTCGGTTCCCTTCTGAACGTGGACTTTGACAAACCCGTTGTCCTCCCCGTCCAGTATTGCGCGGTCTACCTCGTGGAATTCTTGGAGGAACGTATCGACTTCGATCCCCTTTTCTTTGGCTTGGCTTTCGTAAAGACCCACATGGGCAATTTCAGGCGACGTGTAGGTACACCACGGAATCACCAGTGAAGTGGACTTCTTGCGGCCTCTGAAGAGCGAGTTCTGAATCACAATCCGAGCCATGAAATCGGCGGCGTGCGTGAACTGATACGGCGAACAGACATCTCCCGCAGCGTAGATCATGGGGTTCGTCGTCTGCATGCGTTCGTTCACGGTGACTCCCTTCTTGTGGTACTCCACGCCCACCGCTTCCAGATTCAGATTCTCGACGTTGGGCGCTCGGCCGACTGAAACCAACAGCTTGTCGATCGGCTCGTCATAGCCCGTGCCATGCGATTCAACGGCGAGCCGGGTTCCGCCGTCGTTCCTGATCGCCAGGTTCTTGCCGCAGCACAGCAGCTTGACGCCATCTCGCGACATCGCCTGTTGCACAATTTCAGCCGCATCACGGTCCTCGCGTGGCAGGATGCCGTGTTCGGCCTCGACCAGGAACACCTCAGAGCCAAATTGAGCGAACGCTTGAGCCATCTCGCAGCCGATCGGTCCAGCGCCAATCACGCCAAGTCGTCGGGGAAGCTCCGTCAGCGAGAACAATGTTTCGTTCGTTAGATAGTCCACAGAGTTCAAGCCAGGTATCGGGGGGGCTGCGGCCCGCGCGCCCGTTGTGATCACGGCACGCTTGAAGTTGAGGGACGTGCCCTCCACGTCGATGGTGCTGGAATTGGTGAAGCGTGCCTGCCCGAAATAGACATCCACCCCGAGGTCGCGAAACCGCTGGGCAGAATCATTGGGACTGATGCGGGCGCGCAGCCGTCGCATACGTTCCATTGCCGCAGCGAAGTTGACTGTGACGCCTTCCGGAACGTCCACACCAAAATCACGCGCATGGCGCACGGTGGCTGCGATGCGGGCCGCGCTGATGACGCCCTTGGAAGGCACGCAGCCGACATTCAGGCAGTCGCCGCCCATCAGGCTGCGTTCGATCAACGCCACTTTGGCCCCCAGGCCGGCGGCTCCGGCTGCCGTCACCAGGCCGGCCGTTCCCGCTCCAATCACGACCAGGTTGTACCGTCCCTGCGGCGTCGGATTGCTCCAGGTGGGTGGATGGACGTTGGCTTCGAGTTGTTGATTGAATTCATCCCTCGGCAATAGCTGGAGAAGTTCCGGCATGGTTTCCATTCCTGGCAGACGTTGACTCGATCATGATTACAGCGGTTTCGTGGTTGCGTCTGGTTCTTTGGCGGGGTCGTTGCCCGTCGCCTGAACGGGCTGACGCGGATTCGAGCGAGACAACAGTTTCATCGTCCCTCGCACAACCAACGGAAAGACACCTAACACGACGAAGGCGATCAGGATCTGAGTCAACTGGCTCGGCGTGAAAACCGCGCTGACTCCCTTGTCCGCCAGTGTTTGCAGGCCCGGTACGCTCGACCCGGCATAGACGTACACGGCTGTTCCCGGCAGCATTCCCAGTTGACTAATCCACCAAAAGGTTCGTGCGCGAATCGGCGTCAGGCCCATCACCGCGTTGATCACGAAGAACGGAACGGCGGGAATCAGCCGCAAGCTGAACAGAAAGAAGGGACCTTCTCGTTCCAGTGCCAGATTGAAATTGCCCAGCCGGTCGCGAAAGCGGCGCTGAATCGTGTCACGAAACAGAAAGCGGCTGAGCAGAAACGCCAGAGTTGCGCCAGCCGTGGATGAAAAGCTCACAAGGATGACGCCGGGTCTGAGGCCGAAGTACCAGCCGTACATCAGCGTCAGGACCGTGGCACCGGGGAGCGAAAGCCCGGTCACGACCACATAAACTAAAAAGGCCACGCCGTAAACAAGCACGGGATGTTGCTGCTGGAACTCGCGTAATTGCGATTCCTGGCGGGCGAGTTTCGTCAGGCTCAGGGCATCACCGAGTTGCCAGTAGCCGATGACCACCGCGAATGCAACGAGAAACAGCAGTGCCAACTTCGTCCCCGGCCTTCTCCCGGTAACCAGGTTCGGTTTATCGTTTTGGAGCGAAGTCACCTTGGGTATCTCCACCGGGTGTCTGACCATTCTTCGTTACTCACACATTGGCACATCACGATGTCGGAGCGAAAGTCGGACACGATGGATGACCATTGCACCCTTCACTTTGTGCTGTCCACCAAAATGGTTCTGTCCAATGGGACACACTTCCCACGTTTCCAGGGCTCAACCACGAACCATCCCGTCCCAAGTCCGTGCTCCAGCGGCACACCATGAAATGAAAGAAGTGCTCGCCGTGACAGCCAGTTCCGAACAGACGGGTGTCGGTAAAGTGATAGGCGAGCCAGAACCGCAGGTAATATAGCAGGAGCAACCCAGAGACGGCGAACCAAGCGCGGCCACGAGCAAATGGCAGCAGTGTTAACATCCACGGCCAGTACCAGGGGTTCACCGTGGGGGACAGCGTCCAGAACCAGGCCAACGTGAGGAATGCAGCCTTCAGCCACTGTGCCGGCTCCGCGCTGCGTTGGGCCTGCCATGCAAGCCATAATGCAACCGTCACAAACACGGCCAAGGTCGCACCTCGCGCGAGCAGGAAGGCCACATTCGCCGGAGCTTCATCGAGCCTGGAAGCCAGAGGTGCGACAACCGCTTGTCGCCATCGGTCTGGTGCGACTGAAAACCAGGGCGACTGTTCCGATGTAGCGACCATGCGTAGACGATACTCCATCCGAAATGACGCCGCAGGAGGATCAGCACGAACACAACCGTCGCGATGTCGAACAGAAGGAGTGTCGCCTTGATCATCACGACGCGATGAAAGACCGTTGTGCAAGCGGGAGAGATCCAGGACGCGGTTACGAAGACCGCTTGTGTGATTGGCTCTTCCGAGCCAGCACGGTTTTCATCGGGAGTTGCGTGAGGCAACTCACCGATGATTTCGGGGGACCGAATGGAGAAGAAGGGACTTAAACCGCCTTGCCGTTGGCCACGGCTTAAACGATCGGTTCTACCCCGGGCTTTTCCCGTAAAATCACGCGTTGCCGGAATCTGCCGGTTCTGGTACACCACCAGCCTCTCTCAGCGGTCGTTTTCTCGGGCAAAACGAGATTCAGGGCCGCGGAAATGCCCTCGGATGTTCTCGTTCCGGCGGGCACCTGAAACAACGGAGTGTGCTCAGCTCGAGGCTGAGCGCGGTGGCCACGGAGTCGGCGGTGAGTACCAGGAAACGACGCAGCCTGCGAGTTCTGTTCGTCGATGACGAGAACTCAATAGCCGAACTGATGCGGGCTGAACTCCCGCGCATGGGTCATGTAGCGACCGTGCGTCAGTCTCCCGGTTCGGCCATCGAAGCCATCCAGAAAAACGTCTTTGACGCAGCGATCATTGATCTTCGGATGCCGGGCGGCAGCGGCTGGGACGTGATTGATTATCTGCGGGAGCATTCTCCTGAAACAGTCTGCGTGATCAGCACCGGGCACGGCGACCGCGACGATGCCATCCGCGCGATTCGCATGGGGGCCTACGACTTCCTTCCGAAGCCGGTGTCGCTGTTCGAAATCGCGAACGTCCTTGACCGAATCGGCGAACGCAAATCGCTGGAGAACAAATCCATCGCTCTGGAAGGCCGGCTTCAGCGGGTTGAGGGGCGATCGGAACTGATTGGTGCGTCTGCGCCGATGATGCGTGTGCAAAAGCTGATCGACAAGATCGCTCCGACGGACTCCGCAGTCCTGATTCTGGGTGAGACTGGTACGGGCAAGGAAATGGTGGCTCGCCGGGTGCATGAGCAGAGCGATCGCCGGGACGCTCCGTTCGTGGCAGTCAATTGCGGTGCGATTCCGGAGAATCTGGTCGAGAGCGAATTCTTCGGGCACCGTAAAGGATCATTCACTGGCGCGGATTCGAATCGGGCCGGACTGTTTGAGGTCGCCAATCACGGAACACTGTTCCTCGACGAACTCGGGGAACTCGATAAGTCCATGCAGGTTAAGCTGTTGCGGTTTCTGGAATCCGGTGAAGTGCGGAGGGTTGGGGACAACGAACCGTTTCATGTGGACGTCCGTATTGTCTGCGCGACCAATCGGGAACTGCAGCGGATGGTGGCGGAAGGCACGTTCCGGGAAGACCTCTTCTTCCGGGTCAACACGTTTGAGATCTATCTGCCGCCGCTGCGTGAGCGGCTGGATGACATTCCGATGCTGGCACTTCACCTCATCGCTCGCCATCTCAAGCGGGACAGCATTCCTTCGGAGATGCTTCCGCCCGAGACTGTGAAGCTGCTGCAGTCTCATCACTGGTCTGGCAACGTTCGCGAACTGGCCAATGTTTTGGAGCATGCAGTGATTCTGTCGGACGGGCGCGTCATTCGTCCCGAGGATCTTCCCCGCAGCGTCAGTCGGGGGGCATCGTCGACATCCGGTACTGCACTGGCACATCCCGCGATGTTTCCGGCAAAAGTCCTTTCTCAGACCCTCAGCGACAATCCGAAGACCCTCCGCGAAATGGAAGAGGAGATGATCCTGCGAGTGCTCGACAAGTTCGAGGGCGACAAGCCCCGAGCTGCAAAAGAGTTGGGGATCGCACTGAAAACCCTGTACAACCGCCTGAGCCAGATGGGGCAACAGCGCCACGCCGGATAATGGGAAAGGCATGGCACTGTCGACCGTCCGGATTCGGTGGTTCAGAGAGTTTCGGCGTCCGACAGTCAACTCAACAAACGGCGTCAGTTCTCGATTACGGGCGGGGCAGCGAACTTGCGGACAACTCCCGTAATGACCCCGAGGACTTGGCGCGTTGCCGACGCATGTGTTCCGGGGATTGAAGGAACCAGATTGTTTGAACCGTTCTGAACGGTACAAATGACGACAGAGTGCCGGTCATCGAGAGTTGCTACCTGGCAACCGCCCTGAAGAGGCAACTCGCGGTTGAGAATCAGATAGTCGCCGTTCATGATCTGCAAAGCAGCGAAAGCGTTGCCTTCAACTTTGAGACAGGTGACATCAATCCCCTCAAAAACGGTGTTGAATGTGACGACTTCGCCGGATGGCATCGAGGGCTGAATCGGGCCGCTGGAGGCCGCACAACCCAACAGGGCAAAGGAAAAGCGGTTTTGCGGGCCGTCGCACAGCTGAATCGCCCGAGACATATTTTGTTCACGGCTGATCAGCCCTTTGCGTTCCAGAGCCTTCAGATGGCACATCACACCGTTCGGAGAACGGATGTCGAAATGCAACCCGATCTCGCGTACGGTCGGCCCATAGCCGCGGTTGACGATTTTGTCCCGCAGGAACTCGTAGATTTCACGTTGGCGCTTGGTCAGCGATGGTTTCTTTGCTGAGACGGGCATTCCATTGATTTCCTGATGAGTTGCCGATGCACGGCCCACAGGTCGATGCGAGGCAGCTCGATTCGAATTGACTGATTCTGAAACCGCGTTGATCACGGTAAATTCCTTCCTGAAATTGCGAGTATGAAACAGCCGATCACGGGTATGTTCGCCCAGCGGACTGAAGTCCTGGAGAACGTCATCCCGCACCCCTCGGGATCTGAAATCCTTTCAGTTGAAGATTTCACCGGGAGCAAACGGAATGCCACGGATGTAAACGCACATCCAGTCTGAAGGCAGAAACTCAGGAGAGCACTGCTCTAATGGGCATCTTCACAGAAAACTCTTGCAGTGCAGTCAACTGAACCAATTTCGAGACGGTCGAGTGTCGCTCCACTCATCAGGAGTGCTCAGAAATCCCGCGTGTAAGAATCCCCGGTGGGGGTGACGAATGTACTGTAGTGATAAAGTCAGGAAATGTCGCGAGGCAATCTGACGAATCCTGAGGTCGTGAACATCAATTGACGGAAATCATGCCACTTCTCAGGCGGCCGGATCTCAATTTCGCCGAAAAATCACTCGTTCCGACAGGAAACGCGGTTTCCCGCCAGTGACGCAGTCCAGCGCGAAAACGCGCCGCACCGTCGAACCAGCTGAGATCGAATCGAGCGGCACCAGAATCGGGCCTTGCGGATCGCGGGCGTTGACCCAATCGCCTGGTTGGGCGGCGACTTGCCACTCAAGGAGCCGCAGTTTCAGCTATTTCAGCACCTTTTGCAGCCACGCAGTCAGATTGTCGGCGTCTGCAGCTGTCGAGACAACCTTGCCCTGTGCGTCCAGCAGCCAGACTGTGGGACTGTTGGCAATGCCCCAGAAACGCACCAGCGGACTGTTCCATGATCGTTGTTCGGCATTCGGAAAGAAGATCTGTTGTCCCGGGACGCTGTGAGTCTCCATAAAAGAATTCATTGTTGACTCGTCATCATCCAGGGTGACTCCAACTATCCGCAGGCGATCGGAAGAGACATCAGCGCGAATTTTTTCCAGCAGAGGCAGAAGGTCTTTTGAGAATTCATCGCTCTCCGAATCCCAGAAATAGATCAATGTCGGCTTGCCGGGAAACTCGTCGGCCGAGACGAATCCACCGTCGGAGGTGGGCCCGGAAAACTGAGACAGCACCTGGCCTGGCAGTGCGAGTCTTCGCAACGACGCAGTCGCTTCCTGTCCTTGTTCGGTCGTACCGAATTTTTCAGCGAGAGCTGTGTAGCAGAGTTTGGACTCGGTCATCATTCGAGTGGCAAGTACGGCGTCATCGCTGGCGGCAGACTGCAATTCGCAGCTGCGTGCGGCTCCGAACAGCAGACTGACAGCTCGCTGTGTCTGTTCCGGAAAACGATCGCCGAACTCTCGCGCCCAGCGGGAGAGTGTTTCAAACCAGATTGGCTCTTTCCGGCCAATCATCCCTGCTTTTGTGTGTGCGAAGCGAGCGATGTAATACATACCTTCGGCCGCGGCGATGGATTTCGGGTCGCGTTCGGTCAGGGCGTCTACGTCGGCGTAAAACAGCTCGACGTCTTCCTTGGTTCCGGACAGAGCCATCTGAAAGCGAGCTTCCAGCAGTTGCCCGATCCCCTGATGAAACTGAGATTTCCGCGATTCGTCATTCATCGTCAGCCGCAGGACATTGGTTGCCATTTCGACAATTCGCTCATTGCGTTCCCGCCGTGCGGTTCTGGCCTGTGCGAGGTCTGTCGGGACGGCTGAGATCCGCAATTGCTGGATCTCCCGAAGTGTTTTGGTCGCGTCGTCCTCAGGAAACGGCGATTTCGATTCTGAAGTCTTGTCGGTTGCCGTGCCAGTGTTCTTCGCCGCCCTCGGGCTCTCGATCGATGCGGTCACCCCGCCAAGTGCGACATTTGACGATGAGCCATCGACCGTCTTCCGTTCCGATTCTGATGCGACCGCAGCGTCGCCCGCAACCGCTGCAGAATTTGCCGTCGAACCCGCCCCGTCGCCGCATCCCGCCATCATGACTGTCAGAAGCAGTGCGCCTGCCAATTGGTGAGTTTTCGTAATGGACATCAACGTCGATCCTTCGCTGCGTCAGTCACAGAACAGTACGATTTGCGGGACACCGCTCCCCGTCGGAGTTGTACGAAAATCCGGGACTCGGGAGAATATGAGTCTTCCGTCCCAACCGACACACGAGGTTCCTCATGGCGCTCGATGCCTCAAGCCTGCATGTTTTGGCGATCCATGCTCATCCGGATGACATCGAGTTCCAATGTGCAGGGACTCTGCTGCGACTGCGAAAACTGGGATGCCGCATCTCGGCTGCGACGATGACGCCGGGCGACTGCGGCAGTGCCGAGCATTCGAGCGAGATGATCGCGGCGATCCGGCGTGAGGAAGCTCGCAAAGCCGCTGTCGTTCTGAATGCCGAATGTTCGTGTCTGGAGTTCCGCGATTTGTCGATCGTGTTCAATAATGACAGTCGGCGGCGAGTCACCGAGTTCCTCCGCCGAACGGCTCCGGATATCATCCTGACCGCTCCGCCCGTGGACTACATGCACGATCACGAAATGACCAGCGCTTTGATTCGCGATGCGTGTTTCAATGCGTCCGTGCCGAATTATCGGACCTGCCAATGGGATCCGGCTCCGGCGACGAAACGGATTCCGTGGCTGTACTTTGTGGACCCTGTTGAAGGGATCGACCACTTCGGACAGCGGCAGCCCACCGATTTCATTGTCGACATTTCCGCGGAGTTCCCGACAAAACTCGAAGCGCTCTCCTGTCATGCCAGCCAGCGGGAATGGCTCCGCCGACAGCACGGGATGGACGAGTACACGGAAGCCTGCCGCCGCTGGAGTGAGAATCGAGGCAGAGAAATCGGAGTTCCGTTCGGCGAAGGTTTCCGGCAATACAAAGGTCACCCGCATCCGAAGGACAACATCCTGGGAGAACTATTGGGACTCATTGAAGGCGGTCCCGTCGCTCGTTGAGAAACCCCGCGAATCAACTCCGACCCATACCGGCGGAGAATTGTCATGCGCATCGGCCACTCGCAAGTCGACTCACAACTGGGTGACTTTGAAGGCAACCTTGGCAAGGTCGTCGCAGGGATGGAACGTTGGGCGTTCCATGTGGCGTGCCCGTGAATTCGGTGATCAGTTGTTGAAGCTTGCGACCGGGATTGCTCCAGCTTGACGCGGCGGATCAAGCGCCAGTGCTACCGATGAAGTGCATCACCATCAGCCCATTTGGTCGCCGATTGATCTCAGCCGGTTCCAGGTGAACAGGCCGGAATCGTGATTGTCGGACCAGCGAATCCGCAATGCGTAGTTGCCGCACAGTGAGACTTCGAGAAGTCCGAGATCGACGGGCACGGATTCCGGATCGAGCAGCTGCTTGCCGGTGAATTCATCAACGCAGACGGCACACGGGCAGTTCTGCCGGACGGTGCGGAACGGCAGGCGGGAAATGTCAGAATCGGTCCAGATCAGTTCCAGCACTTGCTGGTCCTTGTGGACTTTGATGTTCTTCGGGGACTGCATGTCGCTCACTTCTGTTTCGCGGATTCATCGCTAACGACGTAACTGTCGAGAAGCATCCCGACAAACTCATCCAGTGAATCTGCGACGTTCTCAAACTCGACGGACTGGTGCCGAAACTGCAGCACGCCCTGATGTACTCCGTCGGTATCAACGCAGTAATAGTCTCCGTCCCCCGTTTCGCCAATGACCAGCAACTGAACAGGCCAGCGGAATTCCACACCTTTCGGATCGAGCACCGGTCCCAGCCGGACTTCGCGATTGATTTCGACGAGGTCCGACAGTTCTGACATCAGTTCGACTTCTGCGACGGTACCTTCCGAACACGAATCATCCTCAGCTCGAACCGCCGTCCGCAGAGCAGGGGGATAATTGCTCAGCAGGCGCAGGTAATCGTGCGGCAGACGGGCTCCGCAGAGTTCTTCGAGTTCTGAAGTCTGAGCGGGTTGCATGGTCAGCGTCTACTCGAACACGGGCAGCGTGCGTCAGAGCAATGCCAAAGCGAAAGTCGTCAGCATATGACGTCCTCTGCGGCAATGACAATGTCAGGTGAACTGGCATTGCAAACTTGGACTCGCCGCAACTTTCGGATACACCAACAGCCCTGAGCCGAAATCCCCGAACTTTGGAGCCCGCCCCATGCTGTCCGATCGCTCCCCGTTTCTCCGTTACCTGCTGACGAATCTGACACTATTGGCACTTTCCTGTCAGATGTCGGTTGAAGTGCAGGCCGCTCCGCCGGAAGGATTCAAGGAACTCTTCAACGGCAAAGACCTCGAGGGCTGGAAGGGGTTGGTTGCCGATCCGAAGAAACGGGCCGCGATGACTCCGGTCGAACTTGAGGAGGCTCAGAAAACCGCCGATGCGAACATGCATGAACACTGGAAAGTCGTCGACGGCGAACTGGTTTTCGACGGCAAAGGCGACAGTCTCTGCACCGCGAAGGATTACGGCGACTTCGAAATGCTGGTCGACTGGAAGATCCTTGAAGGAGGCGACAGCGGGATTTATCTGCGAGGCTGTCCGCAGGTGCAGATCTGGGACACGACGTTCGAGAAGTACGGTTCCCTCGGAGCGGACAAGGGTTCAGGTGCCCTGTGGAACAACCAGAAGAACGCTCGCTTCCCGATTGCCAAAGGTGACAAGCCCGTCGGCGAATGGAACACGTTCCACATCAAACTGGTTGGCGATCGTCTGACTGTGAAGCTGAACGACGTGCTGGTCACCGACAACGTCGTGATGGAAAACTACTGGGAACGCGAAAAGCCGCTCTACCCAACGGGACAGATTGAACTTCAGAACCACGGCAACACTCTTTGGTTCAGAAACGTTTACATCCGGGAACTTGAACCTGCACAGCCGGCACCCCTGAAGATCGGCATGATCGGGCTCGATACGTCGCATTGTCTGGCGTTTGCGGAGCTGATCAATAAGTCCGATCCGGACGTCGCTGGCTGCAGGGTCACACTTGTGTATCCGAAGGGCAGTCCGGACATCGAAAGCAGCGTGTCTCGAGTTCCCGATTACACGGTGAAGATCAAGGCTCTGGGGGTGGAAGTCATTGATGATCTGGACGCGATGATTGCGCAGGTTGACGCCGTGCTGCTCGAAACCAACGACGGACGGCCGCACCTCGAACAGATCATCCCGGCGCTCAGGGCGCACAAGCCTGTGTTCATCGACAAGCCGATTGCCGGCTCTCTGACGGACGCCATCACGATCTTCGAACTGGCAAAGCACTATCAGACGCCCGTCTTCAGTTCATCCTCGCTCAGATTCTCCGCAGGGGCTCAGGCGATTCGCAGCGGTTCGATCGGCAACGTGACCGGCTGCGATGCGTACTCCCCCTGTCACCTGGAGCCCACTCATCCGGATCTCTTCTGGTACGGCATCCACGGCTGCGAAGCGCTGTTCACGGTCATGGGTCCGGGAGTGGAATCTGTGACGAGAACTCAGACCGCCGACTTCGACCTCGTCACTGGTATCTGGAGCGGCGGACGGATCGGAACCTTTCGAGGCATCCGCAAAGGCGGCTCAGGCTACGGCGGCACGGCGTTCGGAGAAAAAGGAGTCGCACAGCTCGGTGAATACGGCGGCTACAAACCGCTGGTCGTTGACATCGTGAAATTCTTCCGCAGCGGCCAACCTCCGGTCAGCGCCGAAGAAACCATTGACCTGTACGCCTTCATGGAGGCCGCCGACGAAAGCAAACGCAGAGGCTTCGTGCCGGTGAATGTCGCGGAAGTGAAAGCAGCGGCGGCCGAAGCGGCATTGAAGAAGGTGGAGAAGTTGACGCAGGAGCGGTGATCGAGGCTTCGTCTCGGCGGAGCGAGACGGCGACTTGGGCTCAGATGAATCGTCCGACGTTCCTACACACTGAACCCCGGCTCGCCGTCATTGATCCGAGCCGCCGGCGGCTGTGGCAATTCTTCGTCACTGTCCCAACAGGCTCCCAGCGTTCGCAATTCCCCGATCGATGATTCGATCATGGCTTCCGCCGGAATCGACGGCTCAGGCGAATCGATCCGCACAAAAGCTGCCCGCAGCGATGGTCCCATCACAAGCTGACTCTGTTCGTTACAGTAAAAAGGTCGGCTGAATCGTCAGCTGATGGGCCTTGAGGTCGTCTTCGATGATGCCTCGCGTGACGCTTGGCAGGCCGTCGCCCAACGCCTTCCCGACCTGCAGCCGAATTGAAAACGCAGACAGTCGTCCGAGCGACCCGGCAACAGCGGAGCAAGAATGGTGTTGAGTTTCATCGTGCGGAGTCTGTCAGAATTGCGGAAGTCACCAAACTGCCATGTTGCCGTGCGAGACATCCCCGGACGGCGACTCCACCTGCAAGTGGATGTGCAATTGTTGAGGTCTGTTCGGAGACTTCCATGCAGTTCAGCACAAACAGTGCCGTGTTCCACGCGGAATCTCGGTTATTTGCGGCCAAACGACTGAGCTGAAGCGATCGGTTGGCGAAACCGACACGAACGTCCGCCAGCGACATCTCACCCCCCGGTCGGCATTGTTTTCCAGACAGATTCCTTCATTGACCACAGTGTTCGCAGCAATTCCGCACAGCCGGATGCCGGCTGTCGAGCAATCCATGCGGGTTCCTCGGTCGTTGCCGCTTCTCGCGTTTTCGAATCCATCATGCCGTTGTCCGGAGGAGCGAAGGCTTTCTGCAAGCGATTCCGTCGCCGCTCCGCGGCTTTGGGACGTTTGATGGATTCCTTCCCTGTGGCTGAAGCCACAGGCTGCCTTCAGCCATTGCTCCGCAACGAAGCACAACTCCCTCTCCGACAAAATTACCTCGCGGGCAACCCGCCGGCTGTTCAGAGGCTGACGGCGTTTTTCCGGAGCCCGGTATCGCTGCCAGCGGCGAAAGTCCTCTTCGCTCAACTCACTCTCGGCGAGTTTGACATCAATCGATGCGGATGCATGATGTTGCCGTCCAAATACGGCCAGCCACAGACGGCAGCCCGGCAGCAGTTCAAACGGCCCGGCCAGTTCTTTCATATGACGCTCCGGCGCTCCAGTCGAGATCGAATCTGAGCGCTCGACAGACCGGCAAGGATGCCCGGCGTCCAGAAGATCATGAACCCGAAGTCGTAACTCATCCCTGTCATCAGCAGTGTCGGAACCAGCACCACGAGCATGCTCCCCAATGCCGCCGTCAGAGGTTGATCAGGACGGTCGCGGAACAGCCGAAACGCCGTCCCCGCGCCGGTCAACAGCAGCAGCGACAACCGGTCGCCGTTGAGTCCCTCCAGCTGAAAACTCCAGGTTGCGTCTTGATCTGACAACGCCGTCTGCCGAATTCTGACGAGACACGGCTCACCTGGGTCCGGCAGGCGGCCGAATGCGATCCGCTCGAACTGTACGGGCAGGCTTGGCTTCTGATGTCGTTGCCAGGCAGCGTAACCCACCGCGTACAGACAAGCATCCATCGTCGAACAGGGAACCGTGAATCCCCGCGCGCGATCAGCCCCGAAGAGCTGTACAGGAGCAGACGCGGCGATGCGGCCGAGTATCGTTGGCCAGTCGTCCCGGATCTGCCGCAACTCCTGCAGCTCCGGCCCGTGCCAGATGAGTGCCTCAGGACCTGCGTATTTGACTTGCTGCCTGTCTCTTCGCCGCCGGCTCCCAGTGAGGACGGGTCTGGAGACCCTTCCTGCGGAAACACTTTCGGCCTCTGAGTCCCTGCCCGCCGGGACGACGTTTGTTTTCTGACCGGTGCCCTGGGGCTTCGTCTGTCTCAGACAAAAGTCACTGAGTTCCGCAGTGCTGAAATGCGGCAGATCAGGTCACCCGCAGATCTGCATCGCGCCGATGGAATTCTCGCGATCAAACGGAGGATCATCACGAAAATATGGTTCAACGACAAAAGAAGTGCGCGGAGGAGGACTGGTGTTGAAACCGCGAATGGACGCGAATCCACACGAATAGCGGCA
>Ga0163144_10015166_pt1 | contig 15926 bp, 20 predicted proteins | sample OliLak19BULKMAT1_FD_123175 | JGI IMG/M metagenome (GOLD analysis project Ga0163144, IMG submission 123175) | Freshwater microbial mat bacterial communities from Lake Vanda, McMurdo Dry Valleys, Antarctica - Oligotrophic Lake LV.19.BULKMAT1 | ecosystem: Environmental > Aquatic > Freshwater >...
CTCAGGGCATTAAATCCCATTTTTTGTATCCGTTCTCATTCGCCCAATATTTAGGGAAGCACGGTTTTTTTAGGGTGTCGTACTACGGAATTCCTGAAATGCGTTTTACAGAATACATGAAACGTCTTCTCAAAGGAGAACCTCTATTATTTTAAAACCTGCTGTATTTATGTCACGGACAGATAGGACCACGTTAAAAGGGATATATTCCGCCCTCACTCAGTCCTGAGTCAGGGTAGATTAATCGGGTTGTGAAAGATTTGAGGAAGTGAATGGCCTGAAAAACAACCCATGAGCAATGAAGAAAAATAACAACTGGAAATAATTCCCTCCCCCACACCACATTGGGGGAGAAGATTCAGTCTACTGAAAAGAATATCAACAAACAACTTTAGTAAACTAGTTGATGTTGCGTTATTTATTTTTAAAGCGATTCAGTAACTTTTCCGTGTACATAATAATTACATCTTTTTCTAAAAACTGCCGGATCGCAGTCAGCATTTTATTTTCTTCCCCCTCCTTCATGAATGGGAGGCGCACGATTTGAGTTTCGATTTCCCTTATAATTCCCGGCTTGCAGCTGTCAATCCACTCCAGAGATTTCATCACCTCGTCGTAATAAATCGTTTTTGTCCGGTTCCATTTTTTCATGCAGGGACGAGCTCGTTTGGTTTGGTTTTTCTGTGGAGGATTACTGTCCGCTCTGACGATGTAGTCGTCCGGATTGAAGAGGGCCCCGTTGGCAAGAAGGCAATTTTTTTCAAAAATTAAGTCGGTTTTGGCGAACCGAAGAATTGATTTAACACCTCTTTCTCGGTCAGGGGGCGCGTGTGGAGAAGGAGAGGGCGACATTCTTGACGGTCTGCAGATGGATGCAGTATTGGCATATCTGCTCCGTGGTAACCGTGTCGAGAGGGTGTTCGCATTATTTCGAGGTTCTGCTGTTGCAATGTGTCAGCTTTAGGGCATAACTGATGGAAACATTAACCGGGGGTTCATTATGGGCAAAGGTAACAACAGCAAGAGAAAAGAAGTCAAGAAGCCGAAGAAGATAAAGCCAAAAGACACTTCCAAATAATGTCAGCCAAGCGGATACCTATCCGCTATTTGGTCTAGAGTCCGACGATCAAATCAAGTCTCACCTTTTTACGGAAAAATCCCTGGGCACGAGAAAAGGTGGAAGACTGGAATTTTGATGACCACTGGCACAAAACGCATGATATGGAGTGATGTCCCGGGGAAAGGAACGAAGCATGACTTTCAGTGAATTGGGTTTGCCGGACTCTCTTGTAGCGGCGCTGGCAAAGCAGAAAATAACGGAACCGATGGCGATTCAGGCCGCGGCCGTGCCTGTCTTACAGGCGGGGAAGGATGCCTACATCCATTCCGAAACAGGGACCGGAAAAACGCTCGCCTACCTCCTGCCCCTCTTCTGCCGGATGGATATGAAGCAACCCATCACGCAGGTCATCATTGTCGCGCCCACACACGAACTGGCCATCCAGATTCAACGCCAGTGTGCGGACCTAGCACAACATTCGGGTATGCCAGTCCGAACATTGCTATTGATCGGCGGCACATCGATGGCGCGCCAGATCGAGAAGTTGAAAAAGAAACCCCACATCGCGGTCGGGTCACCGGGCCGTATCCGCGAATTGATAGCTATGGGAAAACTCAAGGGCCAAACGATTAAAACCATTGTCGTGGACGAGGCTGATCGTCTGCTCGGCGATGAGAGTGCGGAGTTTATCCACGATATCATTCTCGCAGCCCCGCGCGATCGTCAGTTGATCTTTGTCTCGGCCACAGAACAGTCAAGGAGCGGTGTGGAGATTGAAAAGCTCGCGCCGAATCTCGTCATGTTACAAACCGGGGCGCAACCAGTGAACGAAAATATCGAACACCTTTATCTCGTTTGCGAGGAACGCGACAAACCGGATATCCTGCGTAAACTCATTCACGCCATGAATCCTGAAAAGGCCATTGTTTTTGTACACCGGAACGAAACAGCGGAGACCATCGCCTCCAAGCTGGACTTTCATCATGTGCCTGTCGCGGACTTACATGGGGCCTATGAAAAAATGGATCGAAAGAAGGCCATGGATGATTTCCGCGCAGGGCGTGTTCAGGTGTTGATTGCTTCTGATATTGCCGCCCGCGGACTGGATATCCCGGGAGTCACACACATTTTCAATGTCGATGCCCCGTCGGTGAGCAAGGACTATCTGCACAGGGTTGGCAGAACTGGGCGCGCAGGGGCCAAAGGAGTGGCAGTTTCATTACTGACGGAGGCGGAGACGCGACTGGTGAGACGTTACTCTGAAGATCTGGGGATTAAGGTCATACGCGTGCGTTTGCGCGAAGGCAAAGTCGTCGAAGATACGAGGGAGTAGGTCAGAAGTCAGTGTCTGGAGGGCGGGGAGTCCAAAGTGTGATCTGTGCTGGAAAAGGTAGACACGAGATTCTCTTACAAGCGAGAATCCCGTCTCAACAATCCTAGTAGATATCACTGTCCGCAATCTGGCCATTTGAGCTGGTTTGAAAATTCCCCGTTTTAAGGACAGTCCCTACTTATATATGCACAATCAACCTATGATCAAGTGATTAACTGAGCTGATCCCCAGATTCTCCTCACTACCAGATGATGAGATGGTGATAAAGCTAAAAGACGAACCAAGAACAATTTGCCAAGCCTCGGAAGGCAATAAAACATTGGTCGGTTTCAGTGGGGTTTCTAGAGTAATTTTTAGCGTCTTCTCCCTCCGTTGCCAGCAAAGGGTTATTGCGGCAGTTGCTGCATTGTTTATAACTCAGGAAGTGCACTGGGATTGTTGGAGACGAGATAAAGACAAAGAAAACTTCCCGAAAGCCAGTTTTATTGGAATGAATGGTACAAGATTGGCCATTATTGAAAATCCTTCCACACCCTCACCTCCACCCAAGAACCATGGGACTAACGTTTCGCTGTCTTTGAAGTAGGGCTACGTATTGTTAATTATTATATTCAAAATAAATTAAAGTTTTCTTTATTTTTTTAGGTAAAAGTAATTAATGATTGAAATCTTTCTGCACTTTTATTTCAGTATAAATCCAATAAAATCAGTCAGATTTGATGATTTTTAAATTTCTTTTGTGTTCGTTCTGAACATAGTTCGCGTAAACGATCCAGCAAGACTTTGGGTGGGCGTGGGCGGGCAGAGCGATCCGCGTATCCTCGACTGAAACGGACTTTCTCGGCTGGTGCTAGGAGTTTGAACCAATTATCCCGAGGGAATGAATGCAGTTCGATCCGTCGGTCTGAGTGGCGGACCATGTAAGGTTCCAATTTCTCAAGAGCAACTGCCACGGTCGGATAGCTGAATCCTAAAATGGATCTGTCGTCGGTGCAGGTCATCAAAGTGCTTCTCACAAAAATCGAGTAAAACCAAGAGAACTGAGCTCAATACTCAGAACGCATGTAAGGCTCGATTTTGACACAATTTTCACCGGTGACGAACTCCTCACGGTCTTGGGAATTTGCAAAGAGGTAAAGGGCGTAACCACCCCAGCCCCCGCCGCAGTACTTACGGGCAATAGCCTTTGGTGATACAGGCAGATTATCCATTCCCTCTTTGATCTGGGCTTCATAGCTGAGATTAACGGCCTCTCCAAGGGTGAAAATCTTTGCTTCTTCATCCCGAACATAACAAGCCTTTTCAGCAATTTGCCCCGCACGATAGATGATATCAAAATCCCGTATTTTATCTGTAAGTGCCGGGGTTTTCCTAGTCTTTCCAGTATAATACAAAGCCATTTTACCCCGGAGATAATCGACATCGAATTTCGCGAGTAACTTAGGCTTCTGCCCAGACTCCCAAACGCACAAGCCCGTCTCAGAGATCACGACAGGATCTTGCCAACCCACCCCGCAATCAAGCTCACTACCGACCCCATCACTGCCCATGAGGATAGCATAAGCGGCTGAACTACCCAGTCCGGAACTAATCTGGTATTGCCATTCATTCAGGCTTACTAACGGGGAAATCGCGCAATTAACGATACGCCCGCCTGGCCTTGAGAATTTCGGTACATCCAACCATCCTCCAGCAAAATCCACCCGTAACGGCACAAAATGGGGTGCACGCACCCAGCGAATAATGCCGGAAGTACTGACTTGCTCAAAATTCAGTGTCTTGGGTAACCGGATATATTCAGCCCCCACTTGTTCGCAGAGTTTGCGTTTGGGTTCCTCGTACTGGTCATCATCAGTAACAGCTAGGATTTGCGGTTTGATTTCGAGGAATTGTTTATAAAAGTTTAACCCAAGATCCCCTTCCGTCTCATCGCTGATAATCACCTCATCAACCATCTCCAAATTCTCAATCAGACGCTTTTTATGAAGAACCGGAATCGCCGGACGCCGCCCTTTATGCTTCAGAAGCGCATTATCCCCGGCGATCGAAACAACCAGATAATCCCCCAACGCCCGGGCCTGCGAAAAAAACTCCACATGTCCCCCATGAATGATGTCATAACACCCGCTGATAAAAACTTTTTTCATCGTCAATTATTTATAAGCGTCTTTCGGGCCACTGGCAATCCCTGATCAGATCTAAACTAAAAAAAATCTGTTACTTGTTAAACTCAGCCAGTTCCTGCGCAATTTGCGCATAGAGTGCAGCAGTCCATGCTGGCACATCCGTCATCTTTTCGGGAATTTTTTCCTTTCGGAAATCTACCGGACTGATAATCACCTTGATATTTTTCACCCCCGTTTTTGCTGCTATCACAAAGAGTTCCTCAATTGCTGTATCTCCAACGGGAATACACCCAATCGTTACAGACCTCCCATGGATCATAATATCCCCACCGAGATTCACCCGACCGTCTAGCTTTGCCATACGCTGGTCAAATTCATTTGGGTAATCCACACGGAGACTCAAGTGATAGAGGCTATTAGGATTCAAGGATACGATCTTGTAAATCCCCTCGGGGATCTGCTCATCCCCTTCTTTGAGTTTCGGCCCTGATTTTCCACTAAATGCGGTAAAAGGATAAGAGCGGATGAATTTAAACTTTCCATCCGGTCCTGAAGCGTAAAGTTCTAGAACACGTTCATTTTTGAGCCCGACCAGAACAATTTGCGCAGGCGGCCACGCAATTTGCGCCTGATCAAAATATGGTTTCAACCGTGCAACGGCACCCGGCGCAAATTGCTCCAAGCGATCATCGATCGTGAATTTTTTTTCAGCCATTTTGATTTTAGCGAGTTGTCCCGCCATTGTTAAGGCCGGGTAACAAAACCAGATAACTATTCCGCAAATCAATACTAGAAGGGCCAGCCTGATTAATCTCACTTTACCAGTCACAAATCCCTCAAATATGTTTACTATCGTTCTCGTCCTTCGTGGTGTAACCGGAGTCTTGGCGCTTGAAATTGACCTCGTTCTTCTTGAGATAGGCATTAAACACATCATCGGCGCTCATCCCCAGGACTTGAGCCATGGAAATCAGGAAATGGAAAAGGTCCACCACCTCTACCCGGGCATTTTGCTCGTCGAATTTCTGGTATTTAGCCCACCACTTCCATGGCATGCTATCGGTGAGCTCGGCGAGTTCCTGCTGTGTCGCCCTCACATAATTCAAAATCCATTTGGCTTTCTCTTCATCATCCATCTTGGCGGTGTCGACGCCGATACGGAGATTTAAGGCCTGTTGCATACGGAACATTTCTCGGAGTTGATCTATGGCTTCGCTCATAAGTAGGGCGGATTATGGAAAGCAATTTGCCCGATGTAAAGCGTTCTATTCTCCGGAGTATTGAGTTCGACATTTCTCTTCCCTCCTTACAAACATGAATAAACCCTCAATTTTACATCTTGTCATATTCATCCGCCCTTTTGGATCCATACCTGATGGGACCTATCCCTTGATTCATTTCATTTTAAGGTTTTTGGAATATCAAGCTTTAACTCGCCGCATATCCCATCGCCGTATGGCTCGAAAGTCATGATTAAAAATTGCCCTGTTTTCAAAGCCAAATTTAAGCTTATATTGAATCCATGGGCATCGCTTTCATAGTGGATTATATCAAGAATTTGAGTTTTCTCGAGGTATGGGAGTTACTCAGCTATGTTGTCACCGTCATCGGGTTACCTCTGGCGATCTACACCTATATGCAAGAGCGGAAAAAGGAACGGGAGAATGACGAAGAGGAAATCTACCAAGAACTCATGACCTCCTACACGAATTTCCTGATTCTCGCGATGGAGAATTCCGACCTTAAACTGCTGAGAAAAGATTTTAGCGGGATCAAACTTGACGACGAACAAAATGAGCGCAAATACGCCCTCTTCGAGATACTTACCTCGCTTTTTGAACGTGTTTATATCCTGACCTATGACGAAAAAATGGACAAACAAGGCATTCGCCGCTGGAAATCTTGGGAAGATTATATGAGGGAATGGTGCCGCCGGGCTGACTTCCGGAAAGATTTGCCGGAATTACTGAGTGGTGAGGATCAAGATTTTTCTAATTATATTATGACTATTGCGACTCAAGAAGAGGCTAAACTTTCTGGAAAAAATGAATCATCCACTTGAATTTTTACTGATTTGAGGCACTACTTTAAACATTCATCACAACAAAGGATTTAAGATTCAATGGAAAATGTCGTCATTATAGGATCAGGTTGCGCCGGATTTACCTCGGCCATTTATACAGCCCGTGCAGGCTTAAAACCCCTCATGTTTACCGGCATCATGCCCGGAGGGCTACTTACTACCACCACGATCGTGGAGAATTTTCCGGGTTTTGAAAATGGCATCGATGGATTTACCCTCATGATGACCATGCGCAAACAGGCGGAACGTTTCGGCACCGTCATGCGGGATCTCGAGCTTGTCGAAAAGGTCGAGCCAAAAGGAAAATATTTTGTCGTTCACTCTGGCGGCGAACAAATCGAGGCTAAAACTGTCATTATCGCCACAGGGGCCGGACACCGCCATCTCGGGTTGGAGAGCGAACACCTTCTTGAAAATAAAGGGGTTACATATTGCGCGACCTGTGACGGTCCTAATCCCATTTTCCGTAATCAACCCCTGGTTGTTGTCGGTGGCGGGGACTCTGCCCTCGAGGAGGCCACGTTCCTCACTCGGTTCGGGTCAAAAGTTTATCTCATTCATCGCCGCGAACAGCTCCGGGCTTCAAAAATCATGCAGGAACGGGCTCTGGCTAATGAAAAAATCGAGTTCGTCTGGAATTCCGTCGTCGAAGACATCCTCGACCCGAAACAAGACAAAGTCACCGGGGTAAAAATCAAGAATATTGTGGACGGTTCGACCAAAACCCTCGATTGCGCCGGGGTTTTTGTCGCCATCGGACATATACCAAATACCCAGTTTGTCAGGGACTTAGTAGACGTGGACGAGGATGGCTACATTCAATGCACTCGTGGAAGCGAAACCAAAACCCCCGGTCTTTTCGCCGCAGGGGATTGTGTTGACCGCACTTACCGCCAAGCCATCACAGCAGCCGGCCTCGGTTGCGCCGCCGCCATCGATGCCGAGCGTTATCTGGCTGCCCAGGAATCTTGAGCAAACATCATTTCGGAGATAAACCACAGATCAACGCAGATTATCACAGATTTGTTTTATGATCGCAGCTTGCTCCGGATTATCCGGGGATAGGCTTGAAAGGGCAGAAGAGAATTTTATGCCTGCTTTTTGCAGTGGGGAGAGGCGTTGTCTCACAGATTTGGAGTAGTCAAATTTATTGATGTCCATCGACTGTTTATCGGTTATCTATACACATCCCCGGCGGTGTCCGATTTTCACGACCACGACTGTCACGACATCTTCGTGGATTTGGAAGAGTATCCGGTAATCGCCCTGCCGAATCCTATATTTCTCTTCCCCTGAAAGTTTCTTCGCCTGAGGTGGTCGAGGGTCTCCGGCGAGAGACCTAATTTTCTCCACGATCCGATCTCGATCCTTGCCCGGAATCTTTTCAAGTTCCTTGGCGGCCGACCGCTTGATCTGAATTCTATAACCGACCATCGGACTTCAATCCCTTGAGAAATGTTTCGAAGTCAAGCACGGGTACAGATTCACGCTCCCTGAATGCCTGAAGGTCATCAAAATCCTCTGAGAGTGACTCACGGATTGATCGGTTCACTAGATCCGAGACCTAAGACGATATCTCCGCTGCTTTGATCTTCAACGCCCTATGGAGGTCTTCTTCAAAATAGATGGTTGCTCGTTACATCCCCATAATTTGTCGCTAAAACATTAAAACGTCAATCACCCTCATAGAGTGAGTGAGTATATTATTACGTGAAATTATCGAAAGTTAATATGTATATACTCCTTATAGTGTTGTACTTACAAATTTGTTAGGATTTTCATTTTCCTCTTTAGGACAAACAGAATACTTGATTATTCAAGTAAGTGCACTTACAGTGTGTTTATCCATTATGGCTGTTAAAACCATTACTATTGATATGGACTCTTATAACTTGCTTTCTTCCTTGAAAGCTGAGAATGAGTCCTTTAGCACACTGATCAAGAGACGGTTGAAGCCACATTCTACGGCCGCCTTGCTCTTGTCAAAATTGCCGGAGGTGGCATTAGAACCATCCACACTCGATGGGATTGAACATGTTTATTTATCCCGCAGCCATTCCCTGGCGGAATCGCCTCTCACGGGAGATGATGCATGATCTTGGATACCACATTCTGTATCGACCTGCTGCGCGATCAAACGGGAGGAAAAAACACAGGGGCATCGAAAAAACTCTCCGCACTCGGAGAAATAAAAATCAGCATCCCTATTTTTGTTATGTGCGAACTCCATGCTGGCGCGAGACTCTCCTCAAACCCGGACACGGAGACAGCAAAAATCAACAGGCTTTCCGAATTTATCGAGGTCATTTACCCCAGTGAAACCTTTGCTGTGAATTATGGCCAAGAAGAAGTGGCTCTGAGACAAAAGGGGACCCCCATCCCCACAATGGACCTGCTCATCGGCACCATAGCAAAATATCTTGGTTCACCACTCCTCACCCGTGACATTATCCATTATAAAAAAATCAATGGATTAATCGTAGAAACCTATTAACAAGCCTCTTCTCTGCTTGCCTAACGGCTCAAAAAGATTAGATAACAATTCATGCAAAATCCTTTCCGTTCGATTCACTTTATCGGTATTTGTGGAACCGCTATGGGGGCTGTCGCCGCAGCTCTGAAAGACGCCGGTTATGATGTGACCGGCTCCGACGAGAATGTTTATCCTCCTATGTCCACATTCCTCGAAGGCAAAGGAATCAGGATCATGCAGGGATTCAAACCTGAAAACCTCGCCCATAAACCCGACCTCATCGTCGTCGGTAACGCCATTAAACGGAGCACGGAAGAACTCGAGGCAGTATTGGAACAAAAACTTTATTACCTCTCCCTTCCTGAAGTCCTGAAACAATTTTTCCTCCGTGGAAGGCATAACCTCGTGGTAACCGGAACCCATGGCAAAACAACCACTACCTCGATCCTGTCTTGGATTTTCGAGTATGCGGGCAAAAATCCCAGCTACATGATCGGAGGAATCCCCAAAAACCTTTCCCAAGGTTGCATCATCCGTGACAGTAAACATTTCATCCTAGAGGGCGACGAGTATGACACCGCTTTCTTTGATAAACGCTCAAAATTCCTACATTATCTGCCTGAACTCGTCATTATGAATAATCTGGAGTTCGACCATGCCGATATATTTTCCTCTCTGGAGGATGTTAAAACAACATTTAAACGCCTCATTAATATCATCCCCCGCAACGGCATGATTGTTTATAATGAAGATGATGAGAATATCCGCAGTATCATCGACGGGGCCTTCTCCTCCTTGGTGAGTGTCGGCACTTCGGAAAATGCAGCCTTGCAAATCCAGAATTGTAAATATTTTAGTGACCGGTCGGAATGGACCCTTAAAGGTTTGGGAAATTTCAAACTCCGCATGATCGGTGAAATCAATATCCGCAATGCCTCCATGGCGATTGCCGCCGCTCATTTTTACCAAATTCCCGTGAATATCATCTGTGAAGCAGTAGAAAAATTCGAAGGGATCAAACGCCGCCAAGAGGTTCGTGGTGAAGTCAATGGCATTACGATCATTGACGATTTCGGGCACCATCCCACTGCCATGAAACAAACCTTTACCGCCCTGCACCACCGTTACCCCGGCAGAAAAGTCTGGGCGATCTTCGAACCGCGTTCAAATACCACCCGCCGGAATATTTTCCAGAAAGAACTCGCGGAAGCTCTCAGTATGGCAGACGGTATTTTTGTCTCCAAAGTCCACCTTCTCGAAAAAATCCCCGTCGCTGAACGCCTGAATCCCGAAAAAGTAATGGAAGATATCCGAGCAAAAGGAAAACCCGCTTTTTACGAGGCTGACGCTGACGCCATTGTCGCCAAAGCAAAATCTCATATTAAACCCGGCGATGTCGTCGTCGTATTCTCCAATGGCGGCTTTGACGGTATCCATCAGAAATTAATCGATACCCTTAAATAGTTCGTTTAATAAGGTGACTAAGTTACTTAGTCTATTATTGATGTCATCAATGTCCGCATCGAGCATTCACGCGGCGAAAACACATTTCTCAAAACTCATCAATCGCGCTCTTGCCGGGGAGGAAATCATTGTTTCCAAAGGCAAAAAACCCGTTGTCCGAATCGTCCCTGTAGAAGGAGCCAAAAGCTCAAGGACTCCCGGACGTGGAAAAGGGTTGGTTAAATGGATTTCAGAGGATTTTGATGCGCCGTTGGTTGAATTTGAAGATTTCATGAAATAATAAACCATCATCCAGCAAAGATCCTGATCCCAAACCAATAACGTGACATCAAACACCTACTTGATACCCATACTTTCCTTTTGTTTATGGAAGACTCTGATTTACTCGGTAAAAAGGCTTTGGAACCCATCATAAACACGGAAAAAACGATCTATCGGAGTGCTACCAGTTATTGGGAATTAACTTTTAAAATTTCACTCCGTAAAATTAAAATGCATCGTGATTGTCAATCCTTTATAAAGGAAGAGAAACGAATCAATCGGATCCCTAGACCTTCCGATCATGGCAGGAACACTGTGAACCTAATCTGACTCTCCCTTGGCATCATCGTGATCCATTTGACAGGCTCTTGATCACTCAAGCCATCGTTGAAAATCTCATTCTCATCACCAAAGACGATTTTATCAGAAAATACAAAGTCAAAACCCTCTGGTGAGCGACTCCTATAGGAACAGCTCCAGCACCTTCTCCAAGTCCGGTTCCCTTTGTCCATAATCGATCCGGGCGAGGATAGGCAGCCCGGTTAATTCCTCCAGAATAGGCGGATTGGTATTCGCCGAAATCAAATCAATATCCTGCTCCGACTGGTTCAGGATCAGACCGGCCAAGGGCAATTTTCCCTTGCGGATGGACTCGACAGTCAAAAGCGAGTGGTTGATCGTCCCGAGATTTGGACGCGCGACAACGATGACTGGAGAAGAAAACTCTTCTGCAAGATCACTCAGGAAAAAATCTTTCCTAATCGGGACACGCCAGCCACCGACTCCTTCGATCAAGACACAATCACAGAGACCCTGCAATTTATGAAACCCATCAAAAACCGTGCCAAGATCTATCAAACGATTTTCGATCATACTCGCTGTATAAGGCGCAGCCGGCGGACGCATCCATATCGGGTTAATATCATCAATCGTGATACCATCCTGGTGACCGCTATGAAAGAGGGAAAATGCATCTGAACGCTCCCCGCAAAGAAGTGGTTTATACCCACATGCCTTAATCCCCCTTTTTTTCAAAGCATCCAAAATAAGGCAAGTCACAAATGTTTTCCCGACATTAGTATCGGTCCCAGTAATAAAAAATGCGGATTTCATCCTGTATTAATGCCAAAATACATGGCTAAAAGCAATGTTCATACTGCATGAGCTTGAAGAATCCCCCGTTTCGGGGTTAATTAAATGGCGTGTCAGACAAAAAATCCATACTTCAAAAAATAAACCTCTTCTTTTGGGGCTTCTTCATTATTTGGGTCTGTGTTGGATTTTTGACGGCCTTGGCTGGGATGAAAATGCCACGTTGGATGTATTGGGCGGATGCCTGGACGATGGTTCTGGCTACAATCATCACTTACTTCTGGATGAGTGAACTTTACGGCATTACCAAAACAAGAATTTCATTTATCATCATCCTCGTCTGCTCCGGGGTGATAGAATACATCGGGACAAATACGGGTTGGCCTTTTGGCTTTTTTAAATATACAGACCGTTTTAGTAGTCTCTTCTTCTTTCCCTTCGGGCAGAATGGTATCGCCGTCATCATTCCTTTTGCCTGGGCCATCCTTTGTTTGAATGCTTATTATGTGTCGAATCAAATCCTTGGATGGCGTAATCACTGGGCTGCTTGCATCCTTGCCGGGATCATGACCATGCTTACAGATATTAATCTTGAGCCTGTCGCCTGGTATATGAGGGGATTTGACCAAGCTTACTGGCGTTGGTATACGGATGGCCAGTTCACGCAAATTGCCCAGACGATCCCCATCAAAAACTATATTTCGTGGTTCATTCTGACGGTCATTTTCCTCAGACTGTGCCCCCTCAAACGTGAGTATCCCGAAAAAACAAATTGGAAGCCCTTTATCATCCTGCTCGCATTCAATCTCCTCTTCATAGCCCATAGGATTCACTACACCTACCTCCAAGAGGAACCAAAGGCACCTAAGGAAATCGAGTTTTCCTCGGGTCGTGATTTAACCCAATGGACGGTATGTGCGACCCTTCCATTTCACTCCCCCGAGAAAACTCGTTTGTATCCATGAATTCATAGCGATCACCAGAGCCAATACCTGGCCAAAAGGATGGGCGAGGGCCCAGACGACAGATTGCCTGTACCTGAGTGAAAAAATCAGGCGGATCAGATAAATCAGCGCAATTTGCAGGACGAGCAGTGTCCCGATCGGGGTTCCGATAAAATCCCACCCATGTCGCGTCATCATGATCAATAAAAGCAGGAATGGCATGACAAAAACGGCGAGCTGGAGAAATCCAAAAAAAAGGAAAGCTCCCACACTCTTCTCAAAAGCGGCCCTCAGATTTTTTGTAAATCCCTCCCAAAGATCTAAGAACCGGTGATACATTCGGCAGGAAACGAGGTCAGTACCATCTGCATTTACCAATCTCCTACCCGCTCTCAAACATGCCCTGGCCAAAGCCACATCTTCGACAAGATGGTTCTTTACCGTCTCATGGCCGCCTAGTTCAAAATAATCTTTTCTCCGGTAAAAAATAAATTGTCCATTGGCGGCACCTAGCCCGGCATTTCGCACACGGTTGACCAACGCATGGGGAAGAAAAACTAAAAGGAGTAGATAAACAAATGGAATAATCAATTTCTCACTCCAAGTCCCCGCAACTTGCATAGGCCAGAGGCTCATCAAAGCGGCATCGGTATCCCGCGCATGTTTTAAAGCAGTCGAGAGACAGAGCGGATGAAAAACCGTATCAGCATCAGTAAAGAGTAAATATTCCCCCGTAGCTTGTGATGAGAGCTGATGACAGGCCCAACATTTTCCTACCCATCCCTCGGGTAATTTCTCCCCCGCAATCACTTTTAACTGGGGTAAATCCTTTGCCCACGATTGCAAAATAAAGGCTGTGTCATCTTCGGAACGGTCATTAAGGACAATGACCTCAAAGTCCGGATAATCCTGGAGGCTTAATGAGCGTAACAAATTGCCTATACGCAAGGACTCGTTGCGGGCAGGGATACAAACCGAAATTTTAGGACAGTTTCCATTCAGTTCACCTTGGGGAGAATTCACTGGACGCCGGAAAAAAATGAAATTCACGAGCAAATTGCCCAAGAGCATGAGCAAAGCCACAAATGTCAGCAAAATGTACCCGTAAAATATCCAATCCTTGATACTCATGAGTTCCGTGGATTAAAGTGTTTACCGCTGAGCAGGCAGACAAAGCGTTCCCACTGCTTATTCATCGAGAGTCCCCCCTCCATCAATGTTTCATAACCATCAAAATCTTGTTTTTGAATATCTTGAGAGGTTTCATCCATGAGCCTCTCCAAAGTCGAAGCTCCGTGGGCGCTGTCAACATCAGGAGAGACCCGGGCAATATTCAAGAATAACTGGGGTCGGCTTTCCCAAAGATGTTCATACCGGATCGCCAGCGCGTAAAGTGCGGTATCCGGGGATTTTTTAATGATCCAATCCAGACCGGGCTTGAATTCCAGCGGGCGAACCCCATAGGGCACATGGCGGCCTTGGGGAAAAATAAAAATAACCGACCTTTGGTTGAGTAAGTCCAAAGCAGTTTTTAGTCCTCCGGCGGCCGTGCGGGGGGAAGTCAGATTGATTCCAAAAACACCGACATGTTTTAGAAAAGCAGCGGTTTTCAGGTTTTTTTCTTCCATCATCCCGTAGGCGGGTAATCTGAAAGTCCGTTTCAAGAAAACACAGGTGAAGGTATCCCACCAGCCAGAATGATTCGCACAGATGATTGCCGGTCCGTGCAATTTGCGTAACTCTCCCGCCCCTCGTAAGTGAATGGAGAAAAAATGTTTCCTCATTGACCGCCGGATCCAGAACCAAAGGAAATCTTCCACCGGTTTCATTTCATTCCCCCTTGTGACTGCCGCCATCTCCACCAGGATTTGAGCAGTAAGAACAATTTGCGCACGCCCGAGGTATGAACCCGACCTGCGTAGATATTATAATCCACTTTCTCGATCTCATCGAGAATCCCGGAGTAAACCGTGGACATAATCCAGACAGTCAATTGAGAACCATCATTGGCGAGTTTCAGGATACCGGGCTCGGCACTCCTGTAATATTCCCTAGTCCTACCAATCTGGAATTTCATCATGCTGATAAAATCATCATTGATCATGCCTTGGGCGATTTGCTCCTCGGAGTAGGCAAATACCGAGAGTTCGGACGCCGGGAGATAAATCCGGTTATTGAGGTAGTCCTCATGGATATCACGCAGGATATTAGTCAATTGCATCGCCACCCCCATTTCGATCGCCTGTTTTTGGGCGGCTGGGTCAGAAAGCTCGAAAATCTTTGACATCATTAACCCGACAACTGAAGCCACATAATAACAATATTGATGGAGTTCCTCCCAATCCTTTATCCGGACAGGCCCCCGGTCGAGTAATACCCCTTTCATGAGGTCGCTGAAATAAACTTTTGGAATACAAAATTGCTCCACCGTCAACCAAAATGCGGGGGCCCACGGAATTTGCGCGGTTCCCGCATAGAGTTCATCAAGCAAGTTGCTGAGGGAGGCTTCAGCCCCGGACAAATCTTTTTTTTCTTCGACCGCCTTGTCGATTAAATCATCTGCATACCGACAAAAGGCATAAACCGCATAGGCCGCCCGCTTCTTCCGTTCAGGCAAAGCAATGGATGAAAAATAAAAACTCTTCGCATGTTTACGGGTAAGCTCCCGCGCCACCTCGAAGCTTTTCACAAAATCATCAGGACTATTCGCCCCGTTAATAGGCGATGACTTGATTAATGATAATTCCTGCCCAGTAAGTTGCATATCACATGAGAAACTAAAATAGAATCCCCTTCCTTACGAGTGTTTTTTAATCACCCTGACAATAGCTGAGTGATTCAGGAGTTTTCACTCAGTCCGTGATGTAAATCAGAGGTTTTTCCGATATGGAATAATGAGGATCTTGGTTGCACACTGATAATATGTGAAATCTTTTATCGTTTCCATATCGTGCCTCGTCATACATTCATCTTGAAATTCACCGTCGCTGTCGATTCCAAATTCCTGATGTGGTTAACTGAAGAATTAGCTTTTAAATCCTAAAATCAATTCGAAAAGCATTTAAATATATTGACCATAATAACGTTTAA
>Ga0163144_10015167_pt1 | contig 15926 bp, 12 predicted proteins | sample OliLak19BULKMAT1_FD_123175 | JGI IMG/M metagenome (GOLD analysis project Ga0163144, IMG submission 123175) | Freshwater microbial mat bacterial communities from Lake Vanda, McMurdo Dry Valleys, Antarctica - Oligotrophic Lake LV.19.BULKMAT1 | ecosystem: Environmental > Aquatic > Freshwater >...
GCCCATTTAAACGTGGTCTCTGACCGTCGCCAGGTCCCTGTTCAAGTGGGGCTGGGACCACCTGTCTGAACCCCCTTCTCAAGTTGGCTCCGTAGCCGGCGACGACGTGCCGCTGCGATGTCCCGTCTGCCAACGCATCGTCGTGTTCCGCCTGCTGGTCGGGACATACCCACTCGCACAGTTGGCGGCGCATGCAACCGATCTCGCCATCGGGCCGGTCTGCGCCGGGCACGTAATTGTCGTTCATCAGCTGAGGAACGGCAGTATCTCCAGCGTTCAGTACCAGCAATCGTTGAGGCCGCTGAACATGCTGTTGAAATCCAGGATTGACGTCAGTTTCGACGCGGAGGTTGCTTTGTCGCGCCACCTGCGGGAGAAGCACGGGGCGGCCGTGCCACTGGACACGTTGCGACAATTGATCAGAAAGTTCTTGGAATAGCTCAGCGCAATGTCTTGCTCGAACTGCCGGGCGGCGCGACGGACGTGATCTCGACGATCAGTTCCATGGCCCGCTTTAATTTTTCAACTTTACCTTTGTCACTAAGCCAAGAGCTGTCTCGCGAGGCTCTCCCCCTCTGCTCGAGGATGGATCTCAGGAGCAGCATCGTCGGGTGATCCATTTGAATGCGCGCCATCTCGGCGTTCTGGGCGCGCCTGACGTTGTCGGCGAGCCATTTTTTTGTTCGAGGCCGCTTTTCAGATCCCATGACTCGTCTCCTTATAGGAACGTATTCCGAACGACTGGAGCCCAGCCCTGCATGAAACTGCGAGCGCTACCGATTGGGGCAGAAGCCCTGTGCGAGAAATTGAACGCCCCAGCACGGCTCGTGCTTCATCTGCGGATCGTCCATGACACGGCGTTCAGTATCTGCCGCGGGTTTGACAAGCGGCTGCCTGGCTTGGAGTATGATCGAAAGGTTGTGCTGATGGGCGCGGCGCTGCATGACATCGGGAAGGTGCTTCATCCCGAGGAACTGAGCGGGCCGGGTAATGCGCATGAAATCGCGGGCTAGAAAATGTTATTGCGGGAGGGGATGCCATCAGATGTTGCAAGGATCGCACGCACCCACGGGCAGTGGCGAATCGACGCCAATGTGTGCATAGAAGACCTGATGGTGGCGCTCGCCGACAAGTCGTGGCGGGGCGGGAGGGACGATCACCTGGAGTCAACGGTCGTCAAGGCGCCGTGTGGCCGGCAGCGCTTCAACGTCCTGGGCGCATTGAATGCCGTCAGCAAAGAAACTGCTGACGGTTTGCAACGATTCCTACATCACGGCCCGGGAGGTCTGCCAACTCCTCGACCAACTGGCCGCTTTGACTGTGGCCAGCATTGGACCTGGCAAGTCTCAGTAAGTTTCGCGAAAATTTGGAAAAATTCTACCGCGTCTGGTTGAACTCATACACCACCGTGCCGGCGACGCCGTGGAAGCGCATGGAGAGCGTGCTTTTGCCGGCGGCGTTCTTAACGTTGACTGAGAGGAAGCCGCCGTTGACGCGGTGGAACTTGTGGAACTCTTTGTTTTCACCGGGCGAACCCGCGGCGTGTTCGTTGCTTACGGGTCCGCAACTGAATTCCTGAACATCTGTCTTTGGATCGACCGAGTGGTACTGCCAGTGCCGGTCGCCGCAGGCAACGAAGAAGTTGCCCCCGGCGCTCTTCTGCATCCACTGCCTCAACTCGTCGCCTTCGTGTGAAAACGCAAGGTTCGCGTGGTTGTCGTTCTTGTCTTTGCCGCGGTCGGGGCCGACGATCGGCGTCGGCGAGACGAGCACTTTCCAGGTCGCGTTGCTTTCTGAGACCGTTTTCTTGAACCACGCTTTCTGCTCCGCGCCCCAGATCGTTTTCTCCGGTCCGTCGGGCATTGTGTTCGGCGAGCGGTAATCGCGGCCCTCGCAGAGCCAGACCTGCAGGTTCTTGCCCCAGCGGACCGTGCGGTAAGCCGGGTCGCTCGTCGGGCACTGCTCGCGGAAAATCTGCTGGCCTTCTTTAAACGTCAGCGGCGCCATTCTTCCGGGATTGATGCCGGGCCAGCAGTCGTTGGTCAGGATGTCGTGGTCGTCTTTCTCGAAAAACGCCGGGACGTTCAGATGAAATTTCACCAGCTTCGGAAGGCTATACATGCGGTTCCAGTGGTGGCGCGCGAGCGCCGGAGTGTGCGCGAGCGGGTTAACGTCGTTGTCGTAATAAACCTCATCGCCGGTGCAGACGATGAAGTCGGGCTTCAGCGCCAGCATGGACTCGTAAATTTTGAAGCCGTTGCGGTCGTCCAGGTCCCTGTACATCTGGCCGGTGATCACGGTGAAGCTGACATCCGCCGGCGCATCGGCTTTCGGCGAGGTGGCGAACTGGCCGCGCAGCGGCGCATGAGCGGTGCCGTCGAGTTCCGCGGTTTCGGCGGCGAAGTAATAGCGCGTCGCCGGCTGCAGCTCGCTGAGCGTGAAAATGTGTGAGAAGTCAGCCGTGGCGGCGTTGACTTCAATCCAAGGCGTGGATTTCGCGCCGGCCAGATCTTCGCTGAGGCTGTAGCGCACGCGCCCTTTTCCAGGCGCGCCGGGGCAGGCGCCTTCCAGCATGTCGGGCTCGGCGTTTTTCAGCGGCGTGTCTTTGGGCGCAATGCCGTCGCTTTTGCGCGAGGACTTCGCGGTCAGGCGCATCCAGACCAATGCCGAATTCTCGGAGACCTCACCGACGCGAACGCCGGTGGCCTGGCGGGTCTCGGCGGCAAATGCAGTCGCCAACACCCAGGCAAGAACCAGCGACAGCTTTGAAAAATGTTTCATGAATACCTCCTGCGTCCGATACTGTAAGGATACCAACTATAGCGATGTTGGCATTGCCATCCGAGAATGCGGGTGTAACCCCAGCCAGTTCTGGTTAGGCCCGGTGCCGAAGAGGCTGGCTTCGATCATCATGTCGGCCTGGTCGCTGGCGTTGGTGTAGCCGCAGGCGAAGCCTTGCACGTTCCACATACAGAAATAGTCGGGGACCGTGCTGGGCGTATCGGGCACGAGGCTGGGTTCAGCCCCCGCGAGGACCGTTGTGAACAACACCACTATTACCGCTAACACAAGGAGCAAGCATCTCATGGCTTCATCACCTTTCGTATGAGACTGGCAGCATCGGCCGCCGCATCCGAACTTGTCCCGTCTAACATCATCAGCACTGCGATAATGCGCAAAATAAGTGCCGTCCGCCAGCGCGCATGAGTCATAACTCCCTGGAAATTCTGCGGCATGATTTTATTCCCCACGAGGGGCAGGTGGCCTTGGGCTCTTTGGATTTCTTGCTCTCCAACTTTCACGTTATTGAATGAAGATGAACTGTTTGGAGTTCAACAGCGCGTACAGCAGATCTTCGACGGCGCTGGCGCTCGTACTGGCGGCCTTGTTCCAAATCGCCTTCTCTTCCGTCGTAGGTTTACGCGATAGTACGGCGAGGTAGGCGGCGTCCAGTTTCGCAGCCGGTGTTTCCGATTGCTTGATGGACATCATCAGCGGCGAATAGAGAGAGAGAAATCCCCTTTCCGAGAGGATTTCGTTGTTCATGAGCAGTAACGCCTGCGGGATGGACGCGGAATGACTGGCGTTCTCCACAAAATCACGGTCGCTTTGCCCCATGGTACGCAGGAAGTGACCGCGCGGAGCAGGGCTTTCGAGCTCCGACGCTCGGAACCATTCGCCATTCGATTTATTGCAATAGGCAAGGAATGACGGTCGTACGTTTTCTGGAATGCCAAGCCGCGTTGCGAGATCGAGCATGCGTTGCTTTGTCGTAGCAGCATCCGCTGCCAGTTGCTCGGTGTTTTTTGGCGCCGGGCCGTAGCCGGAAACGTATATCTTGCGCCAGGTCTCCGTGGGAAGGACGCGCGGGTTGCCGTTCATCGCATAATTATTATCGACGATGGGGACCGCGTCCTTGCCTGCTTTCTTCTGTGCGAGGTTGGTAAGAATCGGCAGGATAAAATCGCGCACCAAAAATTCGCCTCGTTCCCGTGAGATCACATCGAGTTGTTTGTTCAGTTCAGCGCTCTTCGCTTTATCACCGTTTCGTTTGGCCGCAACGACAGCCTCGCGCAGGATCGTCTCCCGCCCCTCCAGTTCCGATTCCGTCTTTGCGCCTGCGCGGGCCATTTCGAGCAATTTTTCTCCATCGAAATTCAGGTAGGCTTCGAAAGCCATCTTCGAAACATTGATGCGCCGCTCTTCTCGCTGTTCGCGCGACAAATCGCGTGCGTCGGGCTCGTAGCTCGCGAGCGCGATCATCGAATCCCACATCTGTTCCGCGGTCATTCGCCGCAGCAACGGACCTTGAAAATCATACTTTCTGTCGCGCGAATACTCTTCGTGCGCGACCGCAGCCTGGTAGGACTTGGTATTTGCAATCACCGCCAGAAACGCCCGCATGTCGTACCGTTGCTCAACCATCAGCTTTTCCAGATACTCTTCCAGTGCGGGTACCATGGCGGTAGTTTCGTCGCGTATCTGATCGAGTGGTTCAATGAGAGCGACACCAAACATTCTCTTCCAGAGCCGATTGACGATAACCATCGTAAAGCGCGAGTTCGTCGGCGACGTAGTCCAGCGCGCAAGAACCTCTGCGGGGTCCTGGTCTGACGCAACTTCCGCAGCGGCACCCATGAGCGCCGCAGGCTTCATCACGTCAAAGGGCTTGCCATCCGCTTCTTTAAAATCGTGCGGAAGTTTCAATTTGCTTTCCACATTCCTATTCAATCCCACCGGACTGAAAAGATGTCCCACGCAGCTTCGGACAACGTTAATGAGCTTCCGAATGTCCATCTCGTTCAATCGCTCGTTCTTGTGTTGTTCCGCGGCTCTGCCCGAATCACTGGAAGCCGCTTTCTCTCGCTCGAAATCGGCGCGAATGCTTTGTTCGCGCGCGCGGGACGCATTCCGGAAACTCTCGAAAGGTTCGTTGATGGACTTGTTACCGTAGGTGTACGCCGCAAGACGATAGAACTCGGTTTGCTTCCACTTGTCGAACGGATGATCGTGGCATTGTGCACATTCCATGCGCGTGCCGAGGAAGATTCGCGCCGTCAATGCCATGTTGTCAAGCGGCATCTCGGGATCGCGGTGGTAATAGCCGATGGCGCCGTTGTCCCATGCGAAGCCTTTTGCGGACAGCATCTCGCGCACGAATTGGTCGTAAGGCTTGTTGCTGCGCAGGCTATCCCTGATGAATTTGCCGTAGGCGGCCTCTATGACGCCAGCTCGGTTCACGTACTGCGATTTGTAGCGTAATACATCCGCCCAGAAGTTGTAGAAGTTTGAAACGTAGCTTTCCTGATTGAGGAGTGCATCAATAAGGGCCGCACGCCGGTCAGTTTTTGTGGATTGTAGAAAGCACAGCGCTTCCGCCGATGTTGGAATACGGCCTGCAAGATCCAGATAAACACGGCGAACGAATACTTCGTCGCTGATCGGAGCGTTTCCTTTTACGCCCTGGCTTTGCCAATGCACTTCCAGCAGGGCATCTATTTCCGCGGCGGCCTTTTGCACCGACGTCGCGGCTTGCGCATTCAGCGCAATCGTAATGAAACACGCTGCAGCAATATTGACGATCCATTTCATGTGCGTCTCTCCACTTCAAAATCTTCTGGAACTGAATCCACATTGCTCAGGAGAAAATCTTCGTTGCAGGCTTACCCTTGTCGGCGACTTTGAAGGGTCGCTTGCTGGAGGACATGACCACTTCGTCGAGAGGCAACCCAAGCGCATAGGCGATGGTCGCGTTGAAATCCGGAATCGACATTTTGTCCGCGGCCACCGCTTCGCCGGTCTGGTCTGTCGCGCCGTAAATAGCTCCGCCTTTCACACCGCCGCCAAACATCACTACGGAGAACGCCTTCGGATAGTGGTCGCGACCGAGGCTTGCGTTGATCTTCGGTGTACGTCCAAACTCCGTTGTCACGACAACCAAGGTGTCCTTCAGCATTCCGCGCTCATGCAAGTCATTCACCAGAGCCGACAGGCCCTTGTCTAGCTTCTCGCAGAGTTCAGGCGTGACGATGAAGTTGCCTTTGTGAGTGTCCCAACCGTGCAGGCTCACTTCCACAAAGCGAACGCCTCGTTCACCAAGTCGTCGCGCCAGCAGACAACCCTGGCCGAACGGGTCCATTCCATACGTCTCGCGCAGGGCTGTTTTCTCCTGCGTAAGATCGAACGTCACGAGGTCCTTGCTCTCCATCATCTTGTAGGCGCCGTCGTAGGAATCAGAATGTTCGGCCACGCTTCGCTGCCCCGAAAAGGCCTTCGCAAACGCTGCGTCTAATTCGTTTGAAAGCATCATCCGAGAACGATGAAGTCCTTTTGGCAGTCCTTTTTGCAGCTCAATGTCCTTCAGACCTTTCTCCGGATTGTTCACAAAAAGCGGAGTGTGTGCTGGCGGAAAGAAACCTGCGCCGGGATGCCGGCTTGCATTGCCGACGTACGCCGAAGCGGGCAGAGTGGGATTGCCTGTGCCTTGAAAATGACTGAGCCAGGCACCCATGGAGGGATGACTGATGGTTCCAATCAATTGATAGCTGGTGTGCATGAAGTAATTGCCCTGCTCGTGCGCTCCCTGCGTGGAAGAAAGCGATCGAACAATCGTGCCATGATGCATTTGTTTCGCCGTGCGGGGCAGGTATTCCCCCAATTGAACGCCGTCCGCGCTAGTCGAGATCGTACGCGTGGGCCCTGCAACGTCACCCGATTTCGGGTCCCAACTATCGACGTGGCTCATACCGCCATCCATATAGAGATAAATAACGCGCTTCGCCGTGCCGCCCTTCTCGTCGGCCGCACGCGCGCTCGAGCAGGAGAGGCTGGACAGCACACTTACTCCAAGAAATGACTTGGCCGCCTGAGTCATAAATCGACGACGCGTGGGTTCTTCTGCGTTCCAAAGCGTGTTATTCATGCCTCATATCTCCTTGAGTAACGCACGTGTGCGGCGATTCGCGCGATCACGATGTCTTTCGCTAGATATTGTGTCGAGCTGAAAACATCTGCCTGCAATAGTTTTTAAAAATAGGCCGGTGGCGCATACTTTTGCCGTAAGAAATTTCCAAATTCAAAGGCAGATAGTCTACGCTCATGACCATATAGAGGGTAGATAAGATACGTAGGCGCACGATAGCTTTGGCAGCTCTCTTGTGTCGGAGATCCGCCGTGAACGAAGACGATCGCTCAAAACAATTTGTGCTGCAGTTCGCGCGTCACGAGAACGAATTGTTCCGCTACGTGTTGACGCTGCTTCCCAGTTGGAACGACGCGCAGGACGTCATGCAGGACACCGCGACTGCGTTATGGCAGCATATCGGCGACTACGACGCGAATCGGCCGTTTTTCACATGGGCCTCCCAATTTGCCTACCATCAGGTCCAGAATTTCCGCAGCCGCCAGCGCACGCATCGACGTTTGTTCAGCGAAACGGTTCTGGAAGCACTCGCGTGCGAGCGGACGACGCACTCGGACGTCATTGAAGGCCAGCGCGTTGCACTGGAATCGTGCTTGGCCAAACTGCGCGAACAGGACCGCGTTCTTCTCCAGCAACGCTACGCCACCGATTCGGATGTCGGCGCTCTTGCGCGCGCGACGGGGCAAACGCCCAATGCCTTGTACAAATCGCTGCAGCGCATCCGGCGCGCCTTGCTGGAATGCGTGATGCACAAGATGGCGGAGGCCTAATGCGCCGACCGCCCAGTCTGCCTGAATTGACTGAACTGTTCTCTGCGTTGTGCGAGGACACCATCGACGACGTTCAGTTCGCGCGCCTGAACGCACGACTCGAAAAGGACGCCGACGCGCGCGCGCACTACGCCGTGTACATGGACATGCATTGCGGGCTCAGCCGCCGGTGGGGCGAACCCGTTAGTGTGTCGCAACCCAGCACCGTCGTGCAGGCTCAGGTGTCACGCTCGCGCTGGACCTTCAGTATTGCTGCGGTGGCGGCGCTGGTTGTACTCACGAGTTCCATCACGCTGTTTGTTGTGCAACGTATTGACGGGCCAGCCAAACAAGCCGCCTCGCCTGAACCGCCCGACATTGACCCGCGCATCGATCCCGAGGCGACGACCGACTCGGTCGCCATTTTATCGAGCGCGATTGACGCCGTCTGGGCGGACGATGGTTCTGCGCATGTGGCCGGCGCAGCACTTTCGCCGGGAGCGTTTCGACTCAAGTCGGGCGTGGCGGTCATTCAGTTCTATAGCGGCGCGACGATCATTCTTCAGGGTCCGGGAGAATTGCAGCTCAGCACTTCCGGAGAAGCCTTTTGCCCGTCCGGCCGGCTGAGCGCGGAGGTACCTCCGCAGGCGCAGGGCTTTCGTATCGGCACACCGCATGTAGTTGTAACCGATTTTGGAACGGCGTTCGGCTTGGATGTCGCCACCGACTGGGCAGAAGTCCACGTTTTTAAAGGAGAGGTCGCGTTGACCGGCGCTGCGGTCGCGCTGGCCAACTTGAGCGAGGGACAAGCCGTATTGATTCCGCGCGGCGGGGCGGCGAGCCATTTTTCGGCCCGACGCGATGCGTTTGTTACGCCGCAGGAGGTTGCGCTTCAGTTGGCTGTTTCGGTCAATAAACGCACCGAACAATGGCTGGCCTCCGCCGAAAAGTTCAACGCGGATCCCACGCTGATCGCTCACTTTGATTTTGAAAAGCTGGTGCGCGGCGATCGCGTTCTGAAAAACCTGGCAAACAACAGTTCGGGTTTGGACGGATTGATCGTGGGGTGCGCGATGTCCGAAGGTCGCTGGCCCGGTAAGGGCGCGCTCGAATTCAGCACCTTCAGCGATCGTATCCGCATGAATGTTCCGGGCGAGTTTAATGCGCTGACGCTATCGGCCTGGGTGCGTGTTGATCGGCTGGATCGCCTGTTCTCGTCACTGTTCATGGTCGAAGCCTTCGATGTGGGCGCGTTCCATTGGCAGATTACTAACGTCGGAAAAGTACGACTGGGCGTGGCCGGACCGAAAAACACAGTCCGAAGTGAAAACGCAGACTATGACACGCCTGCGTTCATGACACCGGATCGTCTAGGCCACTGGATGCATTTGGTCGTGGTTTACGACGTTACGGCGGGTGTCGTTAAACATTACATGGATGGTAAATTGCTGCAGCAACTGCCGCCGCGTTTCAAACGCCCGCTGCGGATCGGCAATTGCGAAATCGGGAACTGGAATCCCGGCAATCAGGTCGATCGCTATCCCATCCGCAATCTGAACGGCCGCGTGGATGAATTTTCCATTCATTCGCGCGCGCTGGAAGACAGCGAGATTGCTCAGATGTACGAACAGGGATCCACGCGTTTGTCCGCGTTGCGCGAATCCAAGAAATGAATCTGCCTGTTGATAGGGAGTCGTTCAAATGAAGCCCTCACTTGGAACGCTGCTTCTGTACTGCCTGTGTCCGTTCTTGGTCGCGTCATCGCTCAACGCCGAAGAGAAAAAGCTCGCCGTCTTTGTCATCGGCACTCACCATTACAACCCCGCCGCAACGTTGCCCGGAATTGCACGACAACTTGAATCGCTGGGTTTTCGCACCGCTATCGTAGCCGGCGAGAATCCCGAAAAAAATGGAAAAGGGCTGACGGGGCTGGAGATTCTTAAACAGGCCGATGTCGCCATCTTCTGCGTCCGATTTCTAACGCTGCCCGACTACCAGCTGAAGATCGTCGATGACTACGTAAAGTCTGGAAAGCCCGTGGTGGGCATTCGCACCAGCACGCACGCTTTTGCCTATCCAGCGAGCGATTCGCGCGCGAATTGGAACGACGGGTTTGGCCGGGATGCCCTCGGCGCCCGCTACCTGACGCATCTGGAAGGCGGCGCGCAGATCGAGATCGCCCCGGAGGCAAAGACTGATCCCGTCCTGACTGGCATTGATACGACGGCGTGGACCGATCCAGGCACGCTTTACATTCTGGAGCCGGCTGCAACGGCGAAAACGCTGCTGATCGGCACCGCGAAATCGAAGCGCATAGGAACAATCACGAACGCCGCCGGTTCGTTCAAGCTCGAGAAGACCATGCGGCAAGGCGTGGCATGGACGTGGACAAACGCTTTTGGAGGCCGCGCCTTCACGACGACGCTCGGGCATCCGGAGGGTTATGCGAATTCGAATACGGTTCGACTGCTCATTAATGGAATTCATTGGGCGGCGGGCAGACCCGTTCCACCGGCATCGGTGAACATCGCGGCGATTCACGCGGGAATGGAAGAGGTTCCGAAGACACCGACTCAAGAACCACGAGGAGCCGCACCAATCGAAACCAAGGAAGACGACGCCGACACGCTTAAAGAACTCGAAAAGTTTGGCATTTTTGGCAAGTCGGAACCACTTCCGAAACAGGCTGCGCCGGTCGTGACGAAATTGCCGCTGGAGTTGCAGAAGGGCGACCGCATTGCGCTAATTGGAAACACACTTTTCGAACGCGAACAGGATTTCGGCTATATCGAAGCCCTGATCCAGAAACGCTTCCCGCAACACCAGCTGGTGTTTCGCAATCTATCGTGGTCTGCGGATACCATCGATTTGCAGCCTCGACCAGCTAACTTCGCATCAACGGCGCAGCATCTCACCCGCGAAAGAATAGACGTGATCTTCGCCGCGTTTGGTTTTAACGAATCGTTCGCTGGCGAGGCTGGTCTGCCGGCGTTTCGCACGGCGCTGACGAAGTATCTCGCCGAGTTGAAATCGAAGGCGTTCAACGGACGCTCTGCTGCGCGAATCGTGATTGTGTCCCCTATTGCGAACGAGAACACTCCGTACGTAGCCGCAGGCGATTTGAACAACGCTCGCGTTGCCGCCTATGCCGGCGTCATGCGCGCCGTCGCCAACGAACAGCACGTCGGCTTTGCCGACGTCTTTACGCCGCTGCGCCAGGCGATGACACAGGCTGCGACGCCGCTGACGTACAACGGCATCCATCTGGAGGACGCGGGTTATGCCTTGTTTTCGACGGTTCTGTTCCGCGAACTCTTCGGCGAAACGGCGCCGCAAGCGGACATCGCTCTGCGCGACGCCGTCCGCGAGAAAAACAGACAATACTTTCGTCGTTTCCGCCCGTTGAACACGTTCTATTACACGGGTGAACGCACTACTGCTTTTGGTTATCTCGACTTCCTTCCCGCGATGCGCAGTTTCGACATCATGGTCACCAACCGCGATCAGCGTGTCTGGGCGATCGCGCAGGGGCAACACGTGCCCGACAAACTGGACGACTCCAACGTGCCGGAGATGCCCAAACCGCTGATGAACCGGAGCGTGAATCCCTGGAAGAGCGCGGCCGATGAACAGAAATGCTTCAAAGTGGACCCTCGCTTTGTTGTGAACCTATTCGCCAGCGAAGAGCAGTTCCCGGAAATCGCGAATCCCATTCAAATGCGCTGGGATTCGCGCGGCCGGCTCTGGGTGAGTTGCTCCACCACGTACCCGCATGTTTATCCCGGGCGGGAACCGCGCGACCGTCTCGTCATTCTTGAAGACACCGATCACGACGGCAAAGCCGACAAGCTGACTGTCTTCGCGGAAAACCTGCATATCCCCCTCTCGTTCGAATTCGGCGGCGGCGGCGTTTATGTCTCTGAAATGCCACACCTGGTTTTCCTGAAAGATACGAATGGCGATGACAAGGCCGATCTCCGGCAAGTTGTGCTCAGCGGCTTCGGCACGGAAGATTCGCACCACTCGCTGCACGATTTTGCCTGGTCGCCCGATGGCGATCTGATTTTCCGCGAATCGATTTTCCATCATTCGCAGGTCGAAACGCCTTACGGGCCAGTGCGCATGCAGAACAGCGGATGGTTTCGATTCGATCCACGCAGTCAACGGCTCATCAGTTTCGGCAGCTACCCCAGCACCAACCCGTGGGGCGTGACCTTCGATGCGTGGGGCCAACACCTTGCCAGCCATCCGGTCTATGCCGAAGCCTTTCACGCGTTGAATCCGCCATACCCGATGCAACATCCCGCGCCCACGGGTTTGCGTGCGTACTCTGGCACCAGTGGACAGACGTTTGTGGATGTCTCAACGTTTCCTAAAGAATTGCAGGGGTGCTTCATCAAGAATCGTTACAAGCCCACCAATCGCGTCGAGATTCATAAGTGGATCGAGCAAGAGTTTGGTTATGACGAAGAGTATGTCAGCGACTTGCTCTTCTCCACCGATCTTTGCTTTATCCCCGTCGATATCAAATTCGGCCCGCGCGGCGATCTCTACATTTGCGATTGGTACAACCCGATCAAAGGCCACGCTCAATACGCGTTGCGGGATGAGCGCCGCGACCATAGTTCCGGGCGCATATGGCGGATCACGGCCAAGAATACGACCCTTTTTGAAGCGCCCAACATCCACGGTGCGTGCACTCCGGATTTGATCGACACTCTTAAGCGGCCGGAATCGTTCGTCAGGGAGTGGGCACGCCGGGAACTGCGCGAACGCGATGCTGCAACGGTGGGGCCCGCACTGAACAAGTGGGTTGCATCTCTGGATCGCAACGACCGTCAACTGCGCCATCACCAGATGGAAGCCATCTGGGTCTATCGCGGTATCGGCATGGCGAACACCGCGTTGCTTGGAGAACTGTTGACCTGTAACGACGCGCACGCCCGTGCGGCGGCGACCCAACAGCTTCGCTATTGGTACACGCGCATGCCGGACGCCATCGATCGACTGCGCACGGCGGCCAACGACAGTAATGGGATAGTTCGCATGCAGGCGGCGTTGGCGGCGAGCTACATTGGTTCGAAGGAAGCCTTGGACGCGATGCTTGACATCGCCAAGCAACCGCGCGACAAACATCTGGCGTACGCATTCGTCTGCGCGCTGGGTTCGGAATCGCTGCGCCGGATTTGGGAGAACAACCCCGCCTACGCTGATGTTCCCAAATTGTTGAAACTAAACAAGGCAGCCGACGAATTCACGGAAAAGCAGCTTAGCCCGGCCAACGAGGCTTTCGACAAACAAGCAGATGTGGCTCCGGTACGCATAGAATGCGTACCGGAGCAGATGCGCTATTCGCAGACGCGCTTTGTCGTGAAAGCGGGCCAGCCGGTTAAGCTCGTCTTCGCCAATGCCGACGGCAACGATCACAATCTCGTCATCGTCAAACCCGACGCGCTGGACGAGGTGGGCTTGGCCGCCAATGAAATGGCGAAAGACCCAAAGAACGCGAACTCGGACTTCATACCGCAGGACAAAAAGAGTCTGATCGTTCAATACTCGCCGATGATCGGTCCGGGCCGGAAGAGCAAGATGCAGGTGCTGCGATTCAAAGCGCCCCAGGAGCCCGGCATTTATCCCTACGTTTGCACCTTTCCCGGGCATTGGGTGGCGATGACGGGCGAGATGCTGGTGGTGAAGGAATTGAAAGACGTGGATGCGCTGTTGGCGACGCGAAAGGAGCCGCAGTTCGTCAAAGAATGGGCCGCCGCAGATTTCACGAACGATCTCGCGAACCTGGAAAACAGAGACCTCATGCGCGGCATGAAAGTGTTCGCGGCGGCGAAATGTATGGTATGCCACACGGTGGATAGCCACGGCGGGAAGATCGGCCCGGATCTCACCAAGATTTCAGAGAAGTATAAAGGTGAGAAGCTGCTGCTGCAGATTCTGGAGCCTTCCGCAGAGATCGACGAAAAATACCGGATGGTACAGATCCGGAAAACCGATGGCCAAACGTTCGTCGGCACGTTCGTGAAAGAAGACGACACTCAAATTCAGCTTCGGACGAACCCGCTCCAGCCTGACGACATCACCACGCTGTCAAAAAACGACATCGCGCGTCGAACCGTCACAAAACTGTCTGCCATGCCGACCGGCTTGCTGAACACATTGAAGAAGGAAGAGATTCTGGACCTGCTTCGCTTCCTGGAAGCAGGGGGCTATCCGCTTCCGAATGGATTAAAGCACCACCATTGATGGTGGCTGGGCGTGCTGATGTTGCAAATGAGTCAAAGTCCTCGCCTCGATAAAATGTGAAGCGGTCCAGCAGCTTGTAAGGCAGAGAATCCAAGACAGAAACGCAGGAGACGAAATTTTGCACGCAGTGCATGGAGAAAGTGAGGACGGAGCATCTCTGCGAGGATAGGGCGGTGGGGAGTTGGGGAGTTGGGTTGAGAAAGAACGCGAACACAAACGGATTTCTTACGCGACGAGTTCGACGGAATCGATAATTTGGATGGACAGGATTGGCAGATGGGAGTCACCGTGGTTGCTAAAGCAACCTCGATTTTGACATGGCCGCTACGCTTGCCGTTGCTCTTCGTAATCTGGTTGCAGCAGCGCGAGTTGCGAATTCTCCGTGCGCGCTGGGAAAACCACCTGAAGACGCTGCCAGAGGACGAGCAGCAGCGGGAACGGGCTGAGGTCGAAGCGGAGTTGGCCAAAGCGCGGAAGGAAGTCACAGGCGGTCGCCCGACCGAATTGTGATCGCATCGTTTGCCGCATTAAGGGCGTATGGATTTTAGATGACCAAGTACGCCCCTCGTCCTCCTCATCGCACGCCAGACCGGCATAGCCCCGTCGCAGGTCATGCGCATTGTCCAAATGACGCTGGACAGCATCACCGGCACCCTGGCCCGCGAGGGCAGGCTTGAACTGCGCGACTTCGGCGTCTTCAAGGTTCGAGTCCGCAAGGCCAAGGAGCCTGTCGGAGTAACAAGTTTTGACCCTTTTACATCGCAAGCCCTTGTGGGCGCAAGAACACGAGTCGCAACCTGTAACGCGAAAACTCAGTACTCCGACAGACTCCAAGACAGGACGCAATCCCAGGACAGGGGCAACGGTTCTGGTTCCGGCCAAGCCAAAGGTTTGCTTCAAGGCCGGCACCGTGATGAAGCAGCGGGTTGGTGGAGTGGCATTTGAGGCGACGGTCTGAGGTGCGGGCCGCTCTGGCCCACCCCGGCCTGCGCTGGCCATCGACAGGTCGGCGGTTGCTGGGACGCCTGGGGAATGGGCTGGCGATACGCAGCCGGCCAATGGCTCGCCTCGACTTCAGCATCAGGGTGGCGGTTCCTTTAACGAGATCGCGTACAGCGCCACAAAATCAACCTTCAGCTTCTCGGCCTGCCGCGCCAGGTTGCTCGCGTGCGGCCGGAACGCCTTCGGCATCAAAGCCCGATCCTGCTCCAGCCGCTTCTTCGCCTGTGTCAGCAGCGTGCCCAGCACCTTGGCGCCGTCGAACAAGCTCTTTCGCCGGGCGCCTGAGTCCGAGCCGCGCAACGCCTTCCGCTTTGCCTTGGCGGCCTCGGCCAGCATCTCATCGGCGTCGATCTCGCGGGCGCCGAACTGCTTGACCAGGCTCCGCCGCAGTTCTTTGAGATCGCCTGCACGCTCGGGGTAACGAGCAGCCAGGCCGTCGAGCGCCAGAAGCGCGATGGCCCTGTTCAAGGAGAGACCGGCTCGGTCGGCATCCGCCGCATCCTCCCGCGTCCAGTGCCGTGCAAGTCGGCGGCAATGCTGCAGCGCCTCCGGGCTGAAACCGTCGCCCAGCTGCTTGCTCAACGCGCTCAGGCCGCGATGGCCATAACTGGCGCCGCCGACAGCCTGGTTCACACGCTTGCCGATCTGCCTGTACGCGCGGATTATGCCCTCCCGCCGGTACGCCTGCAGGCCCCTGACATCCTTCTCCGACAAGTCCATATCTGGCATCGACAGAACCTCCCACTCTCTTATCGGCCTAAGATGAGTAATACGTTAGAATATTAGTAAGTCATTACACACATGAGTGGTTCAGGCCATCGAAAGAAGGGCGCCGCTTGCGTTTACGGGCGCCTCTTCGGCTAAATTCAGGTGACTTTTGCGTTACTATACTTTGGTAGCCGCCATAACTATGGCCTGCCGCTGCAGCAGCTGGTTCCCCCGCCTGACAGCCGCCGGCACCGCGTTGCCGCCGGACTGAACACAACGCTTCAATTCCA
>Ga0163144_10015169_pt1 | contig 15924 bp, 15 predicted proteins | sample OliLak19BULKMAT1_FD_123175 | JGI IMG/M metagenome (GOLD analysis project Ga0163144, IMG submission 123175) | Freshwater microbial mat bacterial communities from Lake Vanda, McMurdo Dry Valleys, Antarctica - Oligotrophic Lake LV.19.BULKMAT1 | ecosystem: Environmental > Aquatic > Freshwater >...
AAGCCGCGTGCTGAGGCAGAAGGCGCTCGGGCCCCATCCGCAGATGGAGATCGGCGCGTAGCTCGAGGCAGCCCTCTCTGGGGCGTTCGACAGTTCGGCAGTTGGACAGTTCGGTGACGTTGCTTGGCATCGCTCGCCTCGGCCCACGTGTGTCCGCAGTCTCCGCTCGTTCCGCAAGCGCCCCTCAGACCGACAACGCCGACACGAAAAGGTAACCGCCTCAGCTCGTCGACCCCCCGCTTGTTTCGCTTACGCGCTCACCCCGGCGTCGCTGAGCGCGCGAACAGCGCGTCCCCCGCTCGCGCCAGCCTTGCTCGAGCATCCGCCGGGAGTGATAGCGCCGCGCGATCTGCGTGGGCCTCGCTGCCGAAGAGGTTGCACGCCTCCGCGAGCTGAACGGCGAGCCGGCCGCCTTTGGGCGGGATCGCCAAGCGCTGCGCGAGAATCGCCGCCGCGCCCAGGCGTTCGCTGGCGAAGCGCCGCTCTTGTCCTAGAAAACTGAGGGCGCGCAGACACGCGCGATGTTGCTTGGATTCTCGGGGATGGCGCTGGGCGGGCTGGCTGGGTGCGAGGCACCGCGGCAGCAGGTGTCCTCGGCGCGAAGGTTCGCCTACACGCCCGGTCCACAAGCAGGCTTGGTGCGGCGCTCGAGAAGCTGACGAAGGCCGACAAGAGCCCGCAGGGCCGGTGCAAGTGCTGGCAGAGCTGACGCGCCTCAGGCGGACCGCGCACACCGCATTGGTCAAACGCGTCCCGTCACGGTGTATCGCCTCGTCACGGCGGGCACCATCGAGGCGGGGATCGTGGACCTGCATCGGAAGAAGCGCGAGTTCGCTGATGCGCTGCTGGAGGGGACCGATCAAGCGGCGACGCTGACGGCGGCGGAGATACGCTCGCTGCTTGCGGGCTAGATCGGGCGCGTTTCTGTCGCGTTCACCGGCGAAGAGGCGGCGCCCTGTCAGGTACATTGACCGTGCGCGGTGGCGGAATCTCCGCGGACTTTTCAGGCGAGAGCGGCGTGACGTTCGCTAGCCGACAGGACTCGAGGGAGACCGCGACCTCGAGATATTTTGTGCTGATGTGATCGATTCGGCAGCTGACGGTGACCCGTTGCCCGGGCCGCAGGGCGAACACTTCATCGCGCATATCGTTGTCGAAAAAAGCGATGAAGGCAGTGTCCTTCTTGCCGGCCTTGGGGTGGAGCACGGCGAACAGCCCTTCCTCCATTGCCAGCCGCTGCGCTGTGGAAGAGACCGTCCCCGCCCACTCGACGTGCTTCCCCTTGAAGTGCTTGTTCGCGGCGTCTTGGTTCGCCACGAATTGACGCCGCACTTCTGGCCAATCCGTCGCGGCAGCCTCCGCCGCGTCGCGCTCGCAACCGCACAAGGCGAGGCATACGGCGATCCATTGATGAGTTTTTTGGGGGGCGCTCATGGTCGGCCGCAGCTCGGGGAGACGAAATGCTAGCAGCCGGTGTTGGGCCCCGGCGCAACGGACCATGCTCGATCGGTACACCGGCTGGTTGGTCGAGCGCATTCCAGGCGCACTCGGAAACAATTTCTTCTGATCGAAGGCTGGCGTCGGCGCGCATACCGCGCTTTGGGCGTACCCCGATGCCGCGCTGCAGGCGAAGGGCTCGGTGACCCCGTAGGCGGCTACCTTTGTGCAGGCCACTGGCCGTGCTGCTGCGCGGGACCGGCGGCCTGCATGCCGCGCGGCCACGACCACGCCCATCCCGGCTGTGCCGAGCGGCTGCTCGACACGGTACTTGCCGCTGATCACCGTCCCCGGTGCGAGCGCCGCGGCGAGTCCCGGAGGAAGCATCCGAAGCCGAATATATCCGACCTGGCCAGCCGTAGAGACGGGATTTGTCGGGCTCGTCATCGCGCACGCGGCGAGAATCGAGGCCCGGAAGAATACGAGCGGCTTGCGCGAGCTGTCTCATTGCATGCTCACGGGGAACGGGCGGGCATCCAACACGCGTCAGCGCGCTTGCGTTGATAGGACCGAGCGCCGCCGACCGTGTCAGGCGTCGGATAGTCGGCTAGGATCGCTCTGTGACGCAGCCCTGGATCATTGATCCCGATGACCCGCGCGCGCCGCCGACGGAGATGTGGCGGGCCCTCAGCGACGAGCAGCGTCGGCGACTCGTGGACAGCTTGCCCTCCGAGTGGGAGTCGGCCTTGCCACCCGAAGGAGACCCACATTGGAACCCGAAGGTGAACGCTCGCAAGACCCTGGAACGCTACTTTTCTCGCCTCGGCCGCAGCGTGTACGTGGGCTCGGAGCTCGCCATTTACTACCCGAACGAGCGCGTGTTCGCGCCCGATGTGTTTGCGGTGCTCGATGTTCCCACGCATGAACGAAACCGCTGGATCGTGGATGACGAAGGGCGCGGTCTCGATTGGGCGCTCGAGATCTTCGTCGCGGGTGATCGCAAGAAAGATCACATCCGGAACGTCGACCTCTTTGCGCGACTGGGCATCGCCGAGTACTTCTTGTTCGATCGGGGCAAATTGCGTCTTTCAGCGTGGCGGCTTCCAGATCCGGCCGCTCGCACCTACCAGCAGCTCTTGCCGCAGCGCGGTCGCTTCGCGTCAACCGTGCTGGGGCTGGAGGTCGGCGTGGTCGAAGGGCGGTTGCGCTTTTTTCACCTCGACGCCGAGCTGCCGGACGCAGAAGAGCTGATCCAGAAGCTCGAACGCGCGGTCGACAACCTGGAAGCACGCGCCGAGGAGGAGTCGCGTCGCGCCGACGAGGAGGCCGCGAAGCGGGGCGAGGCCGAGGCGCGATTGGCCGAGGCACTCGACGAGCTGAACCGCCTCAAGCAAGGTTCGTAGCGGCACGCCCCCGCAACCCGCTCATTGCTGTCGCCCGTCGACAGAGCAGCCGAGAAATTCCTACGTGCCCGCAACGCCAGCGCGTGGCGCAGCGTCATCAAGGTGCTGGGCGCGTGCCTCGCGCGGTCGCAGAGTCGCTTGCGCACGCGGTTCGCAGCTGCCCGTTTCCCGCGTACACTTGCCGCATGAGCTTACCGATTCGAGTTTTGGCCGTGGTACTCCCATTCCTGGTTGCCTGCGACAGCACGGTGGAGCCCGCCGATGGAGGCGGCGGAGGTGGAGTCGTCGGTGGCAGCGGCTCGGGAGGAGACGGGCAGGGAGGCGGTGGCTCCGGCGGCGCTGTGCCGGGCTCGGGCTGCCCAGCCACGACGCCCGCTGATGGCCAGACTTGCGAGCCGATCGACCTGGTGTGCGAATACGACGAAGGGTTCGTTCTCGAGTGTCGACCCAAGACAACTTGCACCAGCGCAGGGTGGGAGACGCTCAGCCCCAATTGCAGCTCGGATCCGCCGCCGGACATCGACTGCCCGGCCAATCAGCCGACGGGTGATTGCGATGAAGGCGCTGATCCATCGCTGTGCGTTTACGGCAATGAGGTTGTCTGCGGCTGCTCCAATTGTCTCGGCGGCCCTTGCGGCGGGCAAGCGCAGTGGGTGTGTGCCCCGCCGCCGGCCGCCCCGTGCCCGCCGGTGGCACCCCTCCTCGGTGCAGCATGCAGCGACGAAGCGGTCTCGTGCACGTACGGCTCATGCTTCCTTTCCCTGATCGGCGGGCGCACATGCACCGACGGTATTTGGGTGGACGACGACGTCGCCTGTCCGCTTTGAAGCGACGCCCAACGCTACAGCGCCCGGTGTTGACGATCGGAGCGTAGCAAGACGTCACAAGAGCGTTCCCTCCGCTCCTCGCGTCGTTCACGAAGTCACACCAGACTCGCCTCCCGCTCCGACATGGGGTGAAAAAGGAAGGCGAGAAATGGAACGCGACAACGGTTTTACACGCGATGACCAGCCGGGTCTTATCCCCAACTTGATCGGCGTGACGGCGGGCTTCGTCGAGCAGCTGGTCCACTTCAGCTACGGCATTGCGCGCGACGTTGTCACCGAGGTGAGCACGGGCGTGGGCGCCACCATCGATTGGCTCGAGATCACACAACGCGCCGGCTTTGGCATCGCACGTCGGGTCCACGAGCGCACGTCCACACTCGTGTCCGTCTCGCTCGACGCAGGTGAGACGACGATGTTCGCGCTCACGGGCTCGGCCCGCGCAACGAGCGAAGGCGCGACCCGGCTCGTGTCGCAGACGGTCACCGTGTTTGCCAATACGCCGGTCCAGCCGACGCCGCACTGAGCGCAATGGTCGCGGCCGGCGTAAGCCCTTGTCGTCGTTGCGGGGCCTCGGAATGGGTCCGCTCCAGACGCCGCAGTTGGGAGCGCCCGCTCGCGTGGGTGGGGCTCTTGCCATACCGATGCGGTGAGTGTGACGTGCGTCGCTTTCGCTTCAGGGGCGCTTCGCTGCTGCGAGCGCCCGGTGACTCCGGAGGGGTCACCAAACGCTGAGTCTCCAGGGCCACTCTCGATTGGTTGTCCGAAGACTGGGCGTCCACGGCGGCTTCCGGCCGCCCCACCATCGACCCCGGGAGACTTGCGCGGTAGAGGACGTCGTGCAGCAAAGTAAGCCGCAGCAAGACGTCACGCTTCTCGATCTGCTGATTGATGGTTTCGAGAAGAACGAGATCATGGGCGGCTTCCATTGGCGCAGCCTTCCGATGCCCGACGAGCGCTCGGCGGTTGCGAAGTTTGTCTCGTTGAGAGAGGAAGCGACGCGCTGGAAGGGTGCGCCGCTACGAGACGGGCGCCGTGGTTCAGTGAGTGGTGGCACGAGGTGACGACGTGGAAAGACGATCCGCTGGGGCCGCTTTATGAGTGGCTCGACGAAGAGCGATCGACCCAGAATCAATGAGCAGCGGCAGGCATCGAGAAGAGCGGCAATCGGCACTGAGGCCTCACTGCGTGAGCGGGGAGCAAGCGCGAAGTGCGACGCGAACCGTGGTGGACGGAGTCCACGCAGTGGACGAAGTCCAGGGAGGTCCACTGAGTGCCCGATTGCGTTGCATGATCGCTTCGATGTCAGCCGCATCGCGCGGAGGAGGGCAGAGCTCGATCGGCGCCAAGATCGCGCCGAAGCGACACCTGGCGCCGCGCTGAAAGTCGCCTTCGAAGCGGTACGAGCGATCGGGCAAGAAGACTGCTCGGTTGGCCCGGTCGATGCCGATCAGCGTGGCGATCGGCTTCCGGGACGCGTCCATCACCTGCACCACGCCGTGGATCTGATTGGTCTCCAGCCGCCCGGCGGGTGCGGCCGCGAGGTCGAAAGCGGCGAGCGTTTCGGCGGCCGAGCTGCGAGCCTTGCGGGCCTCTGTCGACGGCATTCCAGCGGGCGACCACAACGTCGGTTTGCCCGTGCTGGATTCGAACGCCTCGCCTGACAGGGACACAATCGATCCATCGGCGGAGATCGCCACCGTCTCGTCGTTCGCCAACGAGCGTTTGCCGAGCGGAATGCGTTGCTCGATCTTGCACGTGTCGGCGTCGGCGATCACCAGCCGCACAGGAACCGCTGGCCCTCCCACCAACCCGCCTGGCAGCGGGTCCACGCCGGCCGCGTTCTCGAGCACGGCGACCTTGCGCACGCCGGTGGCGACGGCGGCCCCCGTGACTGAGACTGGGCGCGCTGCGCTGCGCGTCGCAACCCAGCCTTGCTCGCGCTGTACACAGCCGATGCGGACGTCGGTGTGGAATGGCGAACGCGGCTCGAACGTGCAGATCGCGTCCGTGTTCGGCGGCAGATCGTTCGGGACGACGTGAAAGGTGTCCTGCCACGCGGCGCACAAATGCGATCCGTCGCTGGTGAAGGCCGAGCCAAACGCGCCGCCGGCGAGAAACTCGAGATCGTACGTGCCGACTTCCTTCCACTTGCCCGTGGCGAACGTGAAAACAGTCGTCTGGTGTTCGGTTGTGACCACGAGCCTGGTGCCGTCAGCGCTGACGCTGACTCGAGGGAAAATATATGCGCCGCCGTACGGCGGGTTCGTGGTGTGGGTGATTCGTCGGCCGTCCACCTGCTCCACGATCAGGGGTTCACGGACGGCATGCTGGGCAAGAAGATCTCCGAGTGTTGCGTGCACGAGCTGATCGGCTCCATTGTGGGGGACCTTGCTGCCGCGATCGCTGACGGCGTGGCCAAGCTTCGTCGCGAAGAAGCTCTGGATCTACTCTTCGCTCGCCTGGGTGCCTCGCCACTCGACGCGGGCCGTGCCGCAGCGCTCGACGCAGAGATCGGGCCGCGGTCTAGGCCTGTGCAGCCGGCGTGACCTGCGCCCGCCGATACGCGGACGGCGTCACGCCGAAGTGGCGCTTGAACACGCGCACGAAGGCGTCTTCGCTGGCGTAGCCGGAGCGCTCGGCGAGCTCCATGACGCTGAGATCTCGTGGTCGTCTTGGCGACCGAGATACACGACGTGCGCGTAGAACGCGTCGAGGTTCGCGTCGTTCGACCAGCGGTCGAATGATTGGTACTGGTTCGGCGTGGTCCCGAGCAGCGGCACGCCAAGGAACGTGTCGTGGGCGAAGTCGCCCGCTGCGATGGCAGCCGGCTCGCCACCGGCCGCGACCTTGTCGTGGGCGGCCTTGGCCTCCGCCATGTCGGCGGTGAAAAGCGTGCCGCGCACGAGCACGATCGCCTCTTGATCCGCTGCGGCACCTCCGGCGCCACCGGTCGGGTCGTTCCCGCCCGGGCCGTTGCCACCCGCGGGCTCGCCACCGGCGCCGCCTTCGGGGGAACCGCCGGCAGCTTCCCCGCCTGCGCCAGCAATGGGAGCGCTACCGCCACCGCCGGTCGCAGTGTCGTCGCCGCACGCGGCGCACAGCAGCATGGTTACAGCCAGGCTCGTTCGGATGGTCATGGGCATCTCCATGTCCGAGAGCTTGCGGCCGGAGCCGCGATCGCGGAACCCGGCAGGCGTCCCGCTGATCCGACCGATCGTCCAGGCGGCTCAGGCTGCGGCGCGCGTGAGGAGCGTGCGCGAGCTGTGCGCCTTCCGCCGGTACACGCCGGGCGGTGCGCGTGGTGATCACTCACAGGGTGGCCACGTCGAGGCGGGCGATGCGATCTACGACGTGATGCGCTTCATCAAGCCGGAGGTCACCACCATTGGCACTGGCTGGGTCGCCAGCGCCGGCGCGCTCCTCTTCGTTGCTGCCAAGAAAGAGAACCGCCTGGCCCTGCCGAATACGCGCTTCCTGCTTCACCAACCGCTGGGCGGCGTGCGCGGACCGGAGTCGGACATCGCCATCGAGGCGGCGCAGATCGTGGAGGCCCGCGCACGGCTGACCCGCATCTTCGCGGAAGCCACGGGCCACTCGGTCGAGAAGATCGCCGCTGGCGCCGAGCGCAACTTGTGGATGAACGCCGAAGAGGCGGTTGCTTACGGGCTCGTTTGCCGCATCGTCGAGCGCGCGTAGGGCTACCGGCCGGGGCTCACCCGCCGCGGCATCACCGTTGCCGTCATCCGCTGCCCGTCGTGATGGGCTCGTCGCCGTTGTGGTTGAGGGGCCTGGCGTCCGCGTGGTAGAGTGCGCGATCCGTAGTGTAAGCACTGCGGAGAAGGAGTCGCATGCGGGTGGGGCAATCGTTGGCGGGTCTGACGTTGGTGTTCGTCGCGCTGGGCATGAGCTGCACGGATCCAGCGGTGCTGGCCGAGCTCATGGCGCTCGGCGAGGGCTGCCTGATCGACAGTGATTGCGATGGGGACCTCGTGTGCGTGTTTCGCACGTGCCACTACCAATGTGTCGAGACGAAGGACTGCGCCGGCAAACCAGGCGCGCCCGAAGGGGTGCTGTGCGTGAAGGGCGAGAAGCCCACCAACGTGTGCCAGCTCGAGGGCGAGCAGTCTTGCCAGGTGAGCCCAGACTGCCCGGGCGACCAGATCTGTGCCGTCGACGACCACTGCAGGGACCATTGCACCGTCGCTGCCGAGTGCGTCGCGCCACAGGTTTGCGTCAGCGGTAGCTGCGCAGAAAAGGCCGAGCTCATCGATGGTGTTCTGGTCCCGACCGACGCTGGCGGCGAAGGCCAGCCCTGCAGCTACAACTCCGATTGCCCGGACGCCTTGATTTGCAAGAACGGCAGCTGTGCATTCGAGTGCAAGGCCACCAAAGACTGCGCTTACGGTCTCGTTTGCGCCGGCAACCTCTGTGTGCCGCCCGGGCAAGGCGGCAACGGAGCTGGCGGCGGCACCGGCGGGCTCGGTGGCGACGGAGGTCAAGGTGGCAATGGCCTCCCCACCGGCTTCGGCGAAGCCTGCAACCTGCAGAGCGATTGCCTTCCGTACGGGCTGGCCTGCGGTCTGGGCGGTCAATGCGTGTGGCAGTGCAATGGCGACATCGACTGCCCTGTGGTCGGCTCGTGCTGCGCCAATCATGCGTGCGCCATTGGTCCGGTGTGCAATGGCAACGGCGGTGCAGGCGGCGGTGCTGGCGCTGGTGGTGACGGCGGCGGTGACGGTGGCGGGACAGTCGGCTCACAATGCAGCACGAACTTCGACTGCGACGACGGCGTGTGGTGCAATGGCGCTGAAGACTGCGTTGCCAACTACTGCGCGCCAGCCGCAGATACCCCCTGCGACAGTCACTCCAGCTGCGTGATCGACACCTGCGCCGAGCCGATCGCGCCAGCCTTCATCGGAGCATGCGTGCACCAGACGCTCGCGGGACAAGAAGACCTCGACGGCGACGGCTATATCGCCATTGCCTGCGTCGGCGGCAGCGATTGCGACGACACGCTGGCCACCGGCATGCTGATCAACCCCGAGGAGCCAGAGCTCTGTGACGCCATCGACAACAACTGCAATGGGCTGGTCGACGATCACGCAACGGGGCCACGGGGCCCGGTGCTCAGCAGCGGCGTCATCGGTCCCTGGGGCGAGTCGACACCCGCGGTCGTGCCGTGGAGCGTCGGTCCGGATCATCTGTTGGTCACCGTCGCGACGGGTGGCAACCTGCACCTGGGCACCGTCGACGACGACGGCGCAGTCGTGATCCCGAGCACCGATACCGGGCAATCGTTCATCACCGACGCCTCCGACGAGCTCGCGCTGGCGACGGGCCCGGGTCACGCGCTCATCGGAGGCGTCGACAACTACGTGCAGGTCAGCGTTCTGAGCATCGCAGGGAGCACCATCGATCTCACCCCCCCCACGTTGCTCGAGAGCGAGGACAACTACGGTTGGGCCGCAAGTGCGGCCTGGGCCGGCAGCTCGTACGTGTTCGCTTACCGTCGCGGCACCGCCGGCCACTACGCGCTGGTCAACCCCGACGGCTCGCTGGCGAGCTCGATCATCGACATCGCCAGTGGGCTAGGCGGTCCTGTCTACGGCAGCTCGATCGCCGTGGCAGCCAACGCCGGGACCGTGCTGGTTGCCTACAACCGCACGGATGGGACGGGAATCGACGCGACGGTGGTGCGGCCCAATGGTGGCAACCCGTTCCCGGCGGCCACCATTTCGCTCCCCGTTTCTTCAGCCATCTACATTTCTTTCTGGAAGTTCGAGATCGTGCCGCTCGGCAGCGGCTTCGTCCTCGCCGGGGGCTGGCCTGGCTATCCCATGGGCGTGACCTATTTCGAGGTGAACGCGTTGAACCAGGTCATCAATCAACAGGTCTTGCCCATCCCCGCGCCGACCGGCGTTCCTCATGTCGCCAGCGACGGCGCTGGGCTGGCGATGATGCTCGACGACGGCCAGGACGTAGATCTCTACTTCTGGCGCCCTGACTTGCCGAACCCGGTCGAGCTGACTTCTTCGCTGTTTGGCCCACAGGGGGCGGCTTGTCGCGCACGCGTCGCCGGTAGCGGGGGGCGCTTGAACGCGTGGTGCCCGCAGGGCGGCAATGCGACCGCGGTCACTTGGCGCAAGCTCGGTTGCCTCTAGCGAGCTGGCCATGGCCGAAGCGCTACCTCGTGGGACCGTGCTCGCCGACCGCTTCCGGGTAGAACGCCTGGTCGGGCAGGGTGGCATGGGTATCGTGTACGAGGTCGAGCACATCCACACCCGACACCGGCGCGCGCTCAAGGTGTTGAACGAGCACTGCGCCGACAACAGCGAAGTCATCGAGCGGTTCCTGCGCGAAGCCTCGGTCGCAGGCAGAACAGGGCATCCGCACCTGGTCGAGACGTTCGACGCGGGACTGTTGCCGACAGGGGAGCCGTACGTGCTGATGGAGCTGCTCAGCGGCAGGTCGCTCGAAGACCGAATCAACGAGGGCCCGCTGCCTCCTCTCCTCGTCTGCGAGCTGCTGGCGCAAGTCGCCGACGCCCTGCACGCCGCACACGAAGCGGGCATCGTTCATCGCGACCTGAAGCCCGGTAACCTGTTCCTCGCCGAGCGCGACGGAACCCTCAGCGCCAAGGTGCTCGACTTCGGCATCTCGAAGTTCGATGCTCGCCACCCCGAGGCCTTCAAGGCTACGACCGAGGGTCACGTGCTCGGCACGCCGCTCTACATGTCGCCCGAGCAGATGCTCGGCCAAGACATCGATCGGCGCAGCGATCTCTACACGCTCGGCATCATCTTGTTCGAGTGCCTCGCGGGCGCGCACCCCTATCGACCGCGATCGCTCCCCGATCTCGTGCACAAGATCGTCACCGAGCCCGCACCGACCCTCGATGTCGCCGCTCTGCCCGCCGGGCTGACCGCTCTTCTGAACAAGCTGCTCGAGAAAGCGCCTGCAGATCGGCCGCAGACTGCAGCGGAGGTGGCCCGCGCCCTGCGAACCATCGCTCGAGCCGCCAGCGCGGAAGTCGACGTCTTCGGTGAGACCACTGCGCTGACGGCTCCGCCCGCCATGCCTGCGCCGCAGAGCGGCCAGTCGGTGCGCTTGGTCGAGACGCCCCCCACGCCCCCCGTCGTAGCCGCCAGAGCGCCAGAGACCAGCACCCAGACCGCGACGACGCATGATGCGCGGTCCGCGTCGACGGCTGGGTCCCGTCGCTGGCTTGGGCTGGGTCTTGTCGCTGCTGGGTCGGTCGCCGCCGTTGCCATTGCGCTGTCTGCTGGTGCGCCGAGTCAGCCTACGAGTCAGCCGACGACGCCGACTGCGACCGCCGGCGGCCCTGACCCACGAGCCGAGCCGAGCGCGGCTCTTGCCATTGCACGCGTCGTCAACGCAGCGCCCGCGAGCCCGCCCGTGGTCACTTCGTCCCTGGCTTCTGCGCCTCGACTCGCGCCGACGCAGTCGCCTACGGCGTCGACGCTGCCGAAAGCGGTCACCGCGCCTCCGAAGTCGAGCGTCAAGCCGTCAAGCACCCTCGCAGGGAGTAGCGAATGGGCTCCGAAAAAAGAGTAGCGCTGCTGCTCTCGATGCTGATCGGGCTCTGGGCCGCGCCCGCACAGGCCGACGATCTGCAGGCTCGACAGCTGTTCGAGCGCGGTGTCACGCTCTTCGAACAGGGCGACTTCAGCGCCGCCCGCGACTCCTTCGAGGCTGCGGCCAAGCTCGTGTCGCAGCCGGTGGTGCTCTACGATCTGGGGCTCTGCTATGCAGAGCTCGGCGATCCGATTCGCGCGGTGCGTACGATGGAGCAGGTGCTCGCGGCGCCCGGCACGCTCAAGCCCGAGCGCATCGAGCAGGCCAAGAAGACACTCGAGGCGCAGCGGAAGAAGCTCGCGAGGCTCACGCTGCGCAGCACGCCCGCTGGCGCAGAAGTGCGCGTTGGGGGCGTTTTGCTCGGCAGAACGCCAATCGTCGACGTCGCAGTGCCGGCCGGTACCGCCCATATCGAGCTGACGCTCGACGGCCACGCGCTGTTGCGCAAGACGCAAACACTAAGCGCTGAAAGGGCGCACGAGCTCGAGCTCGTGCTCGAGCCATCGGACAAGAAGCTCGCTCGTGTCATGGTGCGCTCCGAGCTTCTGGCCGCAGACATCGCTATCGATGGGCTGGTTGTCGCCCGCACGCCGATCGGCGTGAGCCTCGGCATCGAGCCGGGCACGCATCGGGTCGAAGTACGCCGGCCCGGCTACGTCACCGCAGGCGAGACGCTCGTCCTGGCGGAGGGGGCGACCGGCGAGGTCACGCTCAACCCAGTGCCGGACGCCCAGGCTTCGCCGTCGGTCATGTCCACGCTGGCGCTCGCGGTCGAGCCCCCGGATGTATCGACGTTCGTCGATGGCGCCCGGCGTGAGGTGAGCCCGCGTGGAACGTCGCTCGCTGCCGGGCTCCACGTCGTCAGGCTCGAGCGCAGCGGCTACGAGCCGATTCAGCTGCGCCTCGACCTGCCGCCCGGCGAGGTCGTCAGCAAGACTGTCGCTTTGCGCCCGAACCCGGAGCTGCGGGCGCAATGGATCGCCGAAGCTCACCGTGCGCGAGTTGGGGGCTGGCTGTCGATTGCTTTCGGCGGGGGTCTTGCTGTGGCTGGAGTCTCCGTATTGTCGTGGAACGGCACAGGCAAACAGGCGCTCGATCAGGAGGACGCTGACTCCCAGGCACAGCGCGGCGACTACGCGGTGTGCGGAAGCGGCGATGAAGTCGAAGCAGAGCTCTGCAAAGACAGGCGCACGGGCCTCGGCTCGCGCCAGAATCTCGCGCTCGGCCTGGATGTCGGCGGCTCGATCGGATTGGCACTGGGGCTCGGCGCAGTCGTGATCGGCTCGGTGCTGGTTGGCACGGCGAAAGACACCTCTGGGCTCGAGCAAAAGCCCGCTGAGCCCTGGGCCACCCTCGTGCCGCTGGTGGCCCTCGGGTCCGATGCATTCGTGTTGGGGCTAGCCGGGCCGTTCTAATTTGGCAGGTTCTAGCAGCTGCTAACGAAATGGCGGTGCTGAGCGCCGCCCTCGCTCCGTCAACATCGATCTCCCAGCGCGACGACCGCCGCTCGAGCGACGAGAGCACGTGCAGGAGCTCGCCCGCATCGGCACCGGGCGTGATGACACGTACGTGAGTGGATTGCCGGTACTGGCTGAGCTCTGGCACGCCGATCGAAAAGCCGGCGAGGCCGCGCTGGCGCTCGACGGCCAAGCGCTGCGCAGCTTCGTCCATTGATTCCTTATCGCTGGCAGCGACCTCGACCCACGGCCGAACCGCACCGGTGCCGGCCACGTGAGTCGGGCCCATCTTCCGAGAGGACGACGACGGCATCGACGCTGCAGCCGTTACGTCCACCAAGCCACCGCCGGACCCTTGCTCGCCCAATCCCACTTGAACGGCTTCTCGCCGACGCCGCGTGGTGAGCGCGCCGATTCGGGCCACCGGGCAACGACGCGAGGCTCAGTCGTCCTCTGCGGACGGGGCGCGCGCCAACCGCACCTCGACCCATCCCAACCCACCGCGTCGATCGCCCGACTGGCGGCTTGCGCGGCCTGCTTCCACCGACTCCGGTCGAGCAGCGTCCGCGCCTCCCACACAGCCGTGAAGCGCTCGACCAAATGTTGAGGAACGTCATCGGGGCACACGAGCTCGGCCCGCCCATCCCGGATGCGCTCGACCGCATCGGGCCCTTGCGAGAGAGCGCGCGCGAGCAGAGTGGCGCTATCGCGTCGTGCGTGCCGGCGGGCGCGTGATAGCGAGCAACGGTCAAGCCCAGATCACCGCGACGGGGTACGCGTGGATCATCGGATCGGGCGTGACGATGGACAGCCCCTTGTGGATCGCCTGGGCCACGAGGAGTCGATCGAAAGGATCCTTGTGCACGGCGGGCAACTCCGTGGCGCGGTAGAAGTGCTCGTGCTCCAGGGCCAGGCGATCGACGCGCCAGGCGAGCATCTGGTCCGCGAACCACCGGCGTGGGGGCGAGGGCAGCCGGATCTTGGCCGCCTGCCACTTCAAGCAGACCTCCCACACCGACGCGTCGCTCAGGAACAGCTGCGCGGCGTCAGCGTCAATCGCGGCGCGCGCCACTGACTCGAGGCGCGCCGGCTCGGCGGTCAACCACAGGAACGTGCACGTGTCGAGGAGCAGCGCCATGCTCGTCACAGGCCCCAGGACGCAAGTTCCTCGTCTGCCAGTGGCGCGAAGGCGTCGGGCGTCAGGCCAATGGAGCCCGACGTGACCTGCCCCACCTTGGGACGACGGCGCGTGCCCTTGCGCGACACCGGCGTGAGCCGGGCGACCGGACGCGTCCCGCGACAGATCACGACTTCCTCGCCGGCCTCGACGTCGGCGAGCAATTTCGACAGGTGCGTCTTCGCTTCGTGGGTCGTGACGGTCTTCACGCTCGAGATCTAGCGCACCAGTGGACTTAGTCAAGACTAAGTACACCGAGCATCGCTGGCGCGTGGCGCTGACTGGGCCCACGCCTCCGCGCCCAGAACAAACTCGATCCGGACTTGTTCAAGCCGCCGCCCGGCCTGCCCGAAGTGCCTCGTTGGGTCGTGACGCGCATCCGGCAGACGCACGACGTGTGGCATGCCCTCACCGGCTACGGCCCCGATGTGCCGGGTGAGCTTGCGCTGCGTTCACGTGCGGCCAGCTCCGCATGCCGAGCGCGCTGATGGTCTCCACCCTGGGCACCCTCACCCGCTCACCGAAAGTCAGGCGCGCCGTGGGCGCGTGCCTGCAGTACCCCCTCGATGTACCATCGTGACCACGATGGTCGCCGGTCAGCCTGTTTGGGCGCTTGCCGCACGCTTTCCCAAGCAGGGAGAGTGGACGGAGTCGGCGTATCTCGCATTGCCCGAGGGCTTCCCCCACCTGGAGCTCGACGGTGCTGGCTGTCTCGAGGTGTTACCGATGCCGACGGATCGCCATCAGGCCATTCTCACTGCGGTCCTCTTGGTGCTGTTGGAGCACGTCAAGCTCGCGGGCGGCTGGGCAAGACCAGCAGGAATTCGCGTCCGACTCGCGCCTGGTCGCTTCCGTGAGCCCGACGTGGCGTTTCTTTCCAAAGCGAACGGCCACAAGAAGGGCAACGATTTTTGGACCGGGGCAGACCTCGTCGCGGAGGTCGTCAGCGGTGGCGCTGAAGACAAGGCGCGTGATCACGTGCTGAAGCGCCGCCAATATGCCGAAGCAGGCATCCAAGAGTACTGGATCATCGATCCCTTCGAGGAGACCGTCACGGTGCTCGCGCTCGACGGGGTCTCTTACCGGGAGGCCAGCGTGTACACACGCGGCGCGAGTGCCGCGAGCGCCAGCTTGGTCGGTGTTTGTTTGGACGTCTCCGCCGTCCTCGACGTTCCGTGAGCGCGACGCACTTCGCAGAGCCCACAATCTTGGAGCGTTCAGTTTCTGCGGCTCATCGGCGCTGCGCGGTGGGCGGGCGTCAGTGGTAAGCTGGCGCGATGACCGAGCGAGCTCCGCGCTTCGACGCTGGCCCTTTTCGCGTCGATCAAATCGCGCCAGGCGATCGGCACGAGCTGTCGAATGGCAATGCGTTTTACTGCGCGCCCACAGGCGGTGACGGCGCCCGCAGCGCCGGTGCCGGCTTCGAGGTGATCGATACGGATCCGTTGGTGGAATCTGCGGGGATGGATCCCGGCTACGCGTTGGGACCCAAGACCCTGCGAGCTCCCGATGTGGCAGTCGGCGTGCCTGACGCCCCGGGGTGGATCGCAGGGGTGCCGCCGCTCGCGCTCGAATACGCAGGCTCCGGCCAGGTCGAAGACGACCTGCAGCGAAAAATCGTCGACTTGCTCGAGGCGGGCACGCGCTGGGTATGGGTGGTGCGGCTCGTGGGCCCTCGTCGAGTCGAGGTGTACGAGCAAGGTCAGCCAACCCAAACCCGCGGCCCTGGCAGCCTGCTGCTCGCGCCGGGCGTGCTGCAGAACCCGGTGATTGTCGAAGCACTTTACGACCGAACGGTGGCCCACGAGGTCGCGCTGCGCAACCTGTTGCAGCGCCGGGGCTACGCGGGGGTCGACGAGATCAGAAGCGAGGGCAAAGCCGAGGGCAAAGCCGAGGGCAAGGCAGAGGGCAAAGCCGAGGGCAGGGCGGCGGCGCTCCTGACCGTGCTCGACAGCCGAGCGATTGCGCTGAGCGTCGCCAGCAGGCAGCGGATCGCGGCGACCACTGACTTGATGGAGCTCGAAGGC
>Ga0163144_10015170_pt1 | contig 15924 bp, 17 predicted proteins | sample OliLak19BULKMAT1_FD_123175 | JGI IMG/M metagenome (GOLD analysis project Ga0163144, IMG submission 123175) | Freshwater microbial mat bacterial communities from Lake Vanda, McMurdo Dry Valleys, Antarctica - Oligotrophic Lake LV.19.BULKMAT1 | ecosystem: Environmental > Aquatic > Freshwater >...
ATGAACCCCTGCCCCTGCGGCAACCTTGGTTCGACAAAAGAGTGTACCTGCTTACCGCATGCTATTGCCCAATACCAAAAAAAGTTATCAGGGCCGATTGTTGATAGAATCGACCTATTCGTTAAAGTAGAGGAAGTGCCCGCATCGATGCTTATGAAGACCTCCAAGGAGGAGGCCAGCAACGATGTGCGGATGCGTGTAGCTCGTTCACGACAAAAACAAATTAGTCGCAACCCAGATGGCAAGCTAAATCATAAGCTCACGAATAGCGATCTGAGGAAACTCGCTGTAGATGAAGACGCAAAACAGCTACTTGATACGGCCGCCGATAGGCTCAAACTGTCCCCGAGAGCATATTTCAGAGTTCTTAAGGTTGCCCGGACGATAGCCGATATAGAAGATAAGGAGTCCGTCGATATTGCATCTATTGCTGAAAGCCTCCAATTTCGAGAGAACCTCCCCACTTCTAGTTGACCAGGGGTAGCATATCTGTTAAAATCAGTCCTGAAAAAGGAGTACGATAGATTAACAAGTATACGAGAACGAATGAAGCAATCCGAGCGCCGGAACTTCGCGTTATTGATGAAAATGGCAACCAGATTGGAGTCTTGAGTCGCGCTGATGCACTACGTGCAGCTCGTGAAGCCGAACTTGATCTAGTAGAGATTTCACCAGACGCAAAGCCACCTGTTGCCAAGATCGTCGATTTCGGCAAATACAACTACCAGCGGACGAAGCAACTCTCGAAAAATAAGCGCAATGCAAAAATAAGCGAGCTAAAGCAAATCCGTTACGGACTCAAGATCAGCGATCATGACATCAATGTCAAAGGCAAAAAGATCAACGAATTTTTTGAGGACGGTCATAAGGTACGGTTAACTGTGGTATTCCGGGGTAGAGAAATGGCCCATAAAGAACTTGGGTTTACGCTAATAAATAAAATAATTAATTTCTTAGGTGAAAATGTGGTCAAAGAACATGAGCCACAGTTAGCCGGAAAACAACTAAGTGTTGTCGTAAGGAGTACTGGACATGCCAAAACTAAAGACGCATAGTGGGACCAAAGATAGAATCAAAGTTACAAAAAACGGCAAGGTTAAAGCCCGCAAATCAGGTGGAACTCACTTCCTCCAGGGAAAGAGCAAGAGCCGTAAGCGAACTTTTTCAGGAACAAAGGATATAACCGGCAAAATAGCAAAGACTCTAAAGAAACGAATCGGCGTTTAGCCATTAAATAGTAAAGGACACAGCATGAGAGTAAAAAGAGGCGTTACGGGCAGAGCCCGCCACAAGAAAATTTTAAAACAGACCAAGGGGATGACCCTTTCACGAAGGAACAGCTCACGGCTAGGTAAGCAAGGTGTCGTAAAAGCGCTCCAGTACGCCTATCGTGACCGTAGAAATAAGAAGCGAACGATGCGCTCGCTTTGGAATACTCGTATCAATGCAGCCGTAAGGGAGCATGGTCTTACATATAGCGTGTTTATCAACAAGCTAAAGACTGCAAACGTCACAATAGATCGGAAGATTCTTGCAGAGCTTGCTGTAAATGAACCAGCTGCCTTTGCAGCAGTCGTAAAAACAGTTAAGTAATCCGCCTCTCATACTAAAAAACTCAGACAAATGTCTGAGTTTTTTAGTATGAGGCTACCCGTAAGCCGGGTTCTGTTTTATCTAGCCATCTATCTAGACCATTGGTTGCCCAGTGGTTCAAGCGGGTTATTATACGTACGACCATGACGAGCATCTGATAGGCCGTACTACCTTGCGGCAGGCAGGGTTTACCTTCTATTCGTGTCACCACGGACAGACGATGGGCTCTTACCCCACACTTTTCACCCTTACCGAGGAAGCAAGCTTCCCTGGCGGTATTGTTTCTGTGGCACTTTCCCTAAAGTTACCTTTGGTTGCTGTTAGCAACTGCCTTGCTCTATGCCGCCCGGACTTTCCTCCAACGTTCCTGCTAAATGCAGGTGCTGGCGACTAGTCGGTAACCTCACGCCTAATAGTATACAAGATGTTTTACCGTTGCGCGTCTAGCGTCTCATTTACCACAGCATCAGCAAGCTTATTAAACTCACGTGGAACATGAGTAAAGGTCACCTTTTTGAACTTTGGAACTAGTTTGGATATAGCATCATGGATTGGCCATAAATCCCTGTTCTTTATCTTGAATATGCCCTTCATTTGATTGATTACGAGTAGGCTATCCATGAATACATCGAGTTCCCTAATGCCAAGTTGAACAGCCATCTCCATACCGCCTTTCAATGAATGATACTCAGCTTGATTATTGGTGGTGATTCCGAGATACTTACCGTTACTTTTAACAACGTTATTTTCCAGATTTAAGATAACATAACCCCCTGCGGAAGGACCTGGATTGCCTCTTGATCCTCCATCCGTGTACATCTTTGCTTTAAGCAACTTAGCCTCGTTATTGACGCTAGATATGGGCGCACTACCCACACCACAAAGTGCGTCAATTTGCTTTGCTAAGTGATGATCCTTATCTGTTACAGTATCCCCCGCCTCGTGTGTTGATAGCTCAATTGTGACTGTATTGAAGGTATTTTTTATTGTTGGATGATGCCTGTCTCTTTCGGCGATGGTACCCACTTGGTTAATAAACTCTAAAGCCTCACGAAAGTCTTTGAATGTATACGTTTGAACTAGTTTATTTTTTTTATTTTGCCACATGAACAAAGTATACCGCATAATCATCGTTAGCTGATAGTATATGACTTATCGGGATGTAGCGCAGTTGCCATACGCGTACGGCTGGGGTGAGAAAGTCCAGCGGACTTTCGCAAGGAAAGCTTCCGATGAAACTTGTTTCAGTCGTGAAGTTTCGGGGTCGCGGAACGTGACCGAGGGAACCTAACGGCCCAATCATGACTGGTAATAGTCTATAATCAGATGTAGTGTACGGGATGTAGCGCAGTTGGTAGCGCGTACGGCTGGGGTGAGATGATCCTGAGGATCATAGCAAGGGAGTCCACTCTTGAAGCTCTGCGCTTCAAAGATGTGGCGACGGGCCCGCGGAACGTGGGCGTAAGGCTCACGGCCCCAGAGTACAGTGTTCCGTGTATAATTTAATCTGTTAACGGGATGTGGCGCAGTTGGTAGCGCGTACGGCTGGGGGCCGTGAGGTCGCAAGTTCAAGTCTTGTCATCCCGACCAAGTATTATTTCATAGCGACCTTAGCGACAGTGGATCATTTGAGCGGTTCTCACACAGTACTGACTGTGCATTACTTAAGGTCCATACTCAATGAACTCAACGTGCCACTGGCACGTATCGGGTCGCAAGTTCAAGTCTTGTCATCCCGAACAGAACACTTATTCTCTATCCCATCTAAAAACCTCCCTTTATGAGAGGTTTTTAGATGGCGGTGTAAGGGGCCGACCCCGTAGACTACCTGCTGGTAAACTACGTGGGTGCTCTCATATGTAAAGCTTCCCTTACAAGGATATTGAGCTCCCATACGATATATTGTTCAGATAATCATATTGAGCCGACCAAACTCCTCACACCACCAAATTAATTATATCACCTAGACTTTACACCAAAAGATTGATGACCCAACCCTGAACGGAGGTCACGAATGGAGATATGAAGTTCCAAGCAACAAATATAAAAACAAAAAGTCCCGCAATACCAAAGCCTTCGATCCGTAACATAATTCTCTGTAGAGGTTCGGGGGCAAAGGCAAAGAGAACTCGTGAACCGTCAAGGGGAGGCCATGGTACAAGGTTGAATACTGCGAGAGATACATTAAGTCTAAGGAAGAACTCAACAATATCATAACTTAGCCCTTGTCCCATAAAATGGAGTCCAACACCCGCCAATAGTGCAAGAATCAAATTTGATAATGGACCCGCAAATGCGACTAGTGCAGCTCCGTACTCTCCAAACTTCACCTTATGGGGGTCAAACGGTACCGGTTTAGCGGCCAAGATGGGTGGGTAGCCCAGAACTATCATTACCGCAGGTATGAGTACCGTAAAAATCGGATCGATGTGGGCCAACGGATTTAGGGTCAATCTACCTTCCCATTTAGCTGTGTGATCGCCGAGTAGATAGCTCATGAGTGCGTGTGACGCCTCGTGAACGGTCATCGCTACGAGGAGAATAGGTATAAATATTATCAAGCCTTGCAAATCCATATAGTTAAGTATACCTTACCCCTTGACATATTGATCTGTTGGCTTTACAATTAGCATCTGATTTAAGGTACAAAATTATGCAGATATGTGAACTCACAGGCAAAGGTAAACAATACGGACACAATGTGCCCTTTTCGTTGCACCGTACAAAGAAAGTCTGGAAGCCTAACCTCCAAATGAAGACTATCATTGTGGATGGCAAGAAAGTTAGAATGAAGATTAGTACTCAGGCAATCCGGACCCTTAAGAAAAAAGGCGTCATCGCTTAAGAGCATTAAAACTGCGCCAGGGGCGCAGTTTTTTATTCTGTTTCTATCGATGACTTACTGTTCGGTAAATAACGAATCTCTATCGATAATTGGTTGGATCTTTGAAGAAAGTACCGTTACTGTGAAGCGATCATTAATTTGTCTCCGATATTTGAAGTCTGATTCGCTGAAGACGACATAGCGTATTTCTTTTTTCTCTACAAGTTCTAAGTCTGATATGAAGTTTTCAAGTTTTGTCTTATTGAGATCACCGACTATAAGCATATCTATGCCACTCGTTTCATCACGGGTGAATTGTCCTGTGAGTATAGCAAGCTGCACATTGCCGAGTGCTCTGACATTAGCTTCGAGTGTCGACTCAACAGAATCACCCTCTAGGGACTTTTTCTTAGAATTCTTCTTCACCGCGGTGCTTCCATTACCAAACATTTGTGCAAGTGGCTCATATTGAGCAAACTTCTGATTGACCTCGTAGTAGAGGCGATTATTTTGCGTATCCGATGTAATTACTCCGATACTAAGCAGATTAGCTAGCTCTCGTCGGACAGAATTGATCTGTTCTTCTACCTTGCGAGTAATTTCGCGTACGTAGAAAGCTCTGTTCGGGTTTGACATGAACAACTGAAGTAGTTTGACACGAGTTTTTGATCCAAAAAGTTGCTCAACCATGACTACATTGTAGCAGGAGACGTACGGATTCGCTACCTGGGTCTCTTTAGCGCATGATGATGTGCACTCTCAATTAGTTGATCATCAACTAATTCCAAATCTTGCACGTAGCCTCTTCTTTTAAACGCCAGCCTTACAAGTTCGTCAGCTAGTACTGGATTCTTAGACAGTATTGGCCCGTGCATGTATGTACCAAATACGTTTTCTAGCCTACAACCCTCGCAGCCGCTGTCATCATCATTACCACAACCCAGTAAAACTTTTGCAAATGGCTGTGCACCATTGTCAAGATATGTACGCCCACTATGATTCTCGTACCCAACAACTTTGCCTACGGTGTCAGCCATAGCATGTATATTCCCGATAAGTCTGCCACTTTTAGCGAGCGTCTCCACTGGCAGAATACCGATACCTGTTAACTCTTCACCCTCTGAAGTCACAAACCGTCGACCAAAGAGCTGGTACATACCGCAAACCATGAGCATAACGCATCCGTTACTGGCCAGCCTAGTTAACTCATGTTTTTTACTCTGCAGATCAAGTGCGACGGTATTCTGAGAAGCATCTTGACCGCCCCCTCCTATGATTATATCGGCATCTTTCGGTATTTCGTCTCCAATAGAAACAAGATGAGTCACGAAAGGTATACCTCGCCACTGCAGGCGTTTTTCTAAAACAATCCGATTTCCTGTATCTCCATAGATATTCATTTCCTTTGGATACAAATGAACAAGATGCAGTGTTGGTAGGAGTTTACTCATGATGGCATACCTTTTGCGATTTGTTTAAGTAATTTTCGACTCCGTAGCATAGCCGTGTAGGTCAGAAAAATAACTCCTGACTTATTTTCAGAAATGAATCTTTCGAGAGCGAGCTTTATATCTGGCTCTACAAATACCGATTCAACGTCACTATACTTGAGTCGTACCGCCATGTCATATGCCCTGGTACCAGACGTAGCGACCATTTGACGCTCTGAAAAAGAGTTGACATCCACATCCCATAGCCACGATACATCACGGCCGTCCGCAATATGATCGTTGATGATAACAAGTGCCGGACTCCCGGGTTCTACGCCCATTGCTGTCCGAAAGCCATTTGGATTTTTTACTAGCTGTAGCGTAAGCTCTGTGTCGCCTATAGTTATAATTTCTCCGCGACCGTACGGTGGCTTTAGATTACTAAATAACTGCTTACCCTGTTTTCCGTACACCTCTGTTACCAGTGCATAGACAGAGGTCAAATTTAACACATTATGCCAACCAGGTAAGCGAGAACTATCGATTAGCACCTTACCTGTATTAGATGTAATTCGACACTCCCCAGTAGTGGAGGATTCAAGACAGTAATCATACTTTCCCGGTAGTTCCCTGCTAGCGAGTGAGTAAAGTGAGTCGTCATCAGGAAAATGTTCAGCAATTTCATTACTAAAGCCATAGCTTATAGCTTTTGCTGATTTCACAGAGTCCGGAATGTCGTTCAGCCTGCTATCAGCTGCATTATAGACTACTAGTTCGGTGCAGCCCTCGGCTAGTGTATGAAGCAGGCGAGCTGTATGATCTATCTCACCAAACCTATCGAGTTGATCTCGTAGAACATTTGTCAAAATTGCTGCACGTGGTTTAAGAATAGGTGCTAGCTTTGCAGCATAGGCTTCATCTATTTCTAGTATAGCGACATCATACTCTAACTCACCTTTTAGATTAGAAAATCGAACTATGCTGGCTAGAAGACCCCTTGTCATATTACTGCCACTATGGTTGGTAAAAACTTTCTTACCCATACGTTCTAAAGTTTTTGCAAGTAAGTGAGTTGTGGTTGTCTTTCCATTCGTACCGCTCACAACAATAATCCCCTCAGGAATCAAAGTAAGTTTCTTGATAAGATTCGGGTTGAGCTTTTCGGCAATTAGTCCAGGAAGAGCGGCCCCGTGGCTACCGCGCAGACGCATAACTTTGTAAATGACTTTACAGAGCCAGATTGTAAGGATGTCTCTGGGCTTACTCATAGACTAAGTATATAGTCTTTCGCTTGCTCTGGCGACTCAAACCAGACAATATGAGAGTTGCGCTTAAACCACGCTATTTGTCTTTTGGCATACTGCCGATCAGCAATCTTAAATAATTCCTTTGCTTCATCTTCAGCTAATTCACCGTCAAGCATACGCATAGCAATTCTGTAGCCTATCGCATCAAATGATTTTGATGGTCTACCGTTGCGGGTTACAAGGCCCCTTACTTCGTCTACGAATCCACCTTCGAACATCTTTTCAACCCTACTATTTATCCTATTTATCAAAACATCCCGCCCTGGGTTAATGCCTACAATAGCTGTTCTTGGTGTGGGCCCATTATTACCACCGATATTTCCACCCCTGAGTAGAATATTAATAAGATGCCTCGGATTTTGATGGTTCCTCGGCAGCAACAGGCCACGGTGGTGTATAAGTTTCTGAAGATCCACAACCGATAAATCTTCATAACCCACCCCTGCTTTCGCTGCCGTCATATCTGTAATTCTAATTAACTCCGCACCATCTGTTGCAGGGTCGCACCTTGTAGCAAGGTGCGACCCTGCAACAGATGGTTTTACTGGATCTGCATGTTTTGATAGTTTGGGGAGCTTGTAGTTGAAGTAGAGCGAGTCTACATATAACCCGGTACCACCGACTATAACCACATTCTTTCCACGATTCTTAATGTCCAGGATTGCCTCGTTTGCAGCATTTTGGAATACGGCAAGTGAATAGTCGTCATAGGGACCTATTTGGTCAAGTAAATGATGTGGTATACCCATCATTTCATCATTTGAAGGTTTGGCTGTTCCAATATTCATTTCTCTCCGTACAGTCTGCGAATCTGCACAGATTATTTCTGCACCAATTGCTGAGGCTATGTTAATGGACAGCGCTGTTTTGCCAGAGGCCGTCGGCCCGACGATGTAGATAGTCTTATGCTCTTTAGCTAACATTTGGGCTCCAAATTAAAGTGTCGATGTCGATCCAGTAATTATCATCGGGGCCGTGAACTTTTATACCTTCCAGCTCAAGATCTTTTTTGTGACCTTCTCGCCCACCTGGGTAGCCGGCAGCAAGACCACCCTTTTTGTTTACGACTCGCTGCCACGGCAAACCCACAGGGCCAAAATGAGCAAGACCACCAACAATTCGAGATGCTTTAGCATTTCCGCACAAGCCGGCGATCTGGCCGTATGTCATCACCCTACCCTTTGGAATTTGGGATACGATGTAGTGCACTCGCTCCGAAAACCTACCTTCACTCATAGACTAGATTTGGAAACTCGCGACTTAGCTTCGTTTGCTACAGTCTGGAGGAAATTCTCTATTTTCATTGAATGTGGTTCGCCGACCTGCATATCACTACGGATGCGAGGCGTTAGTTCGCCACTCTGAACTTCCTTTTCACCGACAACAACGGCATAAGGTACTTTCCAGAGTTCAGACTCTCTGATCTTTTTGCCAACTGATTCTTTGTCATTGTCAAGTACTACTCTGAGACCGAGTTCCCGAGCCTTTGATACTATCGAATCTGCGACTGCAACAATTTCGTCTGTTTGGTTTACGGTAAGTACACGGATTTGCTCTGGCGCACACCATACTGGGAATCGACCAGCTACATGTTCGATGTAGACACTTAGAAATCGTTCGTGCGAACCCATAACTGCACAGTGGACCATGACAATTCTTTCTTTCTCGCCTTCTTCATTTATGCAGTTCAGGTCAAAACCTTCAGGCTGGTTAAAGTCGAACTGAATTGTGGCTACCTGATGCTCACGGCCTAGTGCGTCCTTGCCCATGAAATCAAACTTCGGGCCATAGAACGCTGCATCACCAACTTGCTCTTCAAATTCAACACCTCGATCCTTCGCAATTTTACGCATCGTACTTTCAACATCCGCCCACTGCTTGTCTGTGCCAAGATATGCCGATCGGTCTGCAGGGTCGTGCAGGCTCAAACGAAGTCGGAGTTCAATGCCGACAGCAGAGTAAAACGTTTCGATGATTTCCCAAAGCGAAAGTACTTCTTGTTCCACCTGCGAGTAACGACAAAATATATGGGCATCATCTTGAGTTATGCTCCTTACACGAGACAACCCGCCTAGTTCGCCAGTTTGCTCGTCTCGGTAGACCATTGTCGATTCACGGTAGCGAATCGGTAGATCACGGTAACTACGCTGTCTTGCATCGTAGATCTGTGTGTGGTGCGGGCAATTCATCGGCTTCATAGCAAATACGTGCCCCTCACGTGTCGTAATCTTAAAGAGCTCTTCGGAGAATTTCTCCCAGTGTCCGGACTTCTCATAGAGATCTTTTTTGGTTATATGAGGTACGGTGACCGGCATGAACCCAACTTTGTCTCTCAACTCCTGCACGAATCTATCAAGTTCATTTTTTAGAATTGTACCCCTAGGAGTCCAGAGTGGTAGACCTGGCCCAACAAGCTCAGAAAATATAAACAGGTCAAGTTCTTGGCCGAGTTTTCGGTGGTCGCGCTTTTTGGCTTCTTCTAACATCATAAGATGATCGTGAAGTTCTTGTTTGCTCTCAAATGCAACGCCGTAGATACGCTGCATTTGCGGATTTGTTTCCTTACCCCTCCAGTAAACTCCACCGACACGCATAAGCTTGAACGCCCCTACTTTGCCGGTATGCTCGACATGCGGTCCCCTACATAGATCACAAAATGTTCCGTTCGTATAGAAACTAACCTCATCAACCTTGCTACTGCCACTTGCAACTCCAAGTGTTTCACTATCAAGGTCGCTGGCAAGAGTTGTACCGGTGCGCATTAGGTCATTTAACAGTTCTTCCTTATAGACTTGTCCGGACTTCTTGGCCCAGTTAAGCGCATCACCGATGAGCATCTCTGATTTCACGAAAGGTTGATTTTGATTGACTACCCTTTGCATTTCCTTCTCAATCGCCTTGAAGTCTGCGTCAGAAATAGTCACATCCGGGATATCTATATCGTAATAAAAGCCGTTTTCGACGACCGGTCCGACACCGAGCCGTGCTTCTGGCCAGAGTGTCGTAACTGCAGTAGCCATTATATGAGCTAAGCTGTGCCGCATAGCATGTAAGTCTGTTGGTTGGGATTTTGACATCTCTGCCTCCTTATAAATTAAAAACCGCCAGCTATCATACAAAGAATGTACTTAACTTGGCGTTTCGGGCCCGGAGTCCAGGCTGTTCCACCGAAATCTTTCAATCTTGTCAGCACTGTTACTAGCGTTCTGACCATGCCCTAGTTGCTCCGTGGCTGGTTAATCCACATCTTCACTACTGTAATTCTACACCTAATTTGCTACATAAACAAAAAATCGTGCCCTCTCGCAGTCAACAGGCACGATTTTCTGGTAAAACACCTCTCAAAAATCCAGTACCTCTATAATAGCAGTGCTAGTATCAAAATGCTAGTGCTTAATGTAGCTTTATTCACACCAGTATAATAATCTTATTTTTGATATATATTTGTATGATAGCACTTTACTGCTACCGAACAGATTGTCGCAATTTTTGGATAAGAGTTGAAATACCTCCGGCGATACGGTATATTGAGCATGCCCTAAGGGGCGATTAGCTCATTTGGCTAGAGCGCCACATTGACGTTGTGGAGGTGATAGGTTCGAATCCTATATCGCCCACCAATCAGACATGCCAGTACGCTGGCTTTTTTGATTGGTGAATTAGCCGAGAGATACGTCAAAGATATAAAGAAATTACTTCAGTTATTTTTACTATGACCTGTACTCTTCACAGATGCGCATCATGTGGCGAAGGTTGTGGATGCTCGCTAGTGTTCCGGCTAGTGGATCGCCAACTTTGAATTGGTGCCTAAGAAACGCTCTTGAGAACCCGACCTTACAGGTGTAGCAGTCACAGCCAGGCTCAATCACAGCCGCATCGCTCGCGAACCTTTCATTCGTAATGTGTACCTTTTCGCTCGCAGTTGTCCATACTGTTGCATGACGAGCGTTTCTTGTTGGTAGTACACAGTCGAGCATATCGATCCCATTGTCTACTGCAATACGGAGATCCTCTGGCGTACCAACTCCCAGGAGAAATCTTGGACGATCTTTGTCATAAAGTGGTGCAAGCGCCTCTAGAATTGTTTTCATCTCTTTGCGAGTCTCGCCGACGGATAGACCCCCTATAGCAATCCCATCTACACTACTTGCCTGGATGATTCTGAGGCTCTCTTTGCGCAAAGCGATGTCCAGCCCGCCCTGTACAACACCAAACAGTAACGGACGTTCGCTTGGCTTCATTTCATTCGTCAGCCGGTCAAACTCGGAAGTACAGCGTATCAGCCATCGATGGGTTCGATCAAAAGCATCACGTACTTGATTTTGCGTCGTGTTATCGAGCCCGACAAGGTGGTCAAACGCCACTATCATGTCCGCTCCTAGGTCGAGCTGGATCTGAATTGATAACTCTGGAGATATAAAATGTTTGTCGCCATTGACCGGATCTACAAAGTGGACTCCTTCTTCACTGATTTTTGCGTGCTTTCCGAGTGAAAACACTTGAAATCCACCAGAATCAGTAAGTATTGGCCCCTTGCGACTGGCAAACTCATGTAGGCCGCCGAGACTCTTGATGACATCCGCACCCGGATTGAGGCTCAGATGATAAGTGTTTGCAAGCACCACCCCCACGCCCGTTCCGATGACTTGGTCAGGGGTAAGGCCTTTAACTGCGCCTCGAGTACCGTCGGGCATAAATGTTGGTGTTAATACATCGCCAACGCGGGTATGGAGTACGCCAGTGCGTGCATACTTGCCCGCTTTGGATGATTCGGTAAATGTCTTCATTACAGAGGTAAAGTATAGCAGGTATTGTTTTTTTGAGCTATTTATGTTATCATAAGCGTGTTAATCGAGGTAATTGAGTTTGAGATCCAATAAAGCAGCAGTGCTAACGGGTTGGGAACTGTTCGACGAAGCATTAACAAGCGAGGCGAGTCAGGGTAAAACCAGGATTCGCCGTAAGTAACGAAAGTTGCATTACAGTAGTACATTTATGAAAAAGGGCCTTTATCCACGTGGTAGAGGTCCTTTTTCCACTTGATTTTTATATAGCGTAAGCGCAATATGTAGACATGGTATGTATATTGTGCGACTCTACTACTAAAACAACCAACACGCGCAGTATGTCGCGCGGGTATCAAAAATGGCGCCGTCATACATGCAAGCGCTGTTTTGCTGTTTTTACTACGCGTGAGACGGCTGATATGAGCATTAGCTACCGATTTGAAGCCCAAGACGGCTCAATGCAAGCATTTAGCCGTGACACACTGTTTATGAGCATTGTTGGCGCTCTGATGCATCTTCCAGGCCATATTCCAGTTGCATCCGATCTGACTGCGACAATTCTTACGAACCTGCAGGACGGCAAACGACTTTTAATCACTCGCTCAGACATAATTGAATCAAGCACCACCGTACTTCGACGCTACAATCTAGGGGCTTCACAGATCTATAGAAGCCAACATCCGCTATAGTTACTTCTTTTTGTCTGTCTTTACGACTTTGATTGTCGCATCGAAAACATCCAGATACTTTCCAAACATCAGCCTCGTCTGTGAATTAAGTGCAGCCGTTGAGGCAAATATAATTGATGTGACCGGCATGAGCAACCACTGTAGTGCCATCGGTATATAGCGCCACTTCCTGTAGCGTTCTGGGCGTGGTGGTAGAAGCTTAATAGATAGGAATAGCGTCGCGATAATACCGAGTAGCGCCACCTGTTGAATTCGACTCGCTATATCTGGAAGCTGGTTCGCTATGATGGTCTCTTTGGCGCCCGGGTTAATATAGACCGGAACAAGTGCTCCAAATAACAAAATTAGGGCAGATGTCGCCCAAGATACATGACCTTCAATAAGTCGGAGTAGTTTAAATAGAATGTCGATCTTTGGTATGGAGTTTTTTTTGAAAAACCCGGTGTAGGCCACATACGGAACATCCGATGCGCCATACGCCCAACGGCGGAGTTGCTTGAACTGCTCTTTCACCGTCATTCTTATGGAGCCGGCAGACACAGCATCCTGGTAAATCGGTGTCATCAGCGGAAAGACATCGTGCTTTCCTTCAAATCTAAAATACGTTCGCCAGTACTGGTGGCCGTCTTCGACAACACTGCGCGTCGTATAAAAATCTGTGTCTACCATTGCGTCAAGTGGCTGAGCATGCGAAGCAAAGTTACGGAGTACATGCTGCCTCTGCGACACAATCATATTCCAAAACGAGTTACCAGTGGCGATGACACGCATCGGAGCAGGCACATCCCAGATATTGTTTGTAAACATCGCAATCGGCTGAAAGCTCGTGTACTTTCGATCTGGACAAACCATGTAGAAATACGTCAGTGCGTGGAAGTACTCTCTGTCAACTCGGTGGTCGCAGTCGAGAGACGTCACCAGTACATGGGAAAGTGGGATGTTCTTTGACTCAACATACTCGTGCAGTCGTCGCATGCCCCAGTTTGCATTTGGACCTTTTCCCTTTTGCTCATCTGGTAAGCCTGCCGGGTGGACTGTTGCTATGACCTGCATAAATACATCTTCGTACTCTCGTGCTAGGTCAAAGGCGAGTTTGGCTGGCTCTGGTCCACCGCGCTCCTCGGCCGTAAGGACGACGATTACCTTTTTCATGTCAAAGTTGGCCGATGCTAGAGCATCCATCGAAGGCTGGAGAGTCTCCCTGCCCTCTCGGTGGAACGGCATAACAATCGCGTGATAAAGATTGTTTTCATCTAGCTCGTCGTTAGTATGGTGCTCCACATACGTGCGAAGGTTAGCACCATGCCATTTATAAGTTTCTACACCCCACGACGGGCTCTCAAGAGCCAATTCAGGATCCCTAAAATCATCGATCAATTTTTGCCATTCGAGCTTTTGGTGAAGCTTCATCAGCTTATATGCTTGTAGTGTTTTGGCAGTCATAGCCATTGAGCGGACAAACCACACAAGTAAATACAGCGTGATTGCATACGCCGCAATAAGCGGGCTAATGAGCGACAATACAAACGGCAGAGCAATCGTAAACCACGACAAAAATCCTGGGAGAATTTCAAAAAATCGATATACGAAGCCTTTTTCGGAGTGTTTGGGTATTTGTATATCTTGAATATTCATATTTTATCTGTGCAGACTTAAAACAGAAGTAGTCACCACGATGAGAAATAGTAGTGCTATTGTGCCCAGCCCTAGCGCTAGTAGCGCAAGTGCACGCTTCGAGTCGCGAAGCCGAATCGCAAGCGCGGTGTGTGCCAGTACCACCACTACTGAAATTATCGCAAATTGGTAGAGTGACGTTGTGCTGTCTTTTTCAAAGCCCGCCAGCCCCAAGGTTGTGTTATTGCGAATAATCGCAACAGATTGGGTGGTATCAACGCGGAGTATCACAAGAAGCACATTAAAAAACCCGAGCAATATCAGTGCAAGGTTCAAAAATATGGCCTGTTTGTCGTGTATGTACGATTTAAAATTCATAAGATGCTGTTAGCCATTATCTCACAGATATATTAGAAAGCTAATGGTGCGGGTAGAGAGAGTCGGTCAAGTTACGCTACCCCGTCGCCACATCTTTGAAACATAACTTCAGGAGTGGACTCCCTTGTAAAAGCCCACAGGGCTTTCTCACTCTCGTTACGTCCTACAATTTCTAATATCCTTTGGTGCGAGTGGTGAGAATCGAACTCGCGACTCAACCTTGGGAAGGTTATGTTTTACCACTAAACCACACTCGCATGGAGCCACCTCGGGGATTCGAACCCCGGACCTCATCTTTACGAAAGATGCGCTCTAGCCAACTGAGCTAAGGTGGCATTGTACAACATTTTAACAGATACTTACCCTTGTAAAAACTACGTTTTTTTGCTATGATCTGCCTTAGCACTTTGCGACTATCCAATTTTGTGAGAGTATTCGCAAAATTGAGAGGAGGAGTGACGTTTATCTCTCAAGTTAGGCCCAGCAAACTTGTTTTGTGGGCTTAACCGCGAGATAATAAGACAACTTGGACGAGGGCTCGTGGTGTAGAGGCCCGGGCATGCCTCCCAGTTCGCGTGAGGAGATCGCCGTGAGAACCACCAGTGGCGGTTTGCAAGACCAGAGCACCTGCGCGCAAAGTGACAGATGTGAGGTGTGGCAACAGCTGATTTAAAAGGTATCCTTTTAAGTAAGACTGTGGCTCGAATCCGGACATTTAACAATTAGTTTGAGTATCTTTCTGGGGGCTCGTGGTGTAGAGGCCTAACATGCCTCCCTGTCACGGAGGAGATCGCCGGTTCGAATCCGGTCGAGCCCGCCAGAAAGCTTCTCAAACCCACAACGATATATTCGGCGTGCCTATTCGTTTCTGAGCCATCCGGTCGACAGCAATACTGGCCGCCACGACTAGATTGATAATTAACTCTTAATCTGTTATAGTATTCCAATCTGCTGTAGGAAGTTCCTACGGCTGTGTACACTGGAGCATTCGATGAACTTGGACGTTTCGCGCCTCCCACAAGAAGCATTCGTGGGAGAAGGAAGTGCAAGAATGAGGCTGGAGAGCATCCCGGCACGCCTTAGTGGAGTGGTTGATGACATGGCGCGAGCTGGCCTGATCAAGGCGAACATGAGCTTCGGCTGTGCATTCGCAAAGCCGGCAGAAGAGCTGAGCTGGGTGGGTTACGAAGATTGGAACGACCCGTACAGCTTTGTCTGGTTCGTCGCTGGCTGGGGCCCAGACCGTGATCGCTATATCGCCAATGCCGTCCGTAAATTGCGGGCTTCGTTGCGGGAGGACAA
>Ga0163144_10015171_pt1 | contig 15923 bp, 15 predicted proteins | sample OliLak19BULKMAT1_FD_123175 | JGI IMG/M metagenome (GOLD analysis project Ga0163144, IMG submission 123175) | Freshwater microbial mat bacterial communities from Lake Vanda, McMurdo Dry Valleys, Antarctica - Oligotrophic Lake LV.19.BULKMAT1 | ecosystem: Environmental > Aquatic > Freshwater >...
ACCACCCAGGCGTTGCTACCTTCAACCGCCGGCTGCCCTGCCCCATCTGCCATCGCGACCTGCAGCAAAGGCTCGCCGACGGCACGCTGGCCGTCGCGCCCGCGCACCAGCACCCCTTGGGTTGCAAGATTGAATACCCGCATCACTTCTGGCGGTAGACAAGGGTCCAAGCCCTCTGGAACCTTCGTTTCCCATGGCGGTGAGAGTGCGATACGGATTTGGTCGGCGGCAAGCTCGGCTTTACATGCCGCCGTGGCACGCGTGAACTCCGAACCGGCGTTGCGCGTCAGGCCGTGGCTGCGAATCCGCACCACATCCTCAGGCTGCCATTTCTCGGGCGAATAACGGAAATAGCTAAACTCGAATGGCAGCTTCGCTGGGTCGCTACCGACGTAGTCGATATAGGCGTTGATGCCGGCGACAAACCGCGTGGTGATGCGCTGGGCATTCTTGCCGTACGCCAGCCACTCCTTGCGCATATCCCCGCGATAGAGGAAAAGACGGGCCGCCCGATCCTGTTCGATAAAGTTGGGGCCTAGCACATAAGACAACCGTCCGAGTCCCCGCCGCCGCCACAAATCGATCTGAAACAGACGGTCACGCGCCGCGTTAAAGCCTTGCACAAAAAACACGTCGTCTTCACTCTTCGCGTAAATGTGCGGGACACCCCAGGTATCGACAAGGATATGTGCTGGCGAGGTAAGGCCAGCAAGCACGATGTTCTGCTGCGGTGGTTGCGATTCAGCCGGCTTGACGGGGAGCTTGAGCCATTGGCCGTATGCCGGCGCGGCACAAACCAGCGATGAGAGCAGTATCAACAGCCAATGCGTTATCTTCATTATTCAGGAGAAGTGCAGCGAAAGAGTATTTGCAAATCGATTTCTCAGCATATCACGACGCAGAGCGCCATTTGGCGGGCTTGTCAGCCACAAAATGCCTCGAGAGCCTTGCCAGCGCTTGTTCTACGTTCCAGCCTTGGTGGGCTCAGCTGACAAAGCATCGGTGCCGCCACTGCAAAGCCGCCACGTTGACCTTCACTCCTCCAGCGCAAGACGCCGTCCCTGTCCAAGTTGATCGCGAAGCCCCTCAACGACAGCGACCGACCCGCGCACACGAAAAAACGCCCCTTCATCATCGGCGCGTTCTTCGACCACTTCACAACTGGAGAAGATTTTTCCACGCATCTGCTGTGCCGACCATGGCAGAAAGAGCTCGGTTTCCACAAGGTCTTTCTTGAAAAACCCAAGCACTGCAGCATGCAGTTTCTCCACATCAAGTGCGTGCCGCGCACTCATGACGATGCAGTTCGGGTATTGGGCACGCAGGGCTGCTTCCCGCTCCGCTTGCGCCATTTGATCACCGACCACATCGATCTTGTTGAACACGCGAATCTTCGGCACATCCTGAGCACCGATTTCACTGAGTACGGTGTCGGTCACGGCGAGCTGCCGTTCAAAACCCGGATCGCTCGCATCGATTACGTGCAGCAGTAACGATGACTCCGCTGCCTCCTCCAGCGTCGACTTGAATGAGGCGACCAGATCGTGCGGCAGGTTCTTGATGAAGCCCACCGTATCGCTGACCAGCACCCGTGGCACGGTTTCGGGATGAAGTGCCCGCACCGTCGTATCCAGGGTGGCAAAGAGCTTGTTGGCGACCAGTACCTCGCTACCGGTAAGCGCTCTCATCAAAGTGGACTTGCCGGCGTTGGTGTATCCGACCAGCGCCACGCGGGCGATTTTTTGTCCCGCCTGACCGGCCTGCCCCTCCTGCCGCCGTGCACGCTGCGTCTGGCGCTCGGCGTCCATTGCAGTGATTTCAAGTTGCAGTTCGGCGATGCGGTTGCGAATTTTCTGCCGGTCCAGAGCACTATGCGTTTCGCCAGCGCCGCGCCCACCGGTGCCGCTGCGTTGTCTGCCCTTGGGCCCAGCCAGCTTGGCCGCTTCGCGAAGGCGCGGGGACAGATAGCCTAGACGGGCAATTTCGACCTGCGCGCGCGCTGCGCGCGAACTGGCGTGGCGGTGAAATATCTCCAGTATGACCATGGTCCGGTCCATCACCTGACAACCAACTTCGATTTCGAGGTTTCGCGCCTGCGACGGCGAGATCTCATGGTCGACGAGGACGATATCAACAAGCCGGGTCTCAGGGTCGGCGGCGGACTGTGCGGCTTCTTTCGCGCGGGCAGCGCCACTTTTTGCGGCTTTCCGTGGGCTCTCGGGCATGGGTTCCACATCGAGCGCATCGTCAGTGTCGATTTCACCTTCGACAAAGCTGCGCATTTCCTGCCGCTTGCCAATGCCGACGTACGCCGCCCTGTCGAAACTAGCGCGCTTTTGAATGAACGTACCGACCACCTGGTAACCAAGTGTCTTCGCTAGTTCACGCAATTCATTTACCGATTCATTCAGTTCAATGTCGGTGACGGTTTGGAGCTGTACCGCCACAACAATGGCGCGCAGCGGTTTCTCGTTAAGATCGTTTTGCATTGATGGGTTGGTTAGTTTTGGTGTGGGCCCGGGTCGGATCTGCGGATCACAGGCGAGGTGGACGCAATCGATCTTGTACAAAGCGATATCCCAGCTTATCACGCCGATAAGGTGCATTCGGCGCGCAAACTGCTACGGAATGCGTTCACCGGCCAATAGACATTTGGAAAGAGCTGGCTTCGTCAAGCTTTCATTTCCAGATTCGCGCATCCAGTGCACTTGCGTACGTCCACGACGATGCTCAACGTCCGCGTTGAACTACGATCCCAGCCGATGTCGAGACATGGCTCATGAGCAATAGCTTAAGATGCGGGTCTTGCGCATAGGGCGGCATGTCGATGTGGAAATCCAAATGGTGTGAATTTGGTGCGACGACAAACGGCTGCACGATGTGCCCGCGTTCCTGCAAACGTTGCACGAGCTCCAAGAGATCGCGATTTCTAAAAATCACCGTACCGCCACTATCTACTGTCAGGTCATTCGACGACAGGTTGTATTCCGTTGTATGCACCGCAATGCCGCCCACGCGCAGCGTTTTCTCGACGGCATTGACGACAAACTGTAGACCCGCCTCTATAGACCCAAGATGTTCGAAGCAGCACGACGACCAATTGAAATCAAAATCGACGAGGTCGGGTTCGATGTTGTTCATGTCGCACACCCGATACGAAACATTGCTGTCGAACAGGTTGCCATCAATTATTTCCGGGTAGCGTAGCGTTTGCAGATTCGCCGCGTACTCGTTGGTGTTGGCCCAGCCCATTTCCTGGGCATTCGCAGCCGATGCATCGGTCGCCACAATTTTGGCTCCCATGCTCGCGAACAACGCAGGAAGCCGTTCAGTCCCGACGCCAAACACCAATCCCCGACTACCCTGCCTGACCAGGCCAGATTCAACCAGATGATGAATGACAAATACGAACTCCCACAATTTACGATGCCACGTGAAGAAGTGTTTCAGAAGGTCGCATATCTCCTTGTAGCGCGGATGAAGGAAATCCGCAGCATTGCAGGTCGAGTAGGACATGAACGGCGTTGACGGATTCGAATCGGGGAATGGCGGCATGGGCAGATGTTGTCGCAGGCGCGCAGAGTCGAGCTGTAGCTGCAACTCATCTACGCGGCCGCGCAATTTCGCCAACTCTTTTTGAATTTTGTCGTGGGTCGAGTCAGTCACAAATGTTTCCTCTATATTCTTGTTCCGCGATTTCGATGAACCGATTTGAAACGGTTGCTCAATCGGAATCAGTCGATGCGCCGGTCATCGCAATTTTCCGCCAACCATCATGCCCGAGCTTTTCCATCGTCTGGATATTTCGTTCAAAAATCTCTCCCGCCTCCGGGAACGCTGCCACCGCGCGCGATACGCTTTCCTCTCGGAGTAAATGCAAGGTTGGGTGCGGTGAACGATTGGTGTAATTGGTGATGTCATCCGGCTCGGTGTCGGCGAATTGATAATGCGGATGAAAGCTGGCAATCTGAATCACACCGTCGAGTTTGAGCTCGTCGATGGCGGCGTCTGCGACCTCAAGAAAATCGTTGTAGTCGAGGAAGTCATCGAACAAGTGTGGGTGAATCAGCAACGTCGTGTCGGTTTCTGCCGGATCAGCGCTCGCCAGAAACTCCAATTCGTGAACCAGCTCCGTGAGAAGCACCTCGCGCGAATCCGATTCACATACGACGTAGCGAATCTGCCCCTTTACGTGCACTGCCTTCGCAAACGGGCAAAGGTTCAGCCCAATGACTGCTGTTTCAAGCCATCGTTTGGTGGAAGTGATGATGGCTTCAGGTCCTGAAGACGCTGTAGAGGGATTACTGTCAGTCAAGACCTGATCCGCCTTTGTCGTGCCGGCACCGCTAATAATTTTCCGGCCATCGTCAGCCCTTCCCTCGCAAACTCATCTGGTTGTTATTCGACTTTCGCCCCGGACACTTTGACCACTTCTGCCCAACGGGTTATTTCTTCACGAATGAATTCCCCGTAACCTTCCGGCGACAGCGGTGCCGGCACAGCGCCCAAATCCATAAATCGCTCCTTGATGTCGGCTGAGCCCAGTGCATTGTTCGATTCTGCATTGAGTTTGGCAATGATCTCCCTTGGCGTGCCTCTCGGCGCCATCAGCCCGAACCAGGACTGCACATCAAATCCAGCCAACCCGGCTTCGCCCATGGTCAGTACATCTGGCGCCGAAGGCGAGCGTTGCGCGCTCGTCACCGCAAGTGCGCGCAGCTTGCCGGCCTTCACATGCGGTAATGCCGAGGGCATGTTGTCGAACATGACCTGTACCTGGCCGCCGATCATGTCGGTCATTGCGGGTGCGCTACCCTTGTACGGAATGTGTACCAGATCCACTTTGGCGAGAATCTTGAAGAGTTCGCCGCACATATGAATCGACGTTCCGGACCCACTAGAGGCGTAGGACAGCTTGCCCGGATTAGCGCGAGCGTAATCGATTAGCTCTTTCAACGATTTTGCGGGCACTGAGGGATGAACCACGAGAATGTTGGGCACCTTGGCGAACAGGGCCACCGGCTCAAAATCCTTGGCGAAATCGAAAGGCAGCTTTGGAAACAGCGAGGCGTTGATCGCGCTGGTGATTGCGCTGACATAAAAGGTGTAGCCGTCGGGAGCCGATCTCACGACCGCCTCTGCGCCGATATTGCTGCTGCCGCCTGCCTTGTTCTCGATGATTACCGGCTGGCCAAGCGCGTCGCCAATTTTCTTTGCCATCAGTCGGCCAACGACATCGGTCGCCCCACCCGGCGCGAATCCGACGATGAATTTGAGTGGCTTGTTTGGATAAGCTTGCGCGAACGCCTGCTGCGGGAGTGCGACGGCCAGTGCGCCAGCGCCAGTCGCGGAAAGAAAATCTCTGCGTTTCATGGTTTCTCCTCGAGGATGTTGAATTTCAAATTCAATCGATCAATCTGCATTCATTATATGCATCCGCGAATATCCGGTGCGACGTCGTTTTTGTCATGTGGAGAACCGGTTGACGCGGCCTTGCGGATCGACGGTCCTGGTGACGAAGCGGGTAATGGGGTCGCGAGTGACGCGGCTGGCTTGGCCCGGCATGTCGGCGGTTTCAACAGGTTTGCCATTGGCGCCGCTGCGTTGTTCGGCAACCTGACCTAGCGGATTCCTGGCTTTGGTGGCGATGGAGCGTTCGCCGATGATGCGCCAGCCTGCTTGGTGGTTCATCAGCAGTCTACCGTTGGCGTGTCGGGGCCGGTGCAGCGCACGCCTGAGTTGTCGGCTCTCGTTACGCAGCCAACAGCAATGGTGTCGCTGAAGGTCATTTCGGCGCCGTCGGACCAGGTTAGATCTCCATAAATCGTCGGCATCTATCCCATAAAAAACTGAAAATACTGGGATTCGCGCGCCTTTCGGAGCATTTGTGCCTTGAAAGGCACCCCCTTGTTTGTATCTATTTGAAATTTAAATCTACGCTGGCTCCTTGGTTCCATGCTGGGCACAAATCAAAACCGCACCGGCACCGCCACCAATTGAAACATCATCAACTATTTTGACGCCACCTACAAAAAATGGCTCCTTGATTAGGGCGACTGTGCGCGCTTGCGCGGACACGTTGGTGGTGACGAAAAAACAGCGCTTGAAGTTGTTACCCGCCCAACTGGGCAGAATCGATGTCACAGAACTGTAAAGAACGAGCTTGATACTTGGAAGGCTTTAGTCATATTGCTTGCCTCAAGCCCATCAAACCAAAAATGTGACACTCTGCCCAATGCCATTCACTATCAGGAGCAACATTATGAAAAATCGCGTCGCCAGATACACCCTCGCCATATTCGCCGCTGGCACATTCACCGCCTGCGCCAACATGAAAATAACCCCGGTTTCACCTGTTCCCGCTACTGTTATCGCAAGCGTCGCCACTCCCGCTGCTGCGCCAAATCCGGCTGCTGTTGATGCGGCGCTGGCCGAAACCGTACGCGCTATGTTGAAAAACAATGCGGCGCTTGGCGGCAACAGCCTGACAGTCGCTGTTTCCAAGAATGAAGTCACACTCACGGGTGATGTGGAAACCGGACAACAACTCGTCGCCGTCGCCAAGGCAGTGCAGAGCGTCAAGGGGGTCACCGCTGTCATTCCCAACATCAACGTCAAGCGCTAATCCGCTCCATGGTTGCTCGCGCGCGGCGAGCAAACACGCAATGCCAAGATACAACGGCACAATGATCTGATCATTGTGCCGTTGTCTTTTTTTGTGGTGCCGCTTGCAGCGCATGATCGCGCTGGCGGCGTCGCGCGCGATACACATCATCGAGCATCGGATGCGAACGCAATTCCATCGATTGTGGTCAGCAAATCAACGCGCGCGGGCAAATCTCCCAACCGCACCATCGCTTGCGGCACCGGAAAATCATGCGCCTCAACGCCAAGCGGCGCGAAGCCGAACGCGTCGAGCGTGTACATCAAACGCGTCACATTGGCCGGATCCGGTCGCACCCAAATGTCAAGATCGCCGTTATATCGAGGCCGCTCATGCATCGCCAGCGCGTGCGCATCAACCATCAGGAAATCAACCTTGTTTGAGATTGGTAACTCGATAAACTCTTTAAAGTCTTTGCTCAGCAAGCGGCAAAGTCTCCTTGACAGGTCGACGCAGCGCGTCAAAGGCCGCAAGCCGCGCTTCCACCGGGCGCGACAACCAGTGCGCCACATCGGGCACGTTGTCGTCAGCTTCGTGCAGCGTGGTCTTTCGAATTACCCTTGCGATGGCCCTACGGTAGCTTCGCATGTGGGGAGAGCGGTGGCAACGGCACACATTTCGGATGTAATGTTGTGCTCCGTTGGTGCCAAAACCAGTTGTGCCTGAAAATGCGTTAGTGATACCGTTCCGCATTGTCGGCACTTAACCCGCATCCGGCATTGAAGAACGCCATTCGGCGAGCCTTCCGGGTCAAAAAACGTCTGAAAGGCGCATTGCTGGCCAACTAAGGCTCTGCCAGCATTTTTCCGGTTGTATTGGTTGCAGGCTTTCTGTTCGCTTCAATATTTTCCGAAATCCCTTTTTTCCTTGCGAAAGAACAATCATGACGCTGGAGCCCGAAATCATCCAAACACTTTCAAAGGTAACGACCGCAACCATCACAACACTCCTGCTCAAGAAGGGCTTACGCAACGTCTGGATGCGCGGCACAAAGCCGTTGCATGCCGACCAACCACGTCTGGTTGGTCGCGCATTTACGTTGCGCTTTGTGCCTGCCCGTGAGGATCTCGCGACTCCTGAATCCTGGTCCAAGCCGATCTCCACCAGAGCCGCAATCGAAGCAATGCCGGCTGGCTGCATTACGGTGGTCGATGCCATGGGCGTGACCGATGCCGGTATTTTTGGGGATATTCTGTGCGCGCGCATGCAAAAGCGCGGCGTAACAGCGCTCATCACGGACGGGGTGGTTCGCGATGTCGCCGGCGTGCTGGGCACCAATTTGCCCGTCTGGTGCCAAGGGGTGGCTGCGCCACCATCGGTCGCCGGGCTGACATTTGTGAACTGGCAGGAGCCGATCGGCTGCGGCGGCGTGGCGGTATTCCCTGACGATGTCGTCGTCGCGGACGCCGATGGCGCGGTCCTCATCCCGCAGGCGCTGCTAAATGAAATCGTCGCAATGGCGCCAGAACAAGAGCGAATCGAAAACTGGATCATGCAGGAGGTACTCAATGGCGCCTCGCTGCCCGGTCTCTATCCACCGAACGCCGAAAACAAGGCCCGTTATGAGGCGACCAAAAATTGACCGGCATGGCATTCCGTCCCATCGGTCAAAATCAACCGGCATTACGTGATTAGTTGGCACAATTGCCTCTATAATTTTGCCAATTAAACTGTAAAGCGCATCTCTTATGTACCCCACGCATTATGAAGTTCTCGGCGTTCGCCAAAGCGATACCGATGCCACCATTCGACGCGCAGCGAAGACGTCCCTCGAACAGGTGTCCGCCGATACGGCACTCTCGTCTATGGAGCGCGATGCGAAACTGGCGCAATTGAACGCAGCCGCTAGCGTGCTAACGTCTGCCGCAAGTCGCGACCGCTACGACGCCTCGGTCATGGCCGGCAAAGCGCAAGCAAACGCCGGGGCAACGGGATTCTTAACCAAGCCCCTCACCTGGATCGCACTTTGCGCGGTAGCCGCGGTCGGCGCGGGGCTCTATTGGCAATATGATCGCGAGCAGACCCGCCTGCGCCTGGAGCGGGAGCGCGTAGTTGCCGTTCAGCAAGAGGAACGTCGAGCTAGAGAAGTCGAAGAGAAGCGAGCTGCTGACAAGCAGCGCCTACTGGACGAGCTACGCGCTCAGCGTGAAGCCGACGACAAGCTGCGTCAGGACTTCAACGCGACACGTTCAGCGGACAGTCAAAATAAACAGTATGTGGTCGACGAACGCAACGCACCCCGTCAAGCGCCAAGCTACTCATCTTCTTCGAACTCTGATTCCTATCGTCGCAATTACGAGGATCAGTGGCGAATGGCGAGCGAAGCTCAACGTCGATTGTTGGAAGAAAATCGGCAGCGCTATGAGGAGGCCGTCAATCTTCAGCGTGCAAAAGCCGACGTGGACCGCCAGAAGCGCTATCTGGAGCAACTCGAGCGCGAGGACCAATCCGTTAGAGCCCGACGCGAAGCCAACTCGCGCCCCAGCAGTTAGCGTCCCTTCAGTCGGGCACCTATTGTCGACCGCAATGATAAATAGCGGGATTAACGCGGACTTCGCGACACTATATATTCTGGAGTAAATTCTAGATATGTGTCTTAATTTACTGTTTTTAAATAACTTAATTTTATTTTTTCTTTCGACCTGCGCACGACCGTTGGCGTCAGCGTTCAGAGCGGGGCACAAAACGGCAAAAGCCTGTCACTTCTTCACGGTCATGGTAGAGCTGCTTGATGCGAATTTCATAGTCGCGCCCGGTCATTTTTAGCGCTTTTTCGATGACGGCGCTGCATTTCTCAACTTCTTCCAGCCGTTTTTTCATGGGTAACTTGAGATTGAAGATGCAGCGTTCCGTCCAGCCCTCGCTAAACCACAGTGCCACCAACTGAGCGATGCGTGCAGGTTGCTCCACCATGTCGCATACCATCCAGTCGACCGGTCGTTTTGGGCGAAAGCGAAAACCGTCCTCGCGCAAGTGTTTCACTAGCGCGTTATCGACCAGATCGCCCTTCAACGTACCGTTGTCTACCGCAGTCACATGCAACCCTCGGTTTATCAATTGCCATGTCCAGCCACCAGGTGCCGCGCCCAGATCGACAGCTTTCATCTCGGATCGCAAGATTCGTTCTTCGTTGTCGCCGACGAACACGTGCAGCGCTTCAGCAAGCTTCAACGTCGATCGGCTAGGTGCTTCGCGCGGCATTTTCAAGCGTGCGATACCCAAGGGCCAGGACGATGCAGTTCGTGTGTCGGCCAAGGCGAGGAACGCTTGCCGCTCCGGCGTTAACAACACATGCAAGCGCGGCAGTGCCTCGTCTTTGTGCAACAGTCCGCCCGCGATAAATTCTGCGCTAATACGCAATTGCAGAGCTTGGGATAGCTTTGACAGCGCCTTGCCGTCATTTGTGTCCGGATACTCAATCCAGACGCCGCCTATTTTCGCCACCATTTGTTGGTTGAGCCAAGCCTTGGCGGCAGTGACAATGGGCGTGACGCGATCGTTTGTCGGCAATGGCACTGGTTCGGCTTCGGCGCGCAGCAACTGGCGAGCGAAAATCCAGCCCCTCCAATCGGCAAGAGCCGCCCCGCGTTTGGCATCTTTGGTTGTGAATGAAGTCAGTACAAAGCCACTAAGCGGCGTCGCCAAAACGACTATCGGTGTGGCTGCGAAACGCATCTTGAATTCGGCCGCCAGGTCAGGTTCGAAACCAGCCCGGCAGTATGCGAGCCATGAAACAGTTGGAATGTTCGTCATGCCCTGACTCTATCCCAATTCGACCCTCGTGTTCGGTCCTGGCCGTTGTCTGCACGCGATGCGTTCGGCCCCAATCTTCCCCGTCTCTAAGGCAAGACCGAGCCGCCTCGTCGATAACGGGCCCGACTTGTCCCGCGTACCCCTTCGTTCATTGGTCCTCACTCGCTATCGTTCAACTTTTGAAACAACGTGGCGCTACCACTCGCCTGTATTCTTTTTATGTGTCATTTCTTCATGCCAGCGAAACGCCCTCCTGCCCTAGTACATTCTGAATTGTTCGTCAGGAAGCGCCCGCTGATGGCCTGCGTGTTCGCGTCGAGCTCGAAGAAGTCATACGTTCCGATCACACCACCGCTGCAGGTGTATTTGCCAACTGACCGTCCCAGACGCCCGGTCTGAGAATAGTCGCCAACAAAATTGCAGGCTCTGCCGTCGGATTGCTGCAGCAACATCGTGAATGTATTGCTCGTGTTGGTCACGTAAATTTCGGCATTGTTGTTCGAGTCTCCATCAGTGCCCGTTCCGCGACATCCTGATTGTATGTGCTTGATGGCACCTAAATAAGCACCTGACAGATCATTGCGGCGAATAGTTTGCCGACTTACGACCTTGCTTTCTGAAACGCCGTCGATTGTGTATGACAGCGTGGCTCGATCCAGGAACGCCGCGAATGTGACGTTGCCAGCGACACGACTTTTTACCATCGCAGGGTTGAATGCCGATCCAAGAGAGGGGCCCGTAAACTCGTAGACAGGACCGGTAAATATCAACGATCCGTCTGCATTCTGCCCGACGATGCTGGTCTGGCCCGTGTACCACACCACCTTGCCGCCATTGCCGTAAACAAAAAAAGTCATGAACGCTATTTCGCGCTGGTGGTTTACGCTTACGCCCCATCCGGACTCATTCTCATTCCACCAAGTATCAGAAAAATCTGCAGTAAAGGTATTGGCGAACGCGCTCGTGCAAACGTACATCGTTATGACGACTATCCATCTTCCAAATGCCTTCATGATTTCCTCGGTTCGGTTTGTTGCGTTAAGTCCGCATCGATAGGCGAATGACTACGTTGAAAAGTTTGTCAACATTCGGGCCACAATGGATTCGAATGCATGCGATGCTTGCCACTACACAGTCTCTTCACTCTTCGTATGCTGATGAGTGCCCAGAATATCGAGGCGGCATATCAACCCATGTAGGACTGTGGTCGATTTGACTGCCGGACAACTGCGGATAGCGAGTGTTGATTTGCGGAAGTATGTTCGCCGCCTTGATCGAGTTACTTCGGGACGCCGCTACATGCAGCAACCCGGATTTTTCAGCGTGCCTTACCGGTTTTCCTCATGGCCAATGTAAATGACCAATTACGAAAGCCGCTAATCGCCAGCGTGGACCCCATCCCGGATCTTGAGGCAAGCCTGGTTGCGGCAAGAGCGCCCAATCACGCTGGCCAAATCATCGGCCGATGCCGCCGAGTCGCTAAAAGTGTTGCTCGCTGATTGCGTCCACGAGGTACAGTTCGCGCGTGAAGGTTTCAGCGCAATGAATGTCTCGTGGACCTACTGCCCCTACCTGATATTGCTGGAACACGATTTGCCGCGAATTTGCTCCTTAGACGTGGCGCAAGGGCTAAGCGACGTGAATGCATTCGCCCAAGTAAAAACAATTGCGCTGATGGGGCTATGGCGCTGAGGATTCTAAATGAAGCTCAAAAGCTGCTGCCCGAGACCGGCAGCTGGTGTTAACCCAGATTGTCCATTAGGCGCACCTTAGGTGCTGCACGGGTGCTGGCGGGTCATTTTCGGACATTTGTCGCGCTCCTTCGTCGTCCACAGCGGTGCTACGGACTGCTCACGAGCGTGCCAACTGCCTCGAAAATATCCTCGTCATCATCCCGCGCCCTTATGGACAATCTGGGGTTAACGCAACTGGCGAAACGAATTGATCCAAGCGTATTTCCGGAAGTCACGGCAGACGCCTTCAAGAACTAAGTTTCAAATGCCGCCAGAAGGCGCCAGCCCGCCAAGTGCTGGCGTCAAATCATTCAACAAATGACAAATCTCACCGGTCATCAGCGTAAAGTCTGCATCGAAACGCTCGTCATCGTTTTGCGCGTGGGATGCCTCAGATTCCCGAATGACGTCGACGGGGAGTAGCCGCTTGATTGTGAGCGTGTCAGTCAGCACAAATGACACGCGATTAGCCCACGTCAATGCCAGCCGCGTGCATTGTTTTCCGGCGGAGATGTGTCGCTGGATCTCTTTGGGATCAAGCGTATGGCGCACAAAGCGCACGGTTGCTTTTTCTTCGACCGGGGACTGCAGTTCAGCATCTTGATCGATACTGAAACCATGCGGGACATCATTGTTTGCCAGCCAGGATGTCATCGCCGTGCCTGGCGACATGGCTGTTTTCAGCCTTTCGATGACCAAGTCATCGATCGACTTGCTTAACAGGGTCACGACCTCATCTGCTCGATTTGACGAACCGACATCCATCACCAGCCAACCGTTGGCAGGATCAATCCATATCCCGGTGCGGCGACGGACAGCGAACGCTCTCGGGAGGAGTTCATCGGTGACCTGCTCCTTGATATCGCGCAACTGTTTCTTGCCTGGCTTGTAGCCCTGATGCTGTTGGGCTTCGAGCGCTTTCGCTTTGGTCACCTCCTTGATGACGGAAGCTGGCAGCAATTTTTTTTCCGCGCAAAGGGTGATCAGAAACTGTCCGTTGACTGAATGTACCAGCCCACCGTCGTCACGTGGAGATATCCATCCTTGTGTCTGCAGTTCATAGCCTGTGGTGCTGCGGAAAGGGTGACGACCCAACTGCTCCTCAAGGCTCGACGCGCCGATACTCCACGGTGCCGGACATCTATAGACCTGCAGATTCTTGAACCACATAAAGCCCCGCAAAAAGCGTCGTAGTGTATACGAAGCGCAGCCGCGTGCCGCAAACGGTGGTCATTGGATTGAAAAAGCTTGTCCGGCAAAGGCGACCAATTTTGCATCCGGCGTTGGACTGCGCTAAACTTGCGCTCTACGCAATTCATCCAACGGGAGTTTCCGTGCCCAACATTCACACAAAAATCGCAATGTGCGCGCTGCCGGCCGCAATGGCTCGCGGCATTGTTGCCGGTGCGAATGGTGGATGTATCGCCATCCTGCGATCAACGCGATCCCAAGACGTCGGCACCGCACTCGTGGCATTCGCATAACCCGGTAGCGCCTTTCTGCAAGGCCCTCGCCGGACTAAATCGGCGGGGAATCAAACCGGACTCAATTTTCCCGCTTGTTGGCCCCACTTATCAGCGTGGCCGCAAACGTGCATCACTTACTGCACGGCAAGATTGGAAAGTACAAGAATGACAACAGAACAGCATCGGCTGGACAAATATTTCGGCAAACTTTGGCGAAGCCGCGATTTTCGTACGCTTTGGATTTCTCTGACGATCACCCATTTCGGTGGACAGGTCACATTCCTGGCGCTGCCGCTCACCGCAGCGCTGATGCTCAACGCATCCCCTTTCGAAATGGGCATACTGACTGCAGTTGGGGCACTGCCTTATACGCTTTTTGGCTTGTTTACTGGCGTACTGGTTGATCGCTCCCGAAAGTTGCCCCTGATTATCTTGGCCGATGTGGGCCGAGGACTCGCCCTACTTGCCGTACCAATTGCAGCCTGGTTTGGCGTGCTATCGATGCCTGTGCTCTATGTCGTCGGCTTTCTCGTGGGCATCGGCGGCATTATCGGCTGGGCAGCGTATCAGGTGTTCATGACTGAACGGGTTGGGCGCCAAAATCTGGTGGAGGCAAACTCACGTATCGCTCTGTCCGATTCGAGTGCACAACTCATCGGCCCAGGTCTGGCCGGCGTCTTTATCCACTGGTTAACAGCGCCATTCGCCATTTTGCTCGATGCCATGGCGTTCTTTGCTTCGGCCTTAATGCTCAGAAGCATAAAGGCGCAGGCGACCGACGCGCCGAAGATTCCCGAAAAGAGGGCCACCGTGTGGGCCGACGCCAAGGAAGGTCTGCGTCTCATTCTTGACAATCCCGTGTTGCGTTCACTTGCCTGGGGGCTCGCGGTCTGGCAGTTTCTAAAGCATATGTATTTTGCGATTGTCATACTATTTGCGGCTCGCGATCTCGCACTTTCGCCAGGTACTATAGGTTTAGTGTGGATGATGGGGGGAGTCGGCTTTCTGATCGCCTCGTTCGGCGTGCAACATGTCAACTCACGGTACGGCGTTGGGCGCGTCATGCTGGGAGGTTTGTTTGCCACCGGCGTCGCCTGGCTGCTTGTCGCACTGGTGTCACAGGGGAACTGGGCCGCCGTATATTTGAGCATCGCGATTTTCGTGCTCGACCTGGGCGCGATGCTGTTCTTCATTAATTACCTGACGTTGCGCCAATCGGTAACGCCAGACCACTTGCTAGGCAGGGTCACGTCGACGATGATTTTCCTGTCTATTGCGTGTGCACCGTTGGGCTCACTTATTGGCGGCGCAATGGCCGAAGTATTCGGGCTAAGGGTTACCATCGGCGTTGCGGGACTGGGCGGACTGCTGTTGTGCGTATTGCTGACGAGGTTTTCGCCCCTGGCGGCGATGCATGAGTTGCCGACACACGCCGCAAACCTCCCAGAGCCGACCACCGCGTCACAAGAGTTGGCTGCGTAATAGGCTGCATCCTCATCGGGCTGCAAATCCAAATTCATCTGTCGCGGCGTCCCTAACCGCAGGTACCAGCTGAGTGGGGCATTTTTTGTTATGCACAACGCAATCGGTGAGGAAATATGGATTTTGGAACGCCAATTCTTGTCGCGATGGGCATTATTCTCGGTTTGTTAGTGTCGGCAATAGTTGTTGGCATGATTCCTTGGTACAAGGCGCGCCGGAATCAATTAATGCACGAAACCGCACTGAAACTCGCCGAAAAGGGCCAACCAGTGCCCTCTTCCTTGTTCGCCGAGCAAACCGGTTCCTTCTCCAGCCTGCGCACCCGCGTCGCGCTTCTTATGCCTGGGCTTGGCATCAGCACGGTGCTTTTTTATCTGGCATCAGGTTTCGGGCGGTCGGCATCATCCCGATGTTTACGGAGTTTGGCTGCCTGATCGTCTGAAAACTTGAAGGCGGCGGCACGAGCGCTGTCGTTGTGCAAAAGTAACCTCCGCATTGAGTCCAATCATACCAACTCTACCAAAGAGCGAAATGTCGACCGTTCTCCGGTTCGCAACTCCGTTCGGCTTTAACCTAGAATCCTCAGTTGGACGGGTGTGAGTGTGCGTTTTTGCAGCTTTCTGGCAAGGGTGTAGCAGGGAATTCGGTCAGCATGCTGACCGCCTGCGAAACGGTTTGCACATGCATGTGCAGACGCGCCCTGCAAGGGAGTCGACGAAGCAGGCTTCACCCTGCCAGGAGGAGCAACGCTGCCAGGGAGCTGCAAAAGCGTGCAATCACACCCGTAGCGTTGTCACCCAAATGGTGAACGACCAGAACGCGGTA
>Ga0163144_10015174_pt1 | contig 15921 bp, 9 predicted proteins | sample OliLak19BULKMAT1_FD_123175 | JGI IMG/M metagenome (GOLD analysis project Ga0163144, IMG submission 123175) | Freshwater microbial mat bacterial communities from Lake Vanda, McMurdo Dry Valleys, Antarctica - Oligotrophic Lake LV.19.BULKMAT1 | ecosystem: Environmental > Aquatic > Freshwater > Lake...
ATCCACAATTTTCTTTTGTGATTCTTTATCGGCTTCCATAATTTGAATCATTTGCTTGAGGCGTTCGGCCTGCAGGTTGAGTCGTTTATCTAATTGAGCGATTGCAGCCAATTGCTGCTGGAACAATAAGCCTGTCGGGGAATTTTGATCCATACTCATAGACATGTTCTGTAGAGAAAAGGATGTCGATTGAAGGTTCATCAGGGACGCCGTAATCACTTGTGCTTGTTGGCGATAGTCGTAAATTGCGGCTGTATTTCGCTGCATGAGCATATATGACACAATACCAGACATAACGATTCTCTCTCTGAAATGGTTTTCAATTTTTCACAGGGGGGTGAAGGCTCTAGGGGGTTGAGCTGTTTTAATCTTGTTACTTTAATAAAATAATCATATTGTGCCAAATTGGGAAACGGTAACATCACGTTACATATAAGAGGCCACGGAAAAAGGTTCAGTGGGATGGAGAGAACGTTGATAAACACTTGGTTAAAGTGACACAATCACTCGCGAAGCGGTCAATACAAACGGCTTTGAAGGGGTGAACACGGGGTTCATAACTGAAAAACGGCTTGGATTAACGAAGTACATGCGCCCAATGGGACTTTTTCCGTGGCCTTATAAAGACAATCAATACAGGGTTCCAACACGTCGATGGGTGTAGACCAAAGGATTGACTCACTCGCTTTTAGCGATATATTGGTAATAGGCGATTGCGTTGCTCTCTTCTAATTCGTGCCTTCTATACTATGTTTGCTAGCACGCTTTTTTCTTTAGCCCGCTTTCTCTTAATACACACATAGTTGCTGGTTTCATCATTCACGTAATTCTCATTATCGAGCTAGGCTTTATTGACACTCCTCTCATTTTAATTTTTTAAAAGGAACAGGCCAGGGTATGGCAAATCAAACCATCACACCATTTCCTGAACAGTCGTCTCAGCGTTGGCCGCTCACGTCAGCACAGCAAGATGCGCTTGCATTAGCCAAAAAACGTTCACTGGCGTTTCGCCTTGGGAGAGAGCTAACAGCGCGAGAAATGACTGCAACGAAGGCTCAGCCCGCCATGCTCACGCCTTCTACTTATGAACCCGCTAAAAACCCTATTCTCGATAAACTGGATGACATCCCTCCTGGACTCATGGGATACCTTGCTATTCCTGCGGCGATAGGGGTAGCCTATTTACCTAAACTCATCAGCAATGTGATGGATGGTGATCTCAGCACTAGCGAGCAAGGGCTTATTTCTAAAATCGGCGGCACTGAAAATCCGAAAGTGGGAATGCACATGTACTCTAAAGAAGAGTACGCATCCAAGGTTAAACATGCCCAAACATTGCTCGATCGCTTTGCCAATGAAGGCGACGAGTGGTTGATGAACAGCAAGCAGATGAAGTATTTTATGGATAGCCATCACTTCAACAGGCACACGAAGGAACAGTCTAAGCGCTACTTAAAACAGCACATCATTATGGATGCCATGAACCTCGTTCATGGGCGTGATTTTCACCCCCTTCAAGATATGGATGGCACACAGGTCTTTAAAGCCTTTAGTAATTCGACCAACGGGGTGGAGGCCAACATCTCTGATCAGGATCGTCTCGCGCATGTCCTAAAGATTGGCTACAACTATGCGTCTCGTCGTGGGTTGGAAGCCAGCGCGGATTTTGTAAATGATCCCAAGCATTCGACGTATCAAATCGTCCAAGACCTTAAGCGCAGCGGTTTCTTTAAAGCAGATAAGTTATCACAGGAACAATTTGATACCTATCTGGATGAATGGTCTAAAAATTCAGATGCCGCATTTAAACCCATGACCCCTGAAGAACGCGCTTATTACATCAAATCCTCTATTGAAAGTGCCAACACCGCGCGAGCAGGCTTGCAAGTCACCACCAATGGTGAAGCCCTTCCGCCTCAGTACAACCTAGGGATTAACGTCCTGCCGCAGAAGTTTGACCCAAAACCGCAGGTAGGATTCTATGAGCTTCTTGGAATTCAGCCACGTCCAGGCCTTCCCATTCAGTACAGCTTCGACATCAACGGTTATCAAGGCAGAACAGTCGCTGATAAACAGGTCTTTGTCCCGCTAGAAACCATCAACACAAACTTTGCGGGTTTGCACGACATTCTGTACAAGACAGGCTTAAGTGAGAAGCTGTTCGGCAATGATACCCTTCCGCGTCAAGCCGAGCATAAGGGCAATTATACCAAGTACACCCAAGGCATCGTGAAAGAGCATTTATCGCGTCGCTTGGACTCGATGTTCGAGAACAAGAAAGAACTGGGTAACTTTATTAGTTCGCACAACGAACACTACGACGACCCCATCACTGGGGATGCTTTTAAAGCACTTGATCCACAGAAACAAATGGAAAAACTTATCTTTATTGATAAGAAAACCAACAATAAATCAGCCTTTACTATCCCGCTTTCATGGGATCGTGGGATGGGTCAACTTAAAGAACATGCGATGTACCTGCTTTCTGAAGCAAAGCTGGGCAAGAAAAATGTCTCTTATAAAGATGTCTGGAAATTGCTGGATGCGCGTACTCAAGGCCTGACGGATGCAGACCATGACTACTTTGATTTACCGCTCTACGATCATGGTCAAACCAACAGTGGTACTGTTATTCCAAACCCGACACGAATCGCCAAAGCCGAGAAATACATGCAGGAACATTTAGATGCTGACGGTCACGCCCCAATTGCTATGGCGAAAAATGATTTGGCGCGCATCAAGGCGGGGCTTGCTGAAGTAGGTCATGGCGATAGTGAGCATCAAAAGCTCACCACACTTTTAAAAGATATACAAACAGTTGACTGGGGCTGCTTTACCGTTCACACGTTGATGGCCGATTTGGAAGGGGTGTACGCAACTATACAGCAAATGGAAAAAAGGCTTGAAGGTAAGGAGCCTGACGATCTTACTGTTGCTAACCTAGAATCGTCTGTGCTTGAAAACGGGAAGTGCGAAGTTCTAGCCCGAATTATTGAACTTGAAAAAGACCCGAGTGTTAAACAGGCCTTGAAAGAACAAGGCTTCGAACACATGCTCAAGGTGGAATCCAGTTCGCCTGAACTGTGCTATAAAAATAACGAGCCTGGCGAAGCGATGATTAACATCATCAATAACTCGTCTTCGGATTATACCCACGAAATTTATCCCAACATTGAAAAAGCAACTGCGAAAGCGCACGGATATACTATTCAGTATGATCCCACGGCTTCCTATGTTGAGATGGTGCTGGGGCAAAAGATTGATAAAGGGGCGGTTATACCTCCCTTACATGCGCGTGAACGCGTCATGCACATGGCAGGGGACAGCACGGGCAGCGATATGAACGCCATTGCGTGGTTGTCATCGTTAAGCCCCACCAACACGAGCGAAGTGGTTCGTGGCATGATCGATTACAATAAATTGATGAACTCGATGATTGGCATCAATGATGTCAAAAGCAAAAATCAAATGACGCAGAAGCTGATTGGGGCTTATCGTAAAGATTATGCTCGGGATGGAATGCCCCAAGCGCATATCGATAAAATTATTGAGCGCTTTGAAGAGCAGGTCATGGCCAATCCCATGCGCTATGAAAAAATAAAAGACGATGCAGGGGCATTTAGTCATATTCAGCTCGTCGGTAAAGGCCACGAAAAAGTGTTGGAAAGGATGGGGCTTGAGAACCGCTTTACGGAATCAAGCTACCGAAATATGTATGAAAAAGTGTATAACGATGTCATGTTGCCCAAAGTTTACTTTGCGGATGATGTGGCCCATAAACACTTACGCGATATTTTAGCAAAAGCCTTTGTTCATGGGGATGAAGACCCCATTCTGCGCGTTATCAAAAGTAACAAGCTCGCTGGGCAAGCACTGGATATGATTCCGGGCTTTGAAAACCGATCAGCGTTCTCGCTGGGAATTCCTTTTCATGCGACGCACACCCTCCAAGACTGGAGCCTCAAAATCCACAGGACGGCCATGAATGCCTTTAATCCAGTCCACAAGTTCTTGCTTGATTCTAACCCTCTCGCGGTGAAAGGGGCTGAAGCAGGGGCTTTGATGGCCTTTGCAGGTGGGGTTGTCGCAGCAGGCGTTACCTTATTACAGCTTCGTGAACATGCCAAATATCAGAATCTTCCTGAATGGGATCGCGATATTGCAGAAAAACGAAAAAAGGACACTCTCAAGGAGCTTAATGTTCCTAGTCAATCCGACCAAAATAAAACACGCGCTGAACTCATTAAAAAAATTAACGACTCTCAACAAACGCTCATGATTACTCAGGGAACATCCAAGACCCCATCACAGGGAGGCGGCAACGATTTCTATGTCTAGTCCAATCATCACACCTCTCTCACCAACACTGCTTAACGAACAGTTAAAGCGTCAATTAGAAATGAACAAAAGCCAAGCGGTTGCTCCACGATCCTTTTATTCAACGATAGTCACTGATATCCAACGCCCGACTAACACCCGCTTGGATGATGCCCGCTTCTTTGAAAAAACGCCTGAAGATTTAGCCTCTGATGAAGTAAATGAGCAGCACAATAGCGAAGAGAAGAATAAAAAAAGGCGCAAGACAGGTATTTCTGCCTTGGTCTCCAATAGCCCTGCCGAGACGAAATATCGCTCTGTAGGGATGTATGCGATGGGTATTGCAAACGCAGGAATTTTTCTGCAAAACATCGCAGCCTTGACGCGTAGTGGCATTTTGGATAAAAACCCACAATCGTTTAACCTACTGGGGAGCATGGTCAACTTAAGCTCGATCTTCATGCCGATGCACTTACGGTTACCCGCCTTCGTTGCGGGGACGTCTCTCTACATGGGCGGGGCAGCTCTTGCTCAATCTCATGAAAATCAGGCGCAGGTAGCTCAACCCGTCAGAAGCGAAGAAAACTTTAGTAATATTGCCGATAAAGCCAAATGGAATAGTTACAAATACTTCCCTCACCCTGCGTATACCAAAGAAGTAAATGGTAAAAAAGTGGGCTTTATGCACATGGCTCACCCAGGGACGTTTGCCGCTATGGCGCGTGCGAAGTTCTTTAACGTTTACAAGCCAATGTTTCGGTCCATGCAACCGACCTTTGATTCACTTGAGAAAAAACTACCTTTCGTTACTGAACAAACGAAGTATATTGTGCCTTCGATGCTCGCCAACATTGCAGGAAGCACCGCACAACTCGGCTGGATGACTGGTAAGTTGCTTACCGACTGGAACTTTGCACACGATGCCTTAACATTCTTTGAACGTCGTGAATTCCTAAAAGGCACAACTTACAAAATTCCTAATGCTCCAGAATACGCCCTTGCCCTTGGGGCGGTTATTCCACTGGCCTTAATGAGTGGTGCGCTCGCTGTCGATGGCATGAACAAGCTTAAGGAGATGCATGAGAAAAAAGATGTTTCTGAACACGCGGTAAATCTTGCGCCTGAGAAAACAGCGCCGACCTCCAGCAAAAAAGAAGATCCGTTTGCAAAAAAGCACTCCAGTAATGTTGAGCTTGTCGCCAATGCATCGTCGGTTATTCCCCAGCTTGCCAACCTGATGTTCCTGCCGATTATTATGGCAGAAGGCATTGGTAAACCTGTTAAGTTTATTGTTAAGGGTTTAAGCAAGCATCATCAAATCACGCCAACACTCAATGCGGGACTTATTGCCACTAGTGTAGGATCACTTGTCTCAGCAGTGGCTGCAACAGTGAGTGATTTAGCAATTGTGCCACGATATGTGGCTTACATCTCAGATATTATGTTCATGGCTTTCTCTGGAGCAACCAGTGCGGGCTTAATGAGAAACGTGTTTGAAGCGCAGTTTGAGAATCCTCAAATTGCTCACCTCGTGCCATCCATGAAACCGTTTAAGTATATGGATGCAGTTGTAGAAGCTAAGCACAAAGGCTGGACAAATTTGTGGGATAGTCGTCGTGTGCCGAAGCTTCCTGAACTTGAGAAGCTTAAAGCCGAGATTAGTGGGTAGAGTTTAACAGTGCCAACATTAGTATACTAAAATTACCACCGTCTATTATGGACAGTGGTAATTATTTTGATTATCCGTTAATAGCGTTAACGATCATACTTTCGCGACATCCTCGTTTAGCACGCTCGCATCAACGGGTGAGGGTTGGTGATGCGAATCCAATACAATAGGATCAGCATTTACGTCATCTTCAGATTCATCCGCAGCAATCAACGGCAAACCACACATGTACATTTCGTTTAAGCGCGATCCGAATTGATCGAGCGCGAAGCCCCATGTCATGGATCGTGCGGCGGCACCAACGGTCGCCAATAATGTTCCTGGAATGAGGAGTTTGGTCAACCAATGTTTTCCTTTCATACCCGTAAAGAAGAGGCTATAGTTGACAATTAAGGAACTTAACCCACCGAGCGTGTTAAAGAGCATATACCCTGTATCCTGAAACGCTGGAATAGTTGCTCCAAACATACCAAAAAACCCAGCAAGGGTGAAGAAAAATCCGCCCAAACGACGACTCCGCCAAAGGCTATTAGGAGATAACACCTGAGGAGCAGACATCTTGCCAGTCATTGCGTTGAGTGGCCATGCAAGAATTTGCAACGTTCCCTCTATGCCAATCTTAGCGGTTAACGCTAGATCAGACATAATAAACCCTAATAGAAAAGGAATATTAGAAGGTGACTTGAGCATTGCCCAGTCGAACTCGCGGTTTGGCTCGCCTGCTTCATCTTTAATCACGATGTTAGACAATCCCATAAACAGGAAGCCCACCATGAAAATGAGAACTGCTCGAGGGAGTACAGCTTCGCCATCCAAAAACATAAACGGCCAGATAATAGATGTCGAAATACCAAACACCAGCCAGCTGGGTTGTTTGTTTGCCCACGCGCTACGAATCATCGCAGGAGAGGTGAGCCAAGGCCCAAGAGCCATCAGCAAGTTGCCTGTCCAAAAGAGTTCGGACATGGAGGCCACGTATTTAGAGCCAAGAACAATGCTGGCTCCCACAAAGCCAATGAGCGGTGCGCCCAGGGTTAGAACATACGTCATAAGCGGAACAGATTTTTTCGGCTGCATTGAAAGTGTTGACATCATATTGGTAAAGCATCCTTATGTGTGGGGTGTTTCTCACAATAGTCACTTACTGCAAAACCACCACCAATAAACACGAAAAAGTAGAGAAGACAAGTATCCATAGTAACATAACTATAGCTCTCCGTCCTCATATGTTAAACTCGTTGCTTAGCACATGACACAATAAAACGAGTGCGTCATTAAGAAGAATGGGTGCATTCTCAAGCGTAGCGGTGGTAAGCGCCCGATGGTGCGGCGAGTCGTCGTAATGGAGCCTCGGTAAATGGCGACGGTCTAAGCAAGATCACGACGTTTGGCATCGCCTCCACTCGTGATGACGCGGTTCTTGTGGATGTTCTCAGGGGGTAAGAAGCCCGCTAAAGAAATGCGTACGCACTAGAGCTTTTTATTTAAATAGGGAAGATCGTTAAGCATATTCGTTGCATGGAAAAAACTATGCAACATACTGATCTTCGCACGATTAGTAAACAAAAGCGCGAGGGCGGCAAAGATGATGGTTGTGCTGAACATGAACCATTGTCCCATCGGAGGTGCCTGCATCGGTGCGATAAACGTAGATGCCATGTAAACGCTGCTTTGAACCGTCATCGCAATCGCGCCAACCGACAACAGTGTGTAGAGATCGGTTTCTTTATCGGCGAGCATCAACAGTTCGCCCACGCCGAAATATTCAGAAAACCGTTTGGCTAGATACAGTAGTTGGTGATTAAACTGAGCGATTCCACGCTTGGTATTGCCTTCGATGATCGTATCGAAATTAGACATATCAAAGAAGCCTTCATCGTGGATAAATTGTTTGGATGTCGGTAAAAGTTTGCTAAACATGTTGACTTGTTCAGGCAGTAGCGAGGCATATTTTTTAAGGAAGGGGCGAAACGCATCGGTGAGAACACCAAGCAGAAGAGTCATTGCAGCACCCACCACAATCGTGGCGGTAATGGTTGGCTCAATTTTAAGAACGGTGTAGGCAATATCCAACAAGCTTTCAGAGCCTGACATATAGCTCACCGTGACGTTTCCAAAAAGGATAAACAGGCCTGTCACCACGATGGCAAAAAAGGACTGGGCGAGATTTGATGTGGCGGACGACATAGACGGTTCCTTACGTGGCTCTCTCGGAATTCTATTAAGTTAATAGAATAAACACTATTTCTACCAGCATAACCAAGTTGAAGGTCTCTATTTAAATGTATGGGATAAGTTCATCTTTATGTGGGGGGTTAAAAATCTAGTAATCAAACAATAAGGACTTTAATAATTTATACCAATTATATTAAGCAAGGGCGTATCGCGTCTTCGTTGTTGCCGTCTCTTTTTGTTCAAACATGTATTATGTATACACTTATTTCACAAAAAGAGCCGTCGCCTAAAATCCATCAATCCGCCCTTACTTCCTAGAAACGGTATTAGACGTTAGCTATAAAACTCATATGTTTAAAAATGAATTTTTTTAACACAAATATAGTGGCTTAAAACACCTGAACCTGTGTATCCAGTGGGTTCATGAACCGGGTGATGTTGTTACGGAAGATGAGATTCACCGTACCGACAGGGCCGTTACGTTGCTTGGCAATAATGATTTCCGCCATGCCAGGTTTGTCGGTATCCTTGTTGTAGTATTCATCCCGATAAATAAACATAATGACGTCGGCATCCTGCTCGATTGATCCCGATTCACGAAGATCGCTCATCATCGGGCGCTTATCATCACGGCTTTCCACCGCACGCGAAAGCTGGGAGAGCGCAATCACAGGACACTTTAACTCCCGCGCCAAACCCTTCAAGCCCCGCGAAATGGCGGCGATTTCATTCTGGCGGTTTTCTCCACCCCCGCTGCCTGAACGCCCTGACATCAACTGGAGGTAATCAATCACGATCATTCCGATGGGGTCGCCTTGTCGCTCAATCATGAGTTTACGTGCTTTTGCCCGAATTTCCATGACCGTCAAGTTTGGTGTGTCATCTATAAAAATAGGCGAATCCCCCAAGCGTCCCATCGCATTTGAGAGCTTGGCAAAATCGGCTTCGCTAATGTCGCCTGTCCGAATCCGCTGAGCATCAATCTCCGCTTCTGAACAGAGCATCCGTTGCACGAGCTGTTCCTTACTCATCTCTAGGCTAAACAGAAGCGTGGTTTTCTTTTCTTTCAACGCGACGTTGGTCGTGAGATTCAAGACCATCGCGGTTTTCCCCATCGACGGACGTGCCGCCAGAATAATCAGATCGTTCTTTTGAAAGCCTGACAGCATGTTATCCAGATCATAAAAGCCACTAGCCAACCCCATCAACGAGCCTTTGTTATTGTTGCGCTCTTCAATTTGCTCAAACGTAGTAGGCAGAATATTCTCAATCCCCACCAAATTATCGCTGATGTTATGCTGAGCCACGGCAAACACGGCCTGCTGCGCGGAATCAATCGCCACCGCAGCATCTTCGCTTTCATAAGCGGCGCGAACAACTTCTGTTCCTGCTTTAATAAGCGCACGTTGCAGGGCCTTATCGCGAATAATCCCGGCATGATAATGGATGTTTGCTGTGGTCATCACGGCAAGGGCAAGATCGTTTAAGTAGGCTCGCCCGCCCACATGATCCAATTGCTCTTTCTGTTTGAGAATTTCCGAGACGGAGATCAGGTCAACAGGCTCGCCCTTTTCAAAAAGATGACACACCGTTTTAAAGATCAATTGATGGCTCGGGCGATAGAAGTGCTCTTCACGAATAATATCCACAATCTTCGTCAGCGCATCGGGTTCCACGAGCACGCCACCGATTACCGCCTGCTCAGCCTCTAGGGAATGCGGCGGAATGCGATCGAAAAAGCTATAATCCGTATCATCCAAGAGGCGCGAATCATCCTGGCTGATGGTGGTGTGTCCGCGTTTATCCTTACTAACCGCCAAGCCTCCCGATGGCAGCAGTTCAGGCTCCACGTCAAAATCAGGGAGGTCAATATCAGCAATGTTTGTCATCGTGTTTTCGAGGGTCATGGGTGCGTCCTTTGAATAGTATTCCTATTTTACGACAACCCAACAGACTCATCAAACGGGCATAATGAATTACGCATATACAGATTTTTCTGTAACATTTAGAGGACATGGCTCAAGTTACTGTACAGCACAACCGATACGTTGAGAAACCTTCTTGACTTATCGATTGGAGCCCCCAACCATCATGACAGCACACAGCACACAGCACACAGCACAGAGCTACGCTAACGCCTAAAGGCTTTACACTTTCAGAATTATTGGTCTCGCTTTCGGTGCTGGGACTTATAGCGGCCTTAACCCTCCCGAGTATTTTTAATTCGGTGAGTAAAAGCTCTATGAAAGTCAAACAAAAAGAAGCCATCACAACCATTCAAACCTTGATAATGGATGGGCAAATGAAAGGGGAGTTTGATGCCATTTCAAACTGGGGTATACAGAACTCAACGGATCCCGTCGTAGAACTCATAACATCTAAGTTGAATGCTAAACAATGCCCTAAAGGGATTACAACAGGGGACTACAACCACGATTGGGGTAACAGAGGCTTAGAGGATAGTTGGAATAATCATTCGGCGCGCTGGGTGCTTCCTACAGGTGCTCAAATTACGTTAAATGGTGTCAATAGTGGTAGGATTATTGTTTTTATCGATGGTACACCAGGTGGGCCCTCAGATGTAAATAAAGTTGGAGGAGACCAAATAGAGATTCAATGTAATCCTAAGAGTAATGGAACTGTTACAACTTACAATGGCGTTGAAATTAGAGCAGGAAGTTGTGTGCCTTTCAGGTCGCCGCATGTTAGCACTTACAGAGCCCTATATTAAGCAATAAACTATCGAGCCAGATGCATTTTTAAATACTGACCCGTTAAACTCTCCTTGACCGCAGCCACTTGCATGGGCGTGCCTTCCGCCATGATGTATCCGCCTGCATCGCCGCCTTCAGGCCCAAGATCAATGACCCAGTCACTTGCCGCGATGTAATCCATTTGATGCTCAATGGTCAACACGGTATGACCTGCCTCCACCAACCGCTTCACGACATCAATGAACAGGTGCAAATCGTGCCAGTGTAAGCCAATGGAGGGTTCATCAAAGATGTAAAGCGTATGCCCCATCGGCTTTTTCATCAGATCGGTGGCGAGCTTGAGGCGTTGCGCTTCTCCACCAGAAAGCAAGGGTGCTCCCTGCCCCAAAGCCAAATAACCCAACCCGACATCACAGAGAAGCTGTAAATGCTTCCCCAACGTCGGGTGGCTCGCAAACAGGGGAATCGCTTCTTCAATGGAGGTTTCCAGCATCTCGTAGATGTTCAGCCCTTGATAACGCACACGCAGTATTTCAGGTTTATAGCGTTTCCCATCACAGGTGGTGCATACCACTTCCGCATCAGGCAACAGCCCGACGCTCAGGGTTGTTTTGCCTGCACCCTTACAGGTTTCGCAACGGCCACCCTTGACATTAAAACTAAAGGCGGAAGGTGAAAGAGCCTGCGCCTTCGCTTCAAGCGTATTGGAATACAGGTTACGAATCGCATCGAACAAGCCTGTGTAGGTCATCGGATTACTACGGCTCGTTCGACCAATCGGCGATTGATCCACCACAACGAGCTTATCCACCTGCTCGATGCCCTCTATTTTCTTAACACCTTCAGGGTAGGTGAGGGTTAAATCCTTAATCGCGATGTCTTTCTTGCGTCCGTAACTGCCTTGGGTTTCCTGCATGTATTGAGAGAGGTAGGGCAATAAACATTTAAACAGCAACGTGGATTTTCCTGATCCACTTAAGCCAGTCAACGTCACCATGCGATGCATGGGGAGTATTACATCCAGATTTTTCAGATTATGCTTGGTGCATCCCTTCATTCTAATGACGTCTTTCGCTTTAGGAAGGGATTCCGTGCTATTCACAGGGAGCGTGGTATCGCCTTTAAGGTAGTGCCCCGTTGTCGACGCTTCTACATTCTGCAAACCTTCGGGAGGCCCCGCATACAGGAGTTCTCCCCCATGTCGCCCTGCTTTGGGGCCGATATCCACCGAGAAATCCGCCTGACGAATCAGCTCTTCATCGTGCTCCACCACCAACACACTATTCCCTTTGTCGCGAAGTTCTTTGAGGGTGTTAATCAACTGTTGATTGTTATGTGCGTGTAATCCGATCGAGGGCTCATCGAGCACGTACATCACGCCTGATAATCCGCTTCCCAGTTGACTTGCCAGACGAATCCGCTGCGCTTCTCCACCTGATAACGAAGCCGCTTTCCGACCAAGAGTGAGATAGGTCACGCCAACATCATTCAGGAATTTCAACCGCGCGAGCACTTCTTTCATCGGGAGAAAAGAAATCGTGGCTTCTGTTTGGGTGAACTGCTCTTTTACTTTGGTGAGTGTCGTGTAGGCATCAAGCAGGCTCATCGAATTCAACTCACGTAGGGTAAGATCATCGCCTAATCGAACCGCGAGCGAAAAGGGACGCAAGCCATGCCCTTCACAGGCAGCACATGACGTAGATGCGGTGTATTTGCCGTAATAGCTCTGCATGGTGAGCGAGCCTGTACTGACCTTTTGTTGCAAAATCGGTAGGATTCCTGCGAAGTCTTCAAAAAAGCTTTCCCAGTCATCAGGCGTTTCTTCATAGCTTTTGGGAACCGTGGCTCGCAACGATTGCGTGTCGGGATCGCGGCCATAAAACAGGAGCCGCTTTTCGGCATCGCTCCAACTCGTCCATTTTTTATCCACGGGCAGATTCAGGTATTTCGCAAAGGCGGTCAACACGCGCTTTTCTTTTCCCCATAGGAGGTATTTCAAAACAGGCAGTGCGCCGTCTTTCAGGGATTTGTTTGGGGCTTCGACAATCTTATCTTCAAGGATGCTCTGCTTCATGCCAAGCCCCTTACATTCCGAACATGCGCCGTAGGGCGAGTTAAAGCTAAAGAGCCGTGGCGCCATTTCGCCAAAATCTAAATCACAGGCATGGCAAGCCATAAAGGTGGACATCAACATCTCGCGAGACTCATCACTGGTAGGCTCTTCCACCAATACGCGCACGTACCCACTCGATCGGTTCAAGGCTTTACGAATGGCGTCTTCCATACGTAAGAGCGTCGCCTCTTTTTTTAGGCGAAGCACAAGGCGATCCACCACGGCATCAATGGTGTGAATCTTGTAGCGTTCAAGTTTGTAATCATCGGGCAGCTCATCCAGTTCAAGCATGTTGGTATCGACCAATGCCCTTGCATACCCTTCTTTACGCAACTGCTCAAAGAGTGCGCCATAATCCCCTTTACGTCCTCGAACAATGGGGCTGAGAATCTGGATGCGGCTGCCTTCAGCGAACTGCTTGAGACGCTCCATGATTTGAGGTACACGCTGAGGCTGCACACTCTCGCCACAATTAGGGCAATGCGGCCTCCCTGCTTTGGCAAAGAGCACCCGCAAATAATCCATGACATCCGTGACCGTGCCGACGGTAGATCGTGGGGAGTACAACGTAGTTTTTTGCTCGATGGCAATCGCAGGCGCGAGTCCTGTAAGGCGACGAACAGGGGCTTTTTCCTTGCGTCCCATAAACTGCTGGGCGTAATCGCTAAGGGTATCAAGGTAGCGTCGTTGCGCTTCACTAAAGAGGGTATCAAAAGCCAAGGAGGATTTTCCACTCCCTGAAATGCCTGTAAAGACCACCAGCTTATGCTTGGGAATATTAAGATCAAACCCTTTTAAATTATGGGTGCGTACTTCTTCGATACAAATGTGGGTGTGCGAAGTGTTGGTGGAGGTTTCGGGGGTTGATTTATCCTTGGGGGGGGATTCCGTTGCCATAAGATGTAGATGCTCCTCGTATTAATAGATCATCATAAATAAGACGCTCTATTAACTCAAGGAGCAATCGCATATGTCAATAAAAAGGCCTTGATAACTTAGCACCTGACAACACCCACAAGAACCGCGCCATCACGAGTGGAGGGGTTGCCAAACAATCGTGATCTTGCTTAGACCGTCGCATCTCCGTGGCCAGATTACGACGCTTCGCGGCACTATGGTGCGCTTACACTCGTAATAAATCTCGCCCCTACACATATCCTGAATTCGTAGGGGTTCGATTTATCAAACCCGCATGGTTTAATCCAGATAATTAGGATCGGCATTAGCGATTGCGGGCTGGGTGGCATTCCCATGCACACAGGTGTTTGCCCCCCCTAATGTTTCCAACGTGCGGGCCGAGGCATCTTCGTAGATGAACACATGCACGGAATTTGCTTCGCCAGAGACTTTTCCATCGGGATCAAACAGGGCGTGCATCGCACGACGTTTGAGGCTTCGCCCTGATGTTGCATCCACCATGCCAACACATGCAGTAAAAGAAGCGTTGTTAAAGGCTTGATCGGTGACGACGAGCACACCACCCGATTTCATTTGATAGGCACGGGTTCCGCCACTAGAGAGGTTAAACGTTTGTGAGGCTCCGCCTGCGGTTCCACCCAGGTTTCGTGGGGCAGGATCAAGGGTGATGCTTCCTGATGTTAATTTTTTGGAGAACTCCACGTTATCAAAAATAAGATCGTCTGTGGCACTTTCAATATTTTGGCCTGTCATCAAGTAGTCAGAAAGCGCGGCACTTAATTGCGCCATCATGCCTTTTGCTCGCGCACGATTGGCATCGGTTTGCATTTCCCCTGCGCCGCTCATCGCCATTGGAAGCGTAATGCCGATAAGTACCGCAATGGCACCGAGCGTAATAGCGACTTCAGCCAGCGAGAAAGCGGCGTGTGAACGTGAGCGAAGGTACTTGAACATGTGCGAGAGTCTCCAGAGGTAAACAAGGGTGTGTCTCTAGGAGTATCGGCAGGTTACACAAAAGTCTTTAGCCCCCTAGGCTATTTGTAACAATTGGATTCACTGCTTATACCAATTACAAGAGACAATAGACCTTAGGACTTTTTATTACCCTGCTTTTTAGGAGCATCTTTGATATACAGATTCGCGTATTCAGTCGGATGCAGGGTGATGCCCTTTTCCTTTTCGATGCGCTTAGCCGCCGTATCATCCCCACGTCGCCAAAACGGAATCGACAGAGCAATCAACGGAGCCGATAACAGCGAAATAACCGACATTTCTCCCATGAGGCGTGGGAGTTTGTAATCCCCATCCATCAACCCAAGCGCCTGCTTCTTCGTCAGGTTCATATACCACCCTTCACGATGAAGTTCTTTTTTAAGAGCAGGCGTCACCACGGCCTTGTTGCCTTCTAATACACCTTCAGCAGCGAGCGTCGAAGCCCTAAGAGTGGCACCCTCATTCAACGACAGCCAAAAATTTCGCATGGGTTTAGCAAGCATCCGACTCATGCCAGTCGCTTTCATGAACGGCGCCACCACCAATGCCGAAGCACCCATGATGCCTAGCATACGCTTAAGAAAACGTCCTTTTTTTGAATCCCCAAATGTGGGATGAATCGTGACTTCTTTTTGCCCAGGCTTAAGAACAGGTTTGTCATCATCGGTATCTGCCGAAGAAGGCGTTTGCGCTTTCGACGTTTTCGCCATCGTGTTTTGAGACGTCGTCTGCTTGGCGTTGACCAAGGCTTGTAAAAGCGCGGCCTGCTGAACATCACTGCTTGGGGGAGCCACGGCTCCCCCTTGTGGCACATTCGCGGAACTGCTATTGGCCAAGGCCTGCATGAACGCGGCCTGCTGAGGAGAAATATTCGCTCTGGATGAACCGATCGACATGCAAAAACGTTCCTGTTATTTTTACCTTACACCGTTTCTAGGCAGTAAGGGCGGATGGATGGATTCTAGGCGACGGCTCTTTTTGTGAAATAAGTGTATACATAATACATGGTTGAACAAAAAGAG
>Ga0163144_10015175_pt1 | contig 15920 bp, 9 predicted proteins | sample OliLak19BULKMAT1_FD_123175 | JGI IMG/M metagenome (GOLD analysis project Ga0163144, IMG submission 123175) | Freshwater microbial mat bacterial communities from Lake Vanda, McMurdo Dry Valleys, Antarctica - Oligotrophic Lake LV.19.BULKMAT1 | ecosystem: Environmental > Aquatic > Freshwater > Lake...
TCCAACTGCTTCAGAATGAATTCGGATTCATCGACGCGGGGTTCGCGAGAAAACGCAGCGAGGTACAGCTCTCGGACTTTCTCAGTGTCTGTGCGGATCAGATCCTGCGAGAACCGGGCGGCTCGGCCGGTACCGTTCTGCAGTCGACCCTGAATGTCACCGGAATTCAGCAGATGCAGCGATTGCGACAAATTGGCTTCCGGCGAGCGTTCACACTCACACGCACTTTCGGATTCGGGTTTGCCGAAGACCTGCAGGAAGTAATTATTGAATCCGTTGTCCGGAAGTTGCACGGCAGTAGTTCCCTGCGGAATCGTGCCGAAGTTTGACGGCGTGTCGGCGACCGAGTTGACGGAATCGTACAGCACTTCCGCCGTCATTCGCCGTGGATAGAAGCGGGAGAAATTCTGCTGGTCGCTGCTGTTGAACTCTGTCGGCTCGGAACTCAACTGGTAAGCGGTCGACTTACAAATCGTGCGGACGAGGTCCTTCAAATCAAAGTGCTGATCCAGAAAATGCCGTGACAAAGCATCCAGTAACTCCGGATTGGATGGCGGATTGGTGACGCGCATATCGTCTTCCGGATCGACGATGCCTCGTCCGAAGAAGTGCTTCCAGTACCGATTGACGAGAGCCTTCGCAAAGAATGGATTCTCCGGACCTGACATCCAGTCGACGAGATTCTGCCGCGCATCTTCGTATGGAGAGATTTCAAGCGGAAGGCCACCAAGCCCCGCTGGTTTCACGTCCAGCTGAGTCCGCGGGTTCTTTGACAAAGGCGCACTGGTCTTCAGATAAACCATGTCCGGCTGATTGACGTTCTGATTGAACTTGCTGTTTTTCAGACCGACCTGCGAAAAGAAGGCTTCGAAGCCGTAATAATCCTGCTGACTCCAGCGTTCAAACGGATGATGATGGCATTTGGCACAGGCGAGTCTCATGCCGAGAAACAACTGCGCCACGTCTTCCATCTGCTGAGTTGACGTATTGACCTCACGAAACCACGCCACCGGCGGATGCGTTTCCGGATCACCGGTCGCTGTCAGAACGCTTCGCACCAGCTGGTCGTACGGCATATTCTCCCGCAGTGCGCTGCGAATCCATGCATGGAACTTGTACGTATAAGTGACGTCTGCTGCGTTGCGCCGGCGATTGCGCAGTACTGTTGCCCATTTGTTGGCGAAATAATCAGCGTAGCCCGGACTGTCGACCAGTCGATCAATAAGTCGTTCTCGTTTCCCTGCGTCCGTGTCGGCGGTGAACTGCTGAACTTCCGCGACCGTCGGCAATCGCCCGGAAAGATCGACCGTGGCTCGTCTGATGAACGTCGCATCATCACACAGCCCCGACGGAGGAATCCCGAGTTGCCGCAGCTTTGCAAACACCAGCTGATCCACGAACGTCTTTTCGGACGGAGTCTGTTGAACGGGAATGCCCTGCGGAATGATGGCCCGGAAGACTCCGACCTGCCCCTGAAAGCGCAGCATCACGGCAACTTCACCTGGAGTGTCTTCGGTTGTGATCCTGCCGGTCGAATTCGAAACGGCCATCTCCGGACGATTGGCTTCGTACGAGGCCAGTCGAGTCACGTCGCGAGTCGAACCGTCGCTGTAATGAGCGATCACTGACAATTGTTGCTTCGAACGGAAATTCATTTCACGCACTGCAGGAATCGATTCGATGCGAACCAGCGTCGGATCGGTTTCAGCACCGTATGGCATTCCCTGATGAATCCAGCTCTCGATCAGTTCCCATTCGTACGATCCGGGTGACATCCGCTGACCACCGCCGTGCGGCAGGATGTTTCCTGGCTTTTGCAGGAGCAGACTGAATTCCGGATCGGCCGGAAAAACTCGCCTTCCGCGGTCTTCGTACACGAGGAACTCGTAGTCCTCCCGAGGATAGAACCCAAGCAGCGAGAGTTTGAAACCATTCTGGCCGTCCGACTTGCCGTGACAGCCACCCGCATTGCAGCCAAGTTTGGTGAAAATCGGGACGATCTCGTTCTCAAAGTTGACCGGCAGATCTTCAGAACATTGCGCTGCTGTCAGTGCCAGCGTCGATGTCTTGCCGGAGTTCTCACGGGCGGTGATCGTCGCCTGTCCGTCGGAAACCGGAACAACCAGACCTTCTTGATCGACCTTCAGCACTTGCGGGTCATCGACCGACAAGTTCACTTCCTGAGTCAGGTCATGGCGCTGTCCGCTGGAGTAGACTCCCGTGATCAGCAGCTGTTTTCTGGCATTCCGGCCAATCAGCGCTGTCGGGCCCCCCGCTTCAAATTCAATGCTGACGAGTTCGCCTCTTGGCCCGAGCCCTGGCGCTTCCGCAGCAGTCGCGGAATTTTCCGAGACAACTGCGGTGAGCAGCCCCGCGAGAAAAATGACACGGACGATTCGTCGGAACATTGCAGAATCCTCTGCCGGGTGAGACTTGCGAACCCGTCGATTGTGATGGTTCCGGCAACGACAAGCAACGGAGAAACGCTTCCTGTCGCTGCCTGTCGCTGCCCGGGTCTACCGGCCAGCACGCGAAATTGTGGGTGGACCAGTCCGCCGTTGATGCCGGCCCACAGTCCAAACCCGAACAACACTCGTTCAGTTGCACCCGCAAACCGATTGAGTCAACCGACCTCAAGCACCCTTCGCATGCGCTCGCAGAGCCTCAACGCCGCTTCGCAGGGCGGCCTGATACAGCCAGATATCGCCCCCATAGGCAATCATGCGAAATCCCTGCTCGATCAGAGATTTTCCGGCGGAGACGTCGGCCGCCATGAAGCCGGGGATTTTGTTGTGTTGTCGGCAGGCATCCAGAATCGCCGCGACCGCTTCGCGGAATCTCGGATGATCGAACTGACCGGGAATGCCCAGAGAATTCGTCAGATCGTAATGTCCGATCCACAGCACATCAATGCCGTCCACTGCAGCAATTTGAGCGACGTTCTGCACTCCGGCTGCGGTTTCAATCAGGGCGATCAGGAGAACCTCGTTGTTCGCTGAGTTCATTTTCTCCACGATGTCGCCGCCGATGTAGTCATCGTGAGCAACTCCGAAAGCCGCCCCGCGTCGACCGAGCAGCGGATATCTTGCGGACGCCGCGATGACTTTCGCCTGAGCCGCACTTTCGACCATCGGGACCATGATGCCCATGACGCCCACATCGAGCGCCCGCGCGATGAAGTGGTACTCAGTCGCCGGAATTCGGACCATCGGAATCATCGCGGTCGATCGAGTTGTCGCGATCAGCATTCGGATCGTTTCGATGCTCCAGCCGGAGTGTTCCATATCGAACATCACAAACTCGGCTCCCGCTTCTGCAGCGATACGCCCGATGCCTGTCGTATTGAATTCGAAGACGAACGTCCCAATCGATGTGCCGCCGCTTTGGAGTCTGTGTTTGACCGTGTTGGATCGCATAGGGGTGCATTTCGCTCGAAGGGACTAAGCATTCAGTCGTTCCTCGTTACGAGGCTCTGCCTCGTAACGCACTGCCCTGAGGCTCCGCCTCCTGTCCGCCCGGAGGCTCCGCCTCCGGGCAGTCGGTTCCAGGGCAGAGCCCCGGAACCAGTGTAAATAACACTCACACGAATCTCGCCAGTTTTCGCAGCAATCCCGGCTGAGTCATTACGTCACGGTTGACAACATCCTGAGGCATTTTGCCGGTGGCCACGTCCAGAATACTTCGGCAGGCTGCCTGACCGATGCCTCGGAACATTTCATCCGTCCAGCAGATTGCATGCGGCGACACGATGACATTGTCGAGCTTCAGCAACGGATCGTGGTGGTCGATGGGTTCCTTTTCAAACACATCAAGAGCCGCCCCGGCGATCCGGCGATTCGTCAGCACGTCTGTCAGTGCTCTCTGATCGATGATCGGACCGCGCGCCACGTTGATCAAAAACGCCGTCGACTTCAGTTTGGCCAGACGGCTTGCATTCAGCAGATGATGCGTGTCCGAAGTCAGAGCACAACAGATGCAGACGAAGTCAGACTCTTCCAGCAGCCGGTCGAGACTCATCAGTTCCGCACCGACGGCCGAAGCAGCAGCTTCCGACACATGCGGATCAAACGCCACGATCCGCATTTCCAGCGGCGTGACGATGCGCACGATTTCACGGCCGATATTGCCGAGCCCGACCAGGCCCAGCGTACGTCCGGTCAGTCCGATTCCGGTTTCGCTGAGCTTTTCCTGCCATCGACCGGCCCGAGTCATCTTATCTTTGGCAATCAGCCTGTGACTGAGAGCCAGCAGCAGTGCCAGCGCTGAGACAGCCACCGGACGGCGGACTCCGGCAGGCGTGATCGTCAGCAAAACGTCGTTCCGGGTACAGGCAGCGACGTCGACGCTGTCGTAGCCCACACCGAAGCGGGCGACCAGTGCCAGCCGTTCACAGCCGTCGACCGTCGCTGCCGTGATTCTCGGAGCCAGCACCAATAATGCGTCGAACTGCCTGGCGACGTCGGAGGGCAGTTCACCGCCGACGTTCGGCAGGAATTCATACTGCACCCGGGGATTTCCGGAAAGCAGATCAAGTCCAATGTCGCCAAAGCCCACAGTTCCGTCGGGCTTGAGGAAGTCATGCGTTAAACCGACTCGGAATGAGTCATGCATTGATACGATTCCTGAGCGCTGGTCGGAAATACGGGCAACGGACTCGCGCAAAAGCTCTTGGACCACCGGAGTGAACCCGGTGACAGAGAAATCGCCGTCTCGGGCACGGACCGCGACTGGATTGGCAACCTTGCAGACTTGACGGACGTGAACTTCATGACTCAACTCCCGAAATGTCAAGCGACTGTCTGTTTGCGTGCCGGCGTCAATGTGGAGGATCCAGAATGAGACATCGACCCGCCTGTCCGGCAAAAGTTGACGATATGGCTGATTGACAGGAACGCGAACACTCGCTGGCGCGTCGTGCTTGTGCGTCAGTGAGTTGGAAGCTGGACGGAAATTTATCGGCGGCAGCCGCCATTCGAAAGGAATCTCATGTCTGAAATCCGGGTCCTTCTGATTGCCGGTGATTTCGTGGAGGACTACGAAATCATGGTCCCTTTTCAGACCCTGCTCACGGTGGGAGTTCGTGTTGATGCTGTGTGTCCGGGGAAAAAGGCCGGGGAAAAAGTGCGGACCGCCATTCACGATTTCGAGGGCGATCAGACCTACAGCGAAAAACCGGGACACAATTTTACGCTCAACGCGGACTTTGATGCCGTCAACCCGGGCGACTATGACGGGTTGATGATTCCCGGCGGACGAGCGCCTGAGTACCTGCGGCTCAATCCGAAAGTACTCGAAATCGTTCGGGCATTTGATGCCGCAAGGAAACCGATTGCGGCGATTTGCCACGGACTGCAGATCCTGACAGCCGCCGGAATCGTTAAGGGACGGACTTGTACGGCCTATCCAGCCTGCGGTCCTGAGATCACTCTCGCTGGCGGAGACTATGCTGCGATCCCGATCGACGAAGCTCATGTCGATGGAAATCTCGTAACGGCGCCCGCATGGCCGGCACATCCGGCGTTTTGCCGCGAGTTCCTGAAATTGCTGGGAGTGCTTTAGCAGGCGGACAAGTGTTTCGTAGAGTGCGAATCTGTCGTCTGTTTACCTCCCAGCTGCCGGCGCCGACTCATTTCGCACGGAAAAAATCACGCACTTGCGGTCAACTACCGAGCGTTAAGGCGATCCGCAGGACTTGTCTTACCCGTGGGATAGGCTTCCAGCCTGTCATCCCTCGGAGAAGACGACAGGCTGGAAGCCTATCCCACGGTATGTTTTCACTGGCCGCTCGCCTAACTGCTTGAAACTACGTACGGACCGGCATGATATCTATACGTATGTATAGTTCTCGAATCTGGTCGGATGGACATCAAACGACCACACCGGCTTGACAGGGAACCGGGAAAGACGTGTAATCGCTTTCAGAAAATCGTTGCGGATGCTGTAGCGGGGAGGCTTTGCATTCGCGGAAGACTTGTGGCGAGCAGAAGACAAGGAATCTGATCTGGAGTTTTGCGGGGGCAAGACTTCGGAATGAAGGGTTCCAGGAAACCTGTCGCCAATCCGATCGGCTCTGAATTCGTGGGGAAATCAGGTCGATCTTTCACCGGAAGGGAAGTACCCGGTGACACCAAGATGGGTCAGGTGCCAGGCGCGGTCGAATCGTGCCAGGCGCTGTTGATGAGGGCGTTTCCATGGCTGGACGCACGGCGATTCGCGTCGTTGTGACGGGCGTCGGAGTTGTATCTCCGATCGGCATCGGCAACGATCGCTTCTGGGATAGTCTTGTCAGTAATCGCACGGGGATTGATTTCCTGCAGACGATGCCGACCGACGGTTTGCCATCGGCATTTGGTGCCGAAGTTCGGGATTTCGATCCGGTGAACTTCCTGCGCCACAAAAAGTTTGCAAAGGCGATGTGTCGCGACATCCAGTTGGGCGTCGCGTCTTCGAATCTGGCCGTGAAAGATGCCGGTGTCGTCCCGGGTGTCGTCGATCCGGACCGTTTTGGAGTCGTCTTTGGAGCCGGTCGGATGACCTGTCACCCGGCCGAACTGGCTGCCGCGGTTGAAGCCTGCCGCTCAGAAGGCGGATTTGACCTCGATAAATGGGGTCCGGATGCATTGGACAACATTGCTCCTCTTTGGCTGCTGCGTCAGATGCCGAACATGCCGGCCAGCCATGTTTCCATCGACCACAATGCCTGCGGCCCGAATAATACGATCACTTGCCGCGATGCATCGGCGTTGCTGGCCTTGTCCGAAGCGGTCCGAGTGATCGAAGGCGGGCGTGCTGACGCGATGATTGTCGGAGCCTGTAGTTCCAACATTCATCCGGTCGACATTGCCAAATTCCATTCCTTCGAGGGCCTGTCCCGTCGCTCGGACGACCCGACTCGCGCCTGTCGACCGTTCGACTTCGAGCGAGACGGTACAGTGGTCGGTGAAGGAGCGGCCTCATTCGTTGTCGAGAGCTACGACCACGCTGTCCGTCGCGGTGCAGAGATCTATGCTGAGGTGCTCGGCACCGGTGCCGGCTGCGACGGAAAAGGCCTTGCGAACGAATCGGCCGGTGTGGGTCTGGTGCGAGCGATGGAATCCGCAATCGGACGAGCCGGCATACGTCCGGGCGAACTCGGGCACATCAACGCTCAAGGGAAGAGCACCCAGTCGGATGACATCGTCGAATCCCGTGCATACCATCGAGTGTTCGGGGACGTCGTGATGCGAATACCGGTGACTGCATTGAAGAGCTATGTCGGTCATTTCGATGCGGGTGCCGGTGCGGTTGAGTTGGCAGGGACGTTGCTGTCATTGAAGAACGGTTTCATTCCGGCGACTCTGAACTACGAAATCCCGGACCCCCGCTGCCGTCTGAACGTGGCGCGCGGCGAAGCGACTCGGATGAGCACTCGCACAGCGATCACCGTCAACCGCACCGCTATGGGCCAAAGCGCCGCCGCTGTCCTGCGGGCCTTGTAGTGCTTTGTCAAAGCGGAACAATTGGGTCGCGACCTTAGCCACCTTCGCCAGAACGCGGGCCTTGCATTCCATCTCTCCCACGCTCTGGCGAGCGTGGCTACCGGTCAACCTCAGAAGCCCGGCAATTCAAGAATGCCGGGCTTCTTCGTTTCGTCCGACAATGTCTCTCGGAAAACACGTTCCGCAGCCGCAGAGTTTACTTTTGGCGGGCTCGTGGTACCGTAGCGGGCTCAAACCGCTCGATGCAAAGCAGGACGGCTCGAAAAGCCCGGCGAGTCTGCTTCGAACTCTGCTCTCAGGAATTGCGACCCAATGGCCACCGCCAGTCTGACTCTGGATGGAAAATCGTACGAACTGCCTGTGATCCGCGGGACCGAAGATGAGACCGCGATTGATATCGGCAAGCTGCTGGGTCAGTCCGGGGCGATCACAATGGACCCGGGCTTTAACAGCACGGGGGCCTGCAAGAGTGCCATCACGTTCATTGATGGCGACAAGGGGATCCTGAGATACCGCGGTTACCCGATTGAGCAGCTCGCTGAACGCTCGGACTTCGTCGAAACGTCCTGGCTGCTGCTGTACGGTGATCTGCCGAAGCCCGAACAGCTGAAGGCCTTCCGGGCTCAGCTGACGTACCACAGCATGATCCACGAAGACATGAAAAAGTTCTTCGAGGGCTTCCCGCCCAACGCGCATCCGATGGCCATTCTGTCGGCGATGGTGGCATCGCTGTCAACTTACTATCCCGGAACGGAAGACGATATTTCGGATGTCAACATCGTGCGCCTGATCGCCAAGGTGCGCACGATTGCCGCCTATGCGTACAAGAAGTCGATTGGCCAGCCCACGATTTATCCTCAGAACAATCTCGCCTACTGCGCGAACTTCCTGAACATGATGTTCGCTGTGCCTGCCGAGGAATACAAAATCAATCCGGTCCTCGTGAAGGCAATGAACATGCTGCTGATCCTGCATGCGGATCATGAGCAAAACTGCAGCACTTCGACGGTGCGGATGGTCGCCAGCAGCCGCGCGAATATTTTCGCATCCATCTCCGCGGGTATCTGTGCTTTGTGGGGGCCCCTGCACGGAGGAGCCAATCAGGCCGTACTGGAGATGCTCCAAATGATTCATGAAGACGGCAACGACTACAAAAAGTACGTCACGAAGGCCAAAGACAAGGACAGCGGATTCCGCCTGATGGGCTTTGGACATCGCGTCTACAAGAACTTCGATCCGCGGGCCACGATTCTTCGCAGCATGGCTGAGCAGGTACTCCACGAACTGGGTGTCAGCGATCCTCTGCTGGAGATCGCCAGGAACCTTGAGAAAGTGGCTTTGGAAGACGACTACTTCGTCAGCCGCAAGCTGTACCCGAACGTCGACTTCTACAGCGGCATCCTGTACCGCGCCATGGGTATTCCGACCAACATGTTCACGGTGATGTTCGCGATCGGTCGTCTCCCCGGCTGGCTGGCTCACTGGCGCGAACAGCGCGACGACGACACCAGCCGCATTTGTCGGCCGCGTCAGATTTATACCGGGGCCACGGAACGCGATTATGTGGCGCTGACAGATCGTACGTAAAAGAAGGAGAGCGGAAAGCCGAAAGCGGAAAGCCGACTCGTGGCTTGCTGCCCCGGCTTTCCGCTTTCCGCTTTTTGTCCTGGTTCCGGGGCTCTGCCTTGGAACCGACTGGACTCAGGCTCTGCCTGCAGTGACAGGAGGCGGAGCCTCCGGACAGTGCGTTCCATGGCACGGCCATGGAACGAGACGTCGACGACGTGCAATTGCAGTTTACCGAACGCACTCGATTTCATTAACAGCGGACTCCCCCATGCCACTCACAGTCGGTGTTAACGGTGCAGCAGGCCGCATGGGGCAACGAATCGTCGCGTTGACGATGGCGGATGCCGAACTGACCCTGGCGGCGGCGCTGGAGTGGTCGGGGAGTTCGCTGCTGGGACAGGATGCCGGTGAAATCGCAGGGGCCGGAAAGTCGGGAGTTTTGATCGCATCGGAACTCGGCCAGGCCGTGGATGTCATGATCGATTTCTCAACGCCCGCCGGTCTGCAGTCGGTGCTGGCGATCTGCGAAGCGCGCCGCATTCCGCTCGTCATTGCCACAACCGGCATCACGACGGAGCACAAGGATGCTGTCGCCGCGGCAGCGCAGTCGACGCCGATTGTGATGGCGCCCAGCATGAGTATGGCTGTCAACGTGGCGATGAAGCTGGTCTCCGAGGCCGCGCGAGTCCTGAAGAACAATGCCGACGGTGTCGATGTCGAGATCATTGAACGACATCATCGGTTCAAGGAGGACGCTCCCAGCGGAACGGCGCTGCAGTTTGGTCGCATCGTCGCCGAACAAATGGGTCAGGAGAACCATATTCACGGCCGCGAAGGCCGGATCGGAAAACGACCACTGAGTGAGATCGGTTATCACGCGGTTCGCACAGGCGACAACGTCGGCGAGCACACAATTGTCTTCGGCATGATGGGCGAAACGATCGACATCACCGTCCGCGGCCACACCCGTGACAGCTACGCCTACGGTGCTCTCGCTGCGGCAAAGTTCGTCGTCAGCCAGGGCGCAGGGCTGTATACAATGGCCGATGTGCTGGGACTGTAAAGCACCACGGACACATCACTGCCGTCCGAACACTTCTGCTCAGCTTCTCTCGGCTCCGACCGCAGTGGATTTCAAATTTGTGATTTGAGATTTCTGCGTGGCGACGTCGCGCGGATGCGTTTTCTGTTCGGGCCACTTTCAGACGCGTTCCAGTTTCGTGATCCGCCCCGTGCCTACCCACTCCGCCACGTAGATGTCGCCATTGGGCGAGAAGCAGGCATCGTGCGGATGCACAAACTGGCCGTCGATCCACTTATCCGGCTGGCCTCGCAGGTTGTCGACGGACGGCTGTCCTTCAGGCGGACGACCCAGTTTTGCGACGACCTCGTTCTTTTCATTCAGCAGCGTGACGCAGGCTTTCAGCTCCGGAACCAGCATCAGGTTCTGCCAGATGTCGACATTCGCCGGCAGCCCGAAACCGCTCAGCGTTTCTTTGTAAACACCGTCCATCGAAAGAATCTGGAGTGTGTCGTGGGCTCTGTCAGTCACGACGATCGAAGGCTCGCGGCCTGGTCGGTTGTCGACCCACAGGCCGTGAGCGGTATCGAACGTTCCCTTGCCGTCACCAGCGCCGCCAAAGCTGCTGATCCACTTCGCGTCCTTGTCGTATCGATGAATGCAGCAAGTGCCGTAGCCGTCGGCCAGCAGGAAACCGCCGTCGTCGAGGAACGCGAAATTCGTCGGCAGGAAACCCTGGCGAGTCCACGTCGGTTCCGTCGAGATGTCTTCTCCGGGCGCATATTTGCCGGATTCCATCGGAGCTTTCTTCAACCAGACGGTTTCGCCAGTCGGCGTCATCTTGGCGAATGCTTTGACCTGCTGATACGCCGCGACGTAGAGAAACTCCGTTCCGCCTTCGTCACGGACTTCAATGCCATGACCGCCGCCCTGGAACTGACATCCGAAGGCTCGCACGAACTTACCGTCCTTGTCGAACACAAAGATCGACGGATGATCCTTCAGGTCTCGTCGGCCTTCGTGAATAACGTACAGATTGCCGGCCCTGTCGAGCGCCACATTGTGAGTTGTCTGCCATGTGTACTTATCCGGCAACTGCGGAAACGCATGATTGACGCGATACTTGTACTCGCCTTCACCAATGATGACTTCGCTGGACGTCCGGCTGGCCGTGGCAACAGCCGGAGCCGCGACGATTGCCGCAGCTCCGAGGGCTGACGATGCAAGAAACTGACGTCGGGAATGGGAAGCAGGCATCGGTGGAATCCTGAAGTGAGTGGAATGGCGGGATGGGCAAGGCCAGAACTATGTTGATGCGGAACACAATTGTTTACCATCGGGGCACCGCGGATTCCAGTGAGGTCATTGTCGCTGTCCGCTCCGAGCCGTTGAAATACTACTGTTGACCGGCCGCTCAGCCGGCTGGAATTTGTTTTCTCAGCGACGCAGGAATCCCTGCGGGGCATCGAGTGCCGGGAATCGCCGAAAAGATCGTCCGATCAGAAGCGAATCCCAGCCGACGGAGCGGCTGGACAACAGTAAATCGCAGACAGCGTCAGTGCCCTTCCGCAATCCACGTTTTCGTGCTCAAAATTTCGCCCGTCGCTTCAGATGTGACCGTTGTCTTCCACTGCAGGACGCCGAATGGCAATTGGTCGCAGTACATTACGTCGCACCGATGCCAGCACTTGCCGAAGACCGGGTGGGCATCGATCAGCACACGAGCGGCCCCGCGTTCGACCTTCCAGGCTTTTTTTGCATCGGATTTCGACGGGATCCAGCTTGTGCCGGCTGAATTGAACTGCAGCAGTCGGGAAGGTGTCAGACTTGCAATAACTGGGATCCCCGAAAAATGAGACTCCGGCGTCCCGGAAAAGAGAGCCTCAAGGGACAGATGTCGATCGATTCCGCGAGTTCCTTTCGTCGAGACGACTCCCTGGCTGTTCCATAGTTGCAGGTTCAGACCAAAGCTGGCATCAAACAAGTCGGGCTGTCCGCGCACTTTCAGGCGTGCGACCAGTTGCAACCACGTCTCATCCGGTTGTTCGTCAGCGACGGTCACCGTCAGAGAGTCTCGCTCGCTGCTGATCCAGGTCATTGATGTCCCGGGCCGCCGCGGCATGCTGCTGAACACGGACGACCGAGGCGGATTAAATGGTTTCGGAAGTGTCCGGTAGTGAATCCATCCGGCCGTTTCCATCTGTTCGTACAGCCATGACGAGCGCCACGGGCGATCAAGAGACCAGCTGGCTGACACAATCGACACTAACAGAAGCAACGCTGCCGCAGCACGAGTCATTCGCCGGCTCACAAGTTTCAGAACCGGCACCATTGCGATCCACCAGAACGGTGACAGCCACAGCATCCAGCGCAGACCGACGGAGTTGCCTCCGTAGTTGTAGTTCTCCGTCCGAGTCAGATAGAAGCTGAGCGTGATCAGAGTCATCGCAGCTCCTGTCATTGTCAGCCACCGCCGAACGCTCGACTGATCGCGGCGAAGCGCCAATCCCCAGCCGAGCACGGAAATGAGCAGCACCGGTGTCAGCGACAGTAGCCCGTGATGACCCAGCACACAGTGAAACAGATACGTCGGCAATGATTCCGTGTTCGCATCCAGATCGCGCGGGTTTGACCAATAGCTCGGGATGCCGTTGTGCTCGTAGACGTATGTCGGAGAGCCGTAACTTGCATAAAAAGGTTTGATTCCTCCCGTCACCAGCCAGTTCGTGATGAAGAACGCCGCCAGTGGAATCGCGGCCGCCGTGAGAAAATTCCTGATTGCCTGCCGACGATTCACAAACACTGCCAGTCCAAATGCCAGTACTCCCATCAATGCCGCCGGCAATTCGAAGCAGCAGGTGAGTGCCACGAAGAAACCGAGCATCGCGAAGTCTGTCCGCGTACCCCAGGAAACCCGAAGCGTCAGCGAGGGGTTTTGAGGAGTACTGGCGAGGGGACTCAAACCCGAAGCGTCAGCGAGGGACCGCGTCGCCGGACCATTTTTCTTGGGCAAGTCCCTCGCTGACGCTTCGGGTTTGTATTCCCTTCGTCGCAATATGCTGACCGCCGCCGTGATCGCAAACATTGCACACGCAGCGGCCGGCGTGTGATTGTTCAGCGTCGTCAGATACGGATTCAGCATCGAACCGAATCCCGCCGCAGCGATCACGAACAGCCGCACCGGCAGCGCTGCATCCAGCAGCATGAGGCAACGACTGAGCGATCTCAGCATCAGAAAGAACGGCAGGACATTGACGATCAAAAGCAGCAGCCGACTCACCGGAGCCGTGTGATTGAACAGACCATAACCCAGCGTCCAGCGTTCGACACCATACAGGCCAGCGACAAGAGTCGACAGCAACGGCGGCTTGGACGAATAGAAGTGCCACGGCTCTTTCTCGTTCGCCCGAAACCGGACCTTATCAATCGTCGACCACTTCGCGTGGCTGTCGATCTCATCGATCTGGTAAGTGCCACGTTCAACCAGCGACCAGACCGTGGCCCAACGAGAACGATCGTTCGCGCTCTGCAGAGGGTCCGCCTGAAGGACCGCGGCAGCAATGACAGCGGTGGCGATGAGGATCAGCAGGGATTCGGCGTTGGCGACGCGGCCGGAGAATTCACTTTCAGCAGATTCTGGAGTCTCCGGCGGCATCATCGGTAGGTCCGGGGTCTGGCACTTCAAGCCTCAATCGAGCAGGTCAATCGATCGATTAATTGGACAGCGGCAGTTTTTGCGGAAACCGAGCGTTTTTGCAACCCGAAGCGTGAGCGAGGGATTGTACGCAACTCTTTCCCTCGCTTACGCTTCGGGTTACTATGTCGGAACAAGTGGCCCTGTCCAATTAATCATCATGCAATCGCTTGAGCAAAGTCTGAAATGCCCGGCCCCAATTCAACGGGAATACCGATGAAAATGGCGATGGGCAGAAACGCTCCCTCACCTTAGCCCACTCCCCCAAAATCGTTTGCAGACGTCTGGCTCCTTAAAATGAATGCCTGATCGCAAACGACTGAAGGGAGAGCGGACAGACAACGTGCCGCAACGTCAACGGCTGCCGAATTTCATTTCTTCGAGAACATAAACCCGTCCCGCGCGGCATCGATCAGGATGGTATCACCAGGGCTGAAAGTTCCGGCGAGGAGTTCGTTCGCCAGGGAGTTCTGCAGTCGCTGCTGGATGACTCGCTTCAGCGGACGAGCCCCATACAACGGATCGTAGCCTTCGTTCGCGAGCAGCTGTTTCGCCTGATCCGTGACTTCCAGCTTGTAACCGTTCTTCTCCAGCTGAGCATTCATGCGATCGAGCTGCAGGTCAACGATCTCACGGATCTCACTGCGACCCAGCGGATGGAACACGATGACTTCGTCGACGCGGTTCAGGAACTCCGGCAGGAACTCTTTCCGAAGAATCTCCAGCACTCGTTTGTGGATCTCCGATTCTTCCTCAGAACCCGACATTTCCTGAATCATCTGACTGCCGATGTTCGACGTCATCACAACGATCGTGTTCGTGAAATTGACCGTGCGGCCCTGGCTGTCGGTCAGGCGACCATCGTCCAGCAACTGCAGCAGGATGTTGAACACGTCGCGATGAGCTTTTTCAATCTCATCCAGCAGGATCACGCAGTACGGATTGCGACGAACGGCTTCCGTCAGTCGACCACCTTCCTCGTATCCCACATATCCCGGAGGTGCGCCGATCAGACGGGCGACGCTGTGGCGTTCCATGAACTCACTCATGTCGATCCGGATCATGTTGCGCTCGTCGTCGAACAGGTAGTTCGCGAGGGCCTTGCACAGCTCGGTCTTGCCAACCCCGGTCGGGCCCAGAAACATGAATGAACCGATCGGGCGATTCGGATCCTGCATCCCGGAACGGGAGCGTCGCACGGCGTTGGAAACGGCCTCGACCGCTTCGTGCTGGTTGATCATCCTTTTGTGGATTTCGTCTTCCATCCGCAACAGTTTCTCGCGTTCACCCTGCAGCATGCGCGTGACCGGGATGCCCGTCCACAAACTGACAACTCGCGCGATGTCTTCGTCGGTGACTTCTTCACGCAGCAGACGATTGTCAGCCTTTGCATTGAATTCTGCAGACTTCGCTTCCATCACCTGGAGTTGTTTTTCGGCATCCTTCAGTTCCTGCTCGGTCGCCTGGGCGTCGACAAAATCTTCGTTGCGCAGCGTCTGCTGGGCTCGTGAAAACGCCTGCTGAAAACTGGTCCGCAGGCGTTCGATGTTTTCCCTGAGCGGTTTGACGCCGGACAAGGCGGCTTTTTCGGCTTCCCAGCGTGCCTTCAGCTGATTCGTGGATTCTTCCCGTTCTGCAATCTGCCGTCTCAGATCCTGCAGACGGTCCCGACTTTCATCGCTCGTTTCCCTCTCCATAGCCGCCGCTTCGATCTGCATGCGGGTCAGCAGCCGAGTGGCTTCATCGATCTCGACAGGCATCGAATCGATCTCCATCCGTAACCGGCTGCCTGCTTCGTCGATGAGATCGATGGCTTTATCCGGCAGGAAACGGTCGCTGATGTAACGGTCTGACAGAGTCGCCGCGGCAATGATCGCATCATCGGTAATGCGTACGCCGTGATGACTTTCATAGCGATCCTTGAGGCCTCTCAGGATCGAGATCGTGTCTTCGACGTTCGGCTCCTGCACGATGACAGGCTGGAACCTGCGTTCAAGAGCTGCGTCCTTTTCGATGTGCTTGTGATATTCGTCCAGCGTCGTCGCCCCGACGCAGTGCAGTTCACCTCGTGCCAATGCCGGCTTGAGCAGGTTCGAGGCATCCATCGCGCCTTCAGCGTTGCCAGCACCGACGACCGTGTGCAGTTCGTCGATGAACA
>Ga0163144_10015177_pt1 | contig 15919 bp, 17 predicted proteins | sample OliLak19BULKMAT1_FD_123175 | JGI IMG/M metagenome (GOLD analysis project Ga0163144, IMG submission 123175) | Freshwater microbial mat bacterial communities from Lake Vanda, McMurdo Dry Valleys, Antarctica - Oligotrophic Lake LV.19.BULKMAT1 | ecosystem: Environmental > Aquatic > Freshwater >...
AGAATTGTGGTGATTAGTGGTTGATAAAATTTTATTAGTTTCTAGGGATGTATTTTTGTTGCCCCCAAAGTTGCTCCCAGACGGGCTTCGTCGCTTGGTTCAAGTGTGGTTTTTGGTTGAAAGCAAGCTTTATTTGTCTTATTTTTTTGTTACTCGCTGGCTTGTGCAGTTATTTTATCGTTTGTTTCATTATCAGGCTGATCTATCGCGGCGGCCAATTTTCTAGACTGTTTTTCTAGTTTTTTTTCGTCTGCTTTAAGTCGCCGTTCCACTTTTTTAGTGTCCTCCCCCGGCGGCAAATTTTCTGGTTTGATTCCACGTTGCCCCAGCATTTTTCGCACGCTTTGGTTGTTCTGAACATGCTCACCAGTGATTGCCGTTTCACCTCGCAAATCATCTTGCAGTACATTGTGGTTAGTCATTTCCGTGGCTAGATTTTTTGCTGCGATGGTTAGGGTCGGTAAAAAGTCTGCTAGTGGTCGGGCTTGAGTTACGCCATATTTTTCTTTCATCACTTGTGTTGTATGTCCACCAAACAGCGCTGTATCACCCTTTGAGCGAATCCTCCCAAAACCGGCATCATCAACGCCGCGCTCATAAATGTTCTGGGAAAGTATTTTTTCAGATTCTTTCAATTTTTCACGAGCATCTAACCGGGCTTGCAGGCGTATTCGATCCTCAATAAGTTCCTGCTTGCGGGTTTGGATGGCAAAATAGCTCTGAGCAAAGGCGATAGGCTCTTTCCGTGGATCGCCATTCTGAGCTATCAGATAGCAGGCGTAACGGGTGAGCATGAAATCTTCAATCATGCGTTCTGCGCCTTTGCCTGTAGCGATCATTTTCGTGGCGTCACGAAAATGATTGTTCGGATCATAACCAGTTGATTTACAAGACTCTATTGCCCGTTTAATCGCAGTTTGGAAGTTTTCCCAGCGGGCATAGCCCAGTGGTTTCATAAGATCACGGGCAAGCCAAAATTCGATGTCCGTATTGGTAATGCTTTGCTTGAGTGCTTCAAGCTGATTTTGAAGCTGTTGGATAGTTTCTATTTTCATTCATACACCTCTCAATATTGCAGCTGATTTTCTGAGCCTAGCGCTGTAAGCAATTATGGTTGCACTGCCAAAAAACTACTCATTTTTTCTTGACATAGCGTTTCTGTCAATTGTTGTAATTCAGATATGCGCTCTGCCAGCCAAGTGAGTTCCGCTTCGGTAATGGCATAGCTTTTTTTATATCGGGCATCTACATAAGCATTGTACAATAGAATAAATCGATATCTTTCCTCGGAAGTACTCAGCGGAAAAATTTTAATTAAGCGCTGATCCAACACATTAGTGAGTCTTCTTAAGATTCTGAGATCATGAGTATTGGGTTTGTATCGCGTAAAAACCAGCAAGAGGGTGCTATAAAGTCGTTCAGCGACTTGGTGTAATAAGAAGGCCGCGTGATTGTAGTTCTATTTAGATAGATAAAAATTAAAGCCCTCATAAAAATCCTTGGCGCTTTGAAAATTATATAAAAAATCTTCTTTTGCAAGCTGGTAGCGCTCTTTGTTGCTCAACTCTCGGGGTTCGCCGAGTTTTAATTGACCAGAATTATATAAGATGATGCCTTGTTTTTTAATGTCAGAGAAAAAATATTGCGCTTTTTCTAAGCGGCGATTTATGAATTCAATGTCATGCACAATGGGTGAGACGGGTGTTTTGATTTCTGACATATTCTGCGTTACGGTCATGATATCGCCTTCTAGACGGTGTTGTGCCGAAGTACTGCGAGTTTTGACGATGACCAATAAATCGTAATCGCTTTGATATTGAAAATGAACGCCATCATCGGCATATTCTTCAATCCACTTGCCTCTTGCATAGCTGCCAAACAAGATGATCATCTCTACTTCAGGATATTGGCGAATTGCCTGTACGATGGCGTGTAGTTCCTGCCGTTTATTACTGGGTAAAAATTCGATGCTGGTTTTCATAGCGGAGTTTAACATTTTAAACTACTTAAAATCAGCGATGCAACGAAGTCGTCAATGGGACTCTTTTGATGGTAAGGTCTCTAGCTGCGGTAGCTGCTTCTTGTGCATCTTTTTTAAAATTTGGCGTAGCAGGAAGGCGAACAGGGATATCAAATTTTATTCGGCAAACTGATTGGTTTACTTCCTGAATTTCCTCTTTATTTATTTTACCCCGGTTGTGGCTAACACCAAATATTTTAGCAATTTGTATCCTGCCTCCTGTTGCATTCTGGTTTTCTTGAGCATTATTTTGAGACTCTTCTACAGTTAGGGCTACGTCAAATGAAACGACATGAATTGCGAGTGCATTCTCACCTTGAGGATTGATACATCCAGACCCGTTATTTTGGACAGTACTGCAAGCTGCTTTTGTACCTTCGATAATTTGGGTTAAGGTATTTTCAATAAAGATATTTAAGTCCATAAATTCTCCATTATCATGAGGAAGAGATATTTTATCCTTTTTACAATTAAAATTCACTTCAAATCAACTTTTGCGTAACATTGGATCAGGCCTGTGACTTTGACACTTTGGGTGTTAAGCAAGAACATTAAGAGTCATTTTTTCATAGAGATGTACAAAAATTTCTATTTAAGAATTAGCTAATTTATTTAACCGTGATGTGAGCACAATTTCTCACTTTATTTATAGATGACAAACCAGATACCGAAAAAAATCAGAGAAATATAGAGATCTATAAAATTATCGAAAATAATTAATTAAAGTGTCAAAGTCACAGGCCTGACCTCTTAATACTCTTAATATCGTCTTAATATTTGTAAAACAAAATAGAATATTGCTAATTAAATTTAAAAGATGAAGGGAAAGTATAATGATAGAAGTTCGTGTCATGGTAGCGGGTGAAAAACTAACACTTAGAGTTAACGCCAATATATCCTTAAAGGATCTTCTTCTAAAGATAACTAAAGAACTAGTGGTGGTAAAACAGCTTGCCTCGGATAAGCAACTGACGGTGATGCAATGCCGGCATGAGCTTGTGGACCTGAAGAGAGAAGATTTAAATCGCACGTTGGCAAGCTTAGGCATTAATAAAGCAGAAAACGTGTTGTATGCCTCTCTCAAAGCCCCCGAAAATCCGCAGTATAATTTATCTTTCAAACTATTAGAGGAGAAGGCGCAAAATCTATTGCGACAACAAGAACAAGAAGCTCTAATGGCGCAAACTAAGGCTTTTTCTGATAAATTTCCATGGCCAATCTTTCAAATAATACTGGATTATGTGAGTAGTGAGCCGAAAGTGCTAAAAGCCTTGCTGGGCGCTCAACAAGCGGTGAATGCGTATTATTCTCATCAATTGGCTCGATTGGAGAAACTGATCTGCTTGCCCGAAGAAGAACAAAACAAACGTCTGCCTCTCAGTGAAATGCATTTGCGACCGCTGATACCCAGATTAGTTGAAGCTAAAGAAAATCCTGATCAGCTTTTAGAGAAAGCAATAAAAACTAATGATCTCTGGCTATTAAGTTTGACGCTTAGGTATGGAGCCAATCTTAACCGAGCGTTTTTGAGAGCAGCTGCAAGCGGTTGTGAGGCTATTGTTTCGGTATTGCTCGCCGTTCCAGGGGTTGACGTTAACTATATTGATGATCATGGCTACACGGCGTTGTTGTGGGCAGTGGCAGAAGATTATGCAGCTATTTTTTCTACATTGCTTGCCGTTCCAGAAATTGACGTCAACCATGTTGATGGCCATGGGAACAGTTCCACGGCGCTTCTGTTGGCCGCTGAAAATGGTCGTGTGGCTATGGTTAGCGCATTGCTTGCCGCCCCGGGGATTGACGTCAACCATGTGGATAGTAGGGGCAACACAGCCCTACTGTTGGCGGCCAGATATGGTCACGTGGCTATTGTTGCTGCATTACTCGCTATTCCAGGAATTGACGTTAATCGTACTGATAGATATGACGTCACCGCGCTCCAGCGGGCAGCTGCAACAGGTCGTGCGGCTATAGTTGCCGCATTGCTTGCTGCCCCAGGGATTAATGTCAATCAGGTGGGCAGAAAGGGCCGCACGGCCCTCCAATGGGCGGCTAGAGACGACCGTCATGTGGGTATTGTCGCCGCATTGCGTGCTGCTACAGCCAAGATTAAAATGAGTGATGAGAAAATAGCTGGGAACAAGCCTCAAGAAATAAAGAAACCTCACGCAAGAGTGGTAAACCCGTGCAACCTGTTGGTATTAAAGCAATCATCTGAAGTTGTTGAGTTACAGGAACAGAAAATTACATTAAGTGCTATTTTAAGCGCCTTTCGTTGTAAACAGCGTTCAAGAAAAGGTGAATCTCACATTGAAGTCCATTTAGAGGGTTGTACTCTTCAAAAGAAATTGGAGCTGAGAAACCACTTCGAGTTATTTTTTGACCAGATTTTCCCTGAAGGGGGAGGCGCTCGCCCTCATGCTGATGTGAGTGGTCAAAAAACATTGGTTATTAGCGGTATAACACTCGAAGCACTTAAAAAATTGCTTGAGGTCCCAATCCCCGAAAGTAGATGCAGTATTTCTTAACGTCCCGTTGCGATCAGGTTGGGTTCGTGCTGAACTGAGTTTGGAGAAGGCTCATATAAATGGCGGATGATATATAAAGGCCGTTGCTTGGTTTCAATAAAAATTCTGGAGATGTATTCTCCGAGTATGCCTATTCCGACCATATTCATTCCGCCAAAAAATAAGATAAGCGCCATTAGGGAGGGGTAACCGGGAACCGGATTACCGAATAATAAAGTGTGGATGACAATATATATGCCATATAACAATGCAAAGCTAGCCGTGAGAAAACCGATAAAGCTAAATATTTTTAGGGGAGCGGCGCTAAATGAAGTCAGGCCATCCACGGCGAATTGAAATAGTTTTTTATAATTCCATTTAGATTGACCTACGGCTCTTTCCGGGCGGGCATGAGTAATAACGCAGGAACGAAATCCAAGCCAGGAAAATAAGCCTTTATTGAAGCGGGTTCGTTCCGGTAAAGCCAAAAAAGCATTGATAAATTTTCTATCAAATAATCTAAAATCGCCGGCGTTGGGAACCAAATGAGTATTCGAGAATGAATTAAAAATTTGGTAAAAAGTTTGAGAAAATAAACGCTTGAAAAAAGTATCTTGAGAACGGTCGTCGCGGGCGGCGATCACCATCTCATAGCCTTCGCGCCATTTTTCCAGCATCGTTGCAATGAGTTCAGTAGGATCCTGAAGGTCAGCGTCTATGGGTATGGCCGCCGCGCCTTTTGCAGCGGCCAGTCCGGCGGTTAAGGCGGCTTCTTTGCCGAAATTACGGGAAAGATCAATAATTCTCAAATTAGGCATTTTTTTCTGAAACGCGAGCAATAATTGTAAAGTATCATCGGTGCTGCCGTCATTGATTGCGATTATTTCAAACTCGCAATGACATTTTTTTAAATCAGGTAATAGCTTATCAAATAAAATTTGTAAACCATCACTCTCATTTTTCATGGGAATAATAATACTAATCATAATTCCATTTAATCATTTTTTTTTCTTTTCGTATAGAGTAGGATAGCTAACTTGGATTTAAAAACTAGGATAAAGACAAATGATAAAAATTCTTGTTATTTTAGATGATAAAACTTTAATACTAATGGTTAACAGCAATATCTCCTTAAACAATCTTCTTCTAAGGATAGCTAAGCAACGTGACTTGGATAAGCTGCCAGCAGTAAGGACGTGTCGGCATGACTTGACCCGCTTGGCAAGAAAAGATCTAAAGCGCACGTTAGAAAGCTTAGGCATTAATAAAGTGGAAAACAGGTTATATGTATCTATCGTTGTCCCCCTGGATCCGAAATATAATTTATCTCCTGAACTATTGATACCCGAAGAAAAAGTGCAAAATCTATCGCGACCCAAAGAGCAAAAGACTCTAGTGGTGCGAGAGGAGCAAAAGGCTCTAATAGCACAAGCTGAGACCTTTTCTAATAAATTTCCACTGGCAGTATTTCAAATAATACTAGATTATGCGAGTCATGAGCCTGAAATACTAAAAGCCTTGCTGGGCGTTCAACAGAGGGTGGATGCGTATTATTCTCATCAATTGGATCGTCTGGAGATGGTCTGCTTGCCCGAAGAAGAGCAAAAGAAAAGTCTACCTCCCAGTGAAATGCATTTGCTATCATTGATACCCCAATTACCCGAGGCTAAGGAATATCCTGATCTACTTTCAGAACAAGCAATAAAAGAAAATGATATATGGCTATTAAACTTGGCGCTTAGATATGGAGCTAATCCTAGCAAGGCACTCATGGCAGCGGCTCAAAGCGGCTGTGAAGCTGTCATTCCTACATTGCTCGCTATCCCAGGGGTTGATGTCAATTTTGTTGATGTGCGTGGCTGGACGGCACTTCAAGTGGCAACTAAACATGATTATCAGGTTATTATTGCTGCATTGCTCGCTGTCCCAGGTATTTCCAGGGAATCAGTGAATAGATTACGCACAAGGCGCGTATCTAATATAAGCGAGATGCTAAACTCATCCAGGCAACTGGCAGCTTTAGCGCCACTCAAAGTGCAGGAAGTGAAAGTTTCCTTAAGCGCTACTCTAAGCGCTTCCCGTTGTGAAGAGCGTTTGATAGGCAATGAATCTCGCATTGAAATCCATTTAGAGGGTTCTTCTCTTCAAAAGAAATTAGAGTTACAAGACCGCTTTAAGGCATTTTTTGCCCGAGTTTGTTCTAAAAAAGAAGGGGCTCGTCCTTATGCTGATGTGGTTGTTCAAAAAGGGATATTGTTTATTAGCGGCATAACATTAGAAGATCTTAAAAAATTGCTTGAGGCTCCGGTTCCCAGTAGTGGGCTCAGGATTTCTTAATATCCTGTTAGGCCAGCATGGGGATCATTTCAGAATGAAAAGAATAGGCCTATAAAAACGGCGCAGCCAAACCAATGGTTATTCAGAAAGGCTTTAAAGCAAGCCACTGGGTCGCGGCGCCGAATAAGGTATTGTTGGTAAATGGCCAATAATCCAGCAATAACGATACCTAAATAAAATGGCCAATGTAATTGACAATATATCCCAATTAAAATTAAAGAAATTAATACCAACACCTGAAAACAGCCGATAATAATTTTATCTTTGTCACCAAACAAAACTGCGGTTGATTTAATGCCCATTTTAATATCATCAGGCCTATCGGTCATGGCGTAAAAAGTATCATAAAGAATCACCCAAAGGCCTGCCGTGGCAAATAGCCACCAAGTTAATAGTGATAATTGATTTTGCAGGGCGGCAAACGCCATTGGAATTCCCCAGGAATAAGCTAAAGCTAGAAAAGCTTGCGGCCAATGGGTAAATCTTTTGGTAAAGGGATACAGACAAGCGAGCAACAATCCTATAAATGCCAGATAAAGACTAAAAGTATTGAGAAATAAAACCAAAATCCCCGCGAGAAGGCATAAAGCAATAAAAAGCGCCCAGGCATTTTTTAAAGGAATGGTTTGAGTGACTAAAGGCCGATTTCGGGTGCGGGTGACGCTGCCATCGATTCGCCGGTCAGCAATATCGTTAATGATATCTCCCGCTGAGCGCATGATTACCACTCCGCTCATAAAGATCAATAAAATTTTCCAGGGTGGGGGGCCTTTAGCCGCTAACCACAAGGCCCATAAAGTGGGCCACAAGAGCAGTAAAATGCCGATCGGTTTATCTAATCGTACCAGGCGCAGGTATTCATAAATTTTTGGCAAGAAATTCATGGGCTGAAATCCCGGGAATTAAAAAATTCAGGTAAGAAAACTTCGATCACTAAAATAGGGTGTTGATGGAACCAGAGAATAGAGCGCCGGCCCCAAAAATCTGCCTGAGAATGCGCAGAATATTGAGCTGCACATTGATGATATTGATGAGCCACAGGCAATTGAGCTATCGCTAATTCAGTCCTTGTTAAATTGGGATCTTGGAATAGAATATCGCCTATAGGTAAAGAAGTATCGGCTTTCAGCCCCGTTTTTTCCAAGGTCAAAGCGGGAATAAGTACCCTGGCCCAAACCCAGGTTTGTTGTTGATATTGATGAATGGTTTCCCGAATCCAGACCAGTTCTGAGATATTATTTAATAATTCATTTTCTTCAAAATGGGCCAAGCCCCATTGAGCAGAGAGGATTTTTATCTGGATGTGGCTATCAGTAATTTGGCGCAAACGTGCAGTCAGAGATTCTTTAGCGCTCAACCATTTTAGCTGTTCCTGAGGGCAGTTTTCGATAAATTCCGCACAATTATGCCAGAATGGAAGCGAATGTTTCATCCCATCAATCTATCACAGATTGCTTTATTTTAGAAAGGGTTTACAAGGCTTGCAAGGCCTGTTCCTTCCCGTGCGCCTTGTTACGCCCCGGCAGTTAGCTTGGGGCGTATGGCAGAGTGGGTTCGGTATCTGAGCTAGTGATCATGACTTTGGTGCCAATCACGGCAAATTGCTCATCGAGCCATTCTGCATCTTCAGGATAAAGCCGGACACAGCCATGGCTGGCGTTGTAACCTGGAACCGCCTCAGAGCCATGCAAGGCATAGCCTTGATTGAAAAACATACAATAAGGCATAGGCGCGCCACCTTGAGTATCAACTGGAAATATAGTCGAATAACAGTCTGGGCCACGTTTAACGTTAATCCAATAAGTTCCAGGGGGAGTTGAGCAACCTTCTTGAATGTCTGAGCAAAAGTTCTTGCCGCCGGAAACCGGCCCCCAATAAACCAATGTGCCCTGGGCGTCATAAGCGCCGAAAGCCAGCTTGTCTAAATCTACTAAGATTAACTTTTTATTGGCGGTGTTCATTTGCGAGGGGAAGGGCGCTAAATCCATAAGGGTGAGTGAAGCTAAATTTTTGGGCACGACTACCCAGGAACGGTTGTCTAAAGGTAAGTTGGTGCGGTTAAGGCGCATCACCAAATCCCGCTTTTGAGGATCTGGCCAAAGCTTTTCCCAGGAATCATTTTTTTTGATCTTTAAGCAAGTAAACTCAGGATACTTGCATAATTCTTTGCCATAAAAAGCTTGGGCTGAATGAGTATTGCCAAGAATTAAGGCGGATAAAATACATGAAATATACACTAATCTTTTGTCCATAATAACTTCCCTCATTTATATCCTTCTGCTATAGTTTTTTCCTTTCATCCTAATTATAGTTTATCTTGATCATTTTTTGCTCTGTTGACAATATTAATCGAAAATATTAATATTCTCTTAAGGTATTCACGATATTATATGGATTATTATTTCTAGTGGAGGGTGGAAGGGTGCTTGACTCTATGTTTGTAGAGACAATGTCGCGAGCAATCAGCGATTATCGTCAAATTTTAAAAAAATACCTTACTCCAGCGCAAAGGTCGGCAAAGATTGCTGAATTGCGCCTGAAAGACCCTACCATTTTTGATGATGAACCTGCACTTTACAATACTGTTCAGGAAATTTTGCGCGACATTGAGAAAAATATTCAAATCCCTAATGAAGGCTATTATTCCTATTATGGTATCATCAGATTCGCTAAATTTTTACGCGAATATATCGAAAATTTCACTGTAGACGGCGATGTAGTTATACATAAAGCCCAAAAGGCCTCTAATGTTCTGATTAAAATAATTCAATTACTTTCATTGCCCGATGAACAACTGAGTGAAAAAATTGCTCAACAAGTGATAGAGTCGCATCCTTTAATTATTGAGCTAGGTTCTAAAGAGCAATTGGCCATATATGGCAATACTGTAAGCAGATTGAGTGAAAAAAATAATAATCTTTATCGAAAAATCGCCAATGATTTCCGCATTAGAATGCATGAAACTTTAGCGGAAGCAGCCTAATGGCTTTGCTGGCTATTCATCCCTTTCCTATTTTTATGAGAGATTTGCCTCGTCGTGATGATATTTTCCGTTTATTGAATTTTCTTCAAGAAAAATATTATTTAAACGCTAATTTATTGCTATACAGCGTTTGGTATGCTTTAACGGAACATGGTCGTTTGCGTCGTCCTGAATTCAAAAAATTATTGATGGCTTTGCATCCTTGGCATGAGAGAATTAACTCGGCATTGCAACAATTAGCTTCTTCTTTGCAACGTTCCCGTTTATTGCAGCAATGGGTTTTAACGGAAGTGGATACCGCCAATCAATTTGAACAGCAAATGCTGGCCCAAACTTTAGGGTTAATCAAAAAAACCCGCCGAAATCCTAATCAACCGTTATTAGACGCCAGCCATAATTTAGTCACTTATTATAAAGTCATGAGAATGCATGTCGATGATTTAATCCGCCAAGACTCTCTTAAAATATTAAGTTTATTATTTGCTGATTTTTCCGAAGCTCAGATTGAGCAATCTTTTGATCAGGCGGTAACGGCTGCTCGAATTGAAGATTCCGGCTTTACTCAATTATCTTTAGTTTAAGAAGGGGCCACACTTTTTCAGGTTTAATATCCAGCAAACATAAAGGCTCAGAATGAGAACGATTATTATAGTTGCAGTTGTACTGATAGCATTTCAGGCATGAAAAAGCAGAAACCAAATGAGTTTGATTCAGCCCGGTTGCGCCAATCAAGTTAGGATCGGTTGAGCCGTACAGGGTGATATTAGGTACGCCGAGGGCTGCAGCTAAATGACACAAACCGGTGTCGCTGCTAACAGCCCCTGCCGAGCCTTGAAGAATTTTGGCATGTTCGGATAGTGAGCAAAAAGGCAATACCTGGGCATTACTATAGCCTTGGCAAATTGCCTCCGCCCTGGTTTTTTCTACCCTATTTCCCCAAGGGAGCGCCACATGAAATCCTTCTTTTGCAGCGAATTCAATTAATTTTCGCCAATTCCTTTCCGGCCATAACTTTGAAGCCCAGCTGGCATTGTGGACAAAGACTAAATAAGGGTTAGGCAAAGTAAACTTTAATTCTGGGAAATTATAGCCTTCTAATCCATAATCCGGCGGGCTGGTGGGGCAGGGATAATCCAAAGCCAAAGATAATAATAATCGCAATCTTTGAATGGCATGTAATTCTCTGGATACAAAATAACTTTTTTGATAGGCAATAGGCGCAATCCAGGGTTCGCTTGCCGAATTTTTATCTAAGCCTCTTCGGGGGCCGCGGCTCAATAAAGTGACTAAAGCGCTTTTAATTGAGGTTTGGCCATCAATCACCAGATCATATTTTTCATTGCGCAGAGATTTTAAAAATTGGCTGATCTCGCCATTGCGTAAAGATTCTCGAAACTGGCGTCGCCAATGTCGATGTCTGCTGGGAATGATTTTTTGGACCGCGGGATGCCAGGAAGCCACTTCGGAAAAATTTTTATCAATAACCCAGTCGAAAGTAATGCCGGGAATAGCACGCGAGGCGTCAGTTAAAGCGGGCAAGGCATGAATCAAATCGCCCATAGATGTTAATTTAACGAAAAGCACGCGCATTTAATTATTGACCTTAATTTTCTTCGTATGTATTTTTTTTTCGTAGAAATGAGGGAAGATAACGTTTAAATAAAGCGGTTAACCGGTGGTGATTTAAATGTTTGGTTAACGCGCCTTGACTGGCTAAATAATTTAATTGTAAAGATAAGCGTTTGCCGACAAAGGGATGGTGGCCGTGCCAGCCATTGGGGGTGACTTTAAATATTAAACAATTACCGGCTAAAGGAGAAATTTCCTCAAAATAATTGTCTAAAGAATCACTGCCATTGAGCAGCCGTAGCTTCCCTTGTTCGCTATCCCAGGTGGCATTCATGTAAAGAAGAACGGTGATTAATTTGCTTTTACTGTCCGTATGGATAATGCCGTCGCGTTCAGTGGTTAAGCCGCGTAAAGTCAGCATGGTGGGTTTATTAGTTAAATCTATTGAAAATTTGCGGGCAATCAGCTCCCGTAAGGCCGGGCCTTCTAATTCAGCCAGTAGTTTCCGAAAGCCTGGGGTGCATTCTAATGATTCAGCTGGAACACTGCCTCGGCTGTTAATATCAGGATATTCATTGACTAAAGAATGCAGGGATTCAGCTTTTAAAAAATCAGGAATAATCGTATAAGGGAAAGGGGATTGGTTAACAGAAGTGTTCTGTATGGCCTCTAAATTAATCAATGAATTGCCGGAAATTGTCATATGGTCTATTTTAACGCTGTTTTCTATATTAAATCAAGGCTTGCAGGGGTGTACGGTTCCGCGGCTGATTTATTGTTATTTAAAACATTCTTTAATCTCCGGGAATAAAATAGAGGATAGTCCTGATTAGAGGCGAATAAACAACCGAATTTGCCAAATTGAGGATCTTCATTTTCAATACACCATTTTTCGTTTATATAGTTTAAATGGTCATTAATAGAAGATTTGTACATAGCCGAGCTATTAATGCCTAAAGGGATACCCATTATGGCGACCAGGCAGATAATGTCCAAGGTATCCAGGCCTAAGTCGGTGCTGTCATGATCTTTTAAGGCTTTACAAATTTTATTGATAGCAGCAAAGGGTAAAAAGGTTGATTTGATCAATCGGGAATGCGCATTGAGCCAATGTGTTAAAAAATGATTTTGTTCATGAGCGGTTGGCTTGGTTTCGGGCCGTAAGTAAATTGAGCCTAAACCGATAGCTAATGAAGCAAAGCTGGTCACAATTCCAGAGACCGCCAATTGAGGATTTTTTTCTACGCGGCGAATAGAAAGAGTTAGTCCGGCGAGAGATATCAGTGACTCTAAGAAAAAATTCGAAGAGCTGATTGATTTATTTAAAGTGGCGGGAAAACGGATAATAATATTAGTGATAAATACTAATATAGTGGCAATTCCCATAGCGATAGTCAGTGGGTAATCGTTAATTGAAAAAGAAAAAGCTTGAGATAATTCTTCCGCCAGAGAATATAAATAAAAAACTCCCATAGTCGTATAATTAAAAGAAATAATACCGAAAAATTTTATGATTTGCAGCGTTATAATAGGGTTTTTTATTATTTTTTTTAGAGAAACGCTAAAGTTATCGATAAAATCGTTTATCAATTTCTCAAAATCTTTAATTCGTGGTGCAAACACCATATGAGAATAAAAAATTCCCAACTCTGTGCCCAGGATAGAAACAAAAGCGCTTAATATTCTGGCGGGCAAAGAGGCGGTGGAGATGGCTAAAATTCCTGCGGCGCTGTTAGCGGATAAGATGGCGAAAGTAGGATAAAGAACGGGAGCGCTTAAAGTTTTAAAAATTTTATTTTTCTGATTTTCAGTTTTGCGTTTGCCTGAAAAAAAATCTTTTATTTCCAATGAGGCTTCGCTGGGGATAAATAAAAGTAAATCATTAGCTAAACTATTTAAGGCAAAGTATAAAGCGATTGCTATGGATAATATGGCCAGAGAAGAGCTATCTTGGCCTATGAATAATAATAAAAAAGCGGCAATAATTTCTTTTATTTTTAGATAATTAAAATAATTTGTCGAAAAATCGCCAACTTTTGCGCCATAAGCATGATAATGCCCCAGCCATTTGTAGATAGCTGACTCGCTGGCATTATTGGGAATAAATTCATTAGAATTTAAAGAATGATAAAGATCAAGATTAATTTCGGGTACCTGTCTCATTGATCAAGTCCTCTGAGTTAATTATTTTGGTAGAATAATCGAAAGCAAAAATTAAATCAATCTATTATAATCTTTGAATAATGGTTTCTAAGTCTTCAAGTAGGGGTTTTATTTGCGAATTATTAGCTTGAGTTTTCTGCCCATAAATTTCATACGTTATGGGTTGTAATTTGCTTAAGGCTTGGCCTTCATGATTAATGATAGAGGCAAGTGTATTCCCATCTTTCACATTTAAAACAACCTCGCCTATTGAGGATGTAAAAATATCTGGGTGACCTTTTTTCACAGAGGCTGCTAATCCCAGAATTTTATCGATATGTGATTTAAATGCTTTGGCCGCTTTTTGTAAATTGGTCCTTGATCTGTTTAAGATAAAAAGATGTACATATGGCAACATTAGAGCATTTTCTTTAATATTTTCATTAAAAGCTAAAAATAAGTCGTCTTTTCCTAAATCGGATCTATTTTCCACAGAAACGCCATATATTAATTTAAATAGGTTGATAATGCCTCGTAATGAAGCGGCATCTGCTGTGCAAGGGACTATGACTCGATTCGATGCAAGAACAGCCATTTCTGTATAATTTGCAAAACTGGGATTGCAGTCAATAAAAAAGATTTGTTTTCTATGGGCATTTCCTTCAAAAGAGTCAACAAGATCCTTCAATAATAGTCTGCTTCTTTTCCACGCGCCTCGCTCTGGGGCAGATGCTAAATAATTAATAATAACGGAACAAATATCTAAATCAACATCCCCAGGCAGTAAGTATAAATTTTCAGGCATGTTTTCATTATAATCATGTGCCTTCACAAAAAAACCTATTTCATTGCCTAATTTTGCTGAACGTGATCGTTCATAGCGTTCTTTAATATAACCGGCGATTGTTTTATTTTTTTCTCGAAATAGGGATAAATTTTCTTCGCCTCTGCCATTTCCGCCTAGAATCATTTCAGAAACATTGGATTGAGGGCAAACATCAAGAACGACTACGTCAATATCTTTGTGTTTTAATGCGTATTCAACTGATAACATATATGTCAAAAATGTTTTCCCAACGCCTCCCTTATTATTCCATATTAAATATTTTGAGTTTTCGCCTTTCATTAAGAAGTCCTCATCTTGGTAGAGAGTTAAGATGAATTTAGATCACAAAAACCTTAATACTAGTATAAAAATTACATGCAATCAATACGTGAGAGAAAGTTTTGACTACAAAGCAAGCGGTTGTAGAGCCGATCTTATTATCATGGGGATTCTTTGGTTTTTATCGCTGTAGGCGCCACAGGTGGATGTTTTTTTGGAAACTGCTTTTAGCGTTTAGTTTGGCATATAAAAAACCGATGCGGCCATCGCGATATCCGCAGCGCAGGATGTAGGAGCGGAAAAAAATCCAAAGGCTGTTGATGATGGCTTTTAAAGGGTTGGAGCGGCGGCCTTTGGCATGACGTAATTCAGCCGTCATTTGAGCATAACGCGCCATTTGTTGTGACCATTCAGTTTCGTTTCGGGAGGAATTATGCAGCAAATAAGACTTTAATAAACCAATTGTCCCCTGGCAAATAATCTTTTCATGAACTTTGTCATCGGTGAAGGAGCCGGATTGACGTTGGAAAAGACGTAAGACCTTGTCTCTGGCGGCATCGCCATGGCGTTGAAAACGACCGCAGAACATATTGAGTCTCGGAAAATAATAGCCGCTAAATGCAGTGTTGCAGATTGCTTGCTGAATTTCAGCGCGAAGATCAGCGCGGACCCATTCATCTGCATCCAGAGATAAAATCCAATCGCAGTGAGCTAAATTTAACGCCCGGTTTTTTTGCGGGCCATATCCAGGCCAGTCAGTTAGAAAAATTTGAGTGGGAAATTGTTTACATATTTCAATGGTCTGATCCGAACTGCCGGAATCCAGCACAATAATCTCATCTACCCAGCCGGCGACTGACCTCAGGCAGCGGTTAATATTTCGCGCTTCGTTTTTAGCAATGATAATAACGCTTAATGTCGGCATGTTATCTGTAATGTATTGGCCAACGCACTAAAATCTAACTGTATGAAAATGTTCCTTGGATTGAGTGCGTTTGGCATGGTTAGTATATGGCCACCTGCCAGTACGGGACGCCCGTGGGGGGATCCGTTCGTCGGCCGCACTGGCACACTGAACTAAGATCGCCCACAAGGCATCGTCTCTTTTGCCGCTTAACGGGAAGCGATTTCTGCTGATCTCATCTATTGTCCCAAAAATAGACAAGAGACCGCAAGCCACATTATAAAAATATGACTTGAGGTGCATCAAGAGAAATTTACTTCGCCGAAGATGGCGGTTCAATAAGACGATAAAA
>Ga0163144_10015179_pt1 | contig 15918 bp, 9 predicted proteins | sample OliLak19BULKMAT1_FD_123175 | JGI IMG/M metagenome (GOLD analysis project Ga0163144, IMG submission 123175) | Freshwater microbial mat bacterial communities from Lake Vanda, McMurdo Dry Valleys, Antarctica - Oligotrophic Lake LV.19.BULKMAT1 | ecosystem: Environmental > Aquatic > Freshwater > Lake...
CCAGCGACTCGGAAGATCAAAGGCGATCGTCATCCCGACGGATTCTTCAGGGGCCGCCGTGTTGAGCACGATCCGCCCGGTCTCCGGTGACACGCGGACTGCGTCGGATGGATCGCGCTTGCTGTCGCCGACCATGACCGGCACCTGAATCATTGGAAACTGAGAGTCATCGGTGGCGATAGTAATGACACCGCGATGCCGACCCTCCGGCGCGTTTTCGCGAAACTGAACAGATACCGAGGTGCAGCTCGCTCCTTCACGACTGAATTGTCTCGCCAACTCTGCCGTAAACAGTGACGACGATCCCGAAACCCCTGTGACTTTCATCGGCTTGGCGGCGGATTCCGGTCGAAAATCTGAGATCGTCACGATTTGCTGCTGACCGGCACTCACTGCCCCCATGACCATCAGCACGCGAGGTTCAATAATCAGCGATTTCTCGGGCAACACGGCCTTCACGGAAAGAGTGACTCGACGCGGTTCAGGATCGGTATAGGACACCGTGACTGTATACTCGCGAAACCCCGACGGCTCATTGCTTAATCGGATGGGCAGTGTCAGTTTTTCGATGGTTCCGGGAGCGATTTCTTGTGCACTGATACTTGGGGCCAGGCAGCCGCAACTGGGCTCCATACCGGTGATCTGCACTTTTTCGGACCCATTGTTTCGAAAGTAAAACTCGGGGGTCAGAGTCGGCTGCTGGGGGACCGGAGCAGGACCGTAGTCGGCCAGGTATTCAGAGAACACCAGCGCCGGTCTGCTCGTTGTCACAAGACAGGGTGGCCCGTTTGAATTCTGGGATCCAAACACAACGGCAGTCAGACACGGAACAACAGTCAGCAACGCGACGATCCAGACAGATGACGCATCCGACGAGGCAGGTTTCGTTTTTTTTCGTGCAGCGTTCATTGTAAAGTCAATCATGGTGAGCCAGCGCGGCTGATCGCCGCTGGACCCAACCTACGTGATTTTCACGCATGTTCCATCGGGAACTGTCCGTGGTCCGGTTACATGTGTGAACGGTTCAACGACGCAGTTTTCTCCGATCACAACATTCCCGTCGATGACCGTGAAAGGCCGTACGACCGTGTCTCGACCGATCTTTGCGCCGAAATGAATCGTAGTCTGAGTCGCGTTTTCGATGGTCACGCCGGAGAGCATCAACTCTGTCAGGATGCGTGCCTGAATACTGGTCTGCACTTCTGACAACTGCACACGTGTGTTAACGCCCAAAGCTTCCTCAAGCGTCAGATTGCAGCTTGCAGCCACCTTATGACCTTCATTCATCAGAATTCCGGGGCAGTCGGTCAGATAATATTCCGACTGCACGTTATTCGGTTGCAGCTTTCGCAGTGACTGCAGCAACAGGGGCGTGTTGAAGGCGTAGCAGCCTGTATTGATTTCGGTGATCTGACGTTGCAGCGGCGTGGCGTCTTTGTGTTCCACAATGCGCTCAAAGGCACCGGTCGAATTACGGACGACGCGCCCGAGACCTTCGTTGTTGATCGTATTCGCAGTGCCGATCACGCACGCTGCGTTTTCACCGGTCTGCGCGTCCAGCAGTGCCTTCAAAGATGTCCCCTGCAGCAGCGGCGTGTCACCGGCAAGGATCAGCACCGAACCATTGTGTCCCGAAATCGCGGTTTCGCACATCATCACAGCATGGCCTGTGCCCTTCTGTTCCGTCTGCTCGGCAAACATGACGTCAGGATGATGGGCCAGTGACTTGCGAACAAGTTCCGCCTTGTGCCCGACGACGACGACCAGCCTGGTGACTCCGGCTGCGCGCGCGGCGTCGAGAACATAATCGATCATCAGGCGTCCGCAGACGGGATGCAGAACTTTTGGTAATTCGGACTTCATCCGGGTACTCTTGCCAGCGGCCAGGATGACGGCGATCGGTGCGTCCATGTTTGATTTCATCGTGCTAATACCGCAACCCGATCTGTCCGATAAATCCATTCCCAAGGCTGAATCCGGGAACCGAGTTGTCAAAATCAACGTCGCGATCAAAGACCCATCCGCCTTCTATAATCCAGCTGTACAGGCCAGCGTCCATTTTCAGACCCAGCAAAAGTCGTTTGTCCGCAAGTTGAATCTGATTGTCTGCGCTGACGCCCGCATACGTGCTGTTCACGCCATACGCTTCGACATGGTATTCGGCTCGCACATAGAGCCACTTCGACCAGTACGATTCGTTCCCCAGAAACAGACTGACACGAGCTTCAGGGAACATCAACTGCCATTCCCAGTAATCATCGCGATAGATGAGGCCAGCCCAGGGAATCAAAATGCTGTCGACTCGATCCCAGTATTGAGCACCAAGCCCCAGCGTCCAGTATTGATCCAGTTGCATAAACAGGATGCCGCGTGCATCCAGTTGAAATCCTTCGCTGAACGCACCGGAATTGAAATCGGTATTGATCGAAGGCGTCACTCCGAGACTAATGCTGTAAGGACCAGCCTTCGGTGTTTCGAGTTCCAGATCAGTTCCGAAGCGAAACACGTTACTCGGCAGATCCAATGTGCCGCCCGGGCCGTTCCAGTTCCGCCAGCTGAACTGATTAGTCCAGTTCAGAATCCAGCCAGGACATGCCTGCGTGGTTTTCGTCAGTTCGTAATCGACACCAACGATATCCATCCCACCGGTGGCTCCGGCAGGCGCTCCCTGAACGTTGCCATTCGGCAACCATGAAGCATCCAGCCGATTGCTCCAGCCGAAACGATACGGATTCGCGGGGTTGGCCCCATAAGCATACATACCTTGCGGAGGAATTCCCTGTTGATAGGGGTTGGGAGCTCCATAAGGCGACATGCCAGGCTGACCAACGAACGGGTCAGATGTGATTGGAGGGGCAAACGCATTCCATGTCGTCGTGTCATCGTACAGTGGCAGCGTCATGTCCGGTGACGAAATGATCGGACCACCTGTATTCGGAAAACCGACCGCCGGATCGGATGGCTGAAATATGCCTGCCGATGGGATCGCTCCCGCGTCCGGCGGGACGGGGACTTCACCGTCCTGAAACAGCGTCATCGCCGTCAGAGTCGGTTCGTAGACTGACTGCTGCATCGCAATCGACCGCTGATATGCACCGTGCGAATGTCGATGTGCGGCATTCGGGTAGCTGCCGTATGGCGAAGGCGGGCCACCAGGCGGGCCACCATATTGATAACCGCCACCGTAAGCGTTACCGTTGAAATTCTGGTACGCATTGAAATTCTGATATCCACCGCCATTCGTGTAGGCCGACGGATATCCGGCCTGCCCGAGGGCAGTTCGCTGCGTTATCAGCAACAGAATTGCTGCGATCGCCAGGGAAGAAAACTTCTTCACAGGGTCACCTGCTGAGAGAGTGGAAATGGGCGAGATGTTGGACAGGCGGCTCGGTTGAACCTTAAGTTTCAGGCTGCGACTCCCGAAGAAATCGGGTTGAGGAGAGAGGCGTCGCCGCAGCTTGAGGAGAACTTGAGCGAATCATGTGGATTCAGCAAATGGCGTCAACACCAACTCCGACGCTCTGGCAACCAACGCTTGCCGCGTCCGTCATTTTGCAGCTTTTGCTGATCAACGTCCGGCCAAAAATGCCGGACAATTGGACGAATGTATAGTGATTGAAGGTCGATAATCCGTCCCTACGGCTGATTGCTCAGTTTCGTCTCGAAGAATCTTAGACGGCGTTGCGACCCCCATGGGGTTTCGCAGGCTCCGTGACCGGCACCGGGGACCACGACGAGGTCGAAGTCTTTTCGTGCATCCACCAGGCGTTTTGCAACCTGTATCGTCGTCGCCGGATCGACATTGCGATCCAGTTCGCCAACGACCAGCATGAGATGTCCCTGAAGTTGCCCGGCGTGTTCCATGTTGGAATTGTCGGCGTAGACGTCTCCTTCAGGTACTCCCATCCATTGTTCGTTCCACCAGATTTTGTCCATACGGTTGTCGTGACAGCCACAGTCAGCCACCGCGACTTTGTAAAAGTCGGCGTGCCACACTAAAGCGGCCATCGCATTCTGGCCGCCTGCCGAACCGCCATAGATGCCCACACGAGTCAGATCCATCTGCGTGATTTTTTCTTTCGCCGCTATCATCCACGCAATGCGGTCCGGAAACCCGGCGTCTTTCAGATTGCGATAACACACATCATGAAAAGCCTTGGAACGCCATGCCGTTCCCATCCCGTCAATCTGTACGACGATGAAGCCTCGATCGGCAATCGTGTGCTGATGTCCGAAACTCGCACGAAATTCTTTCGGAACATGATGATCGTGCGGCCCGGCATAGATGTTCTCAATCACAGCATAGGATCGTGACGGATCAAAATCTTTCGGACGATGAATAATTCCCCAGATATCCGTCGTCCCGTCCCTTCCCTTTGCCACGAATCGTTCCGGCAACCCGCCGCGCGCTGCAATGATCTCACTCGCATCCGCTTCTTCCAGCCTGCACAAAAGCGTACCATCTTTGGCAGACCGCAGTTCCGTGATTGGCGGCAGATCAATGCGGGAATAACGGTCGATGAGCCATCGCCTGTCCGGCGACCATTCAATCGCGTGCGTCCCGTCGCCATCCGTGAGCTGGACGAATCCGCTGCCATCCAGATTGACTCGACAAAAATGTTCATGATACGGGTCCTGCCCGGCGTTGAGCCCCACAGCAAAGAACCAGATTTGCCCCGACTCTTCATCAATGTGTTCAATTCGCCGTACATTCCAGTCACCGGACGTGACTGCATTGAGCAGAGTTCCCGCGGCAGAATCGTATCGATACAGATGATTCCAGCCTGATCGTTCACTGGTCCAGAGCAGTTTGCCGCCCTTCAGCCATTTCAGTTCAATCTTCCCATCCGACGAATAGTGAATAAACGTGGCACTGGATTCATCGACAATCGCTCGCACATCGCCGGTCGCCGTCACGACTTCCAGCACGCGCATCCGCTGGTGCCCGCGCTCGTTGTACAGCAGCCAAAAGCGCGTCCCGTCGTCGCTCCAGCGTTGAAATTCCAGTGACCACGGATTTGGAAACAGATCGTTTGCAATTGGGATTTCATTTCCACTCGCGACATCAAACAACCGGGGCTTTGAGACCGGAATCGCGTCGCCCGGTTTCAGATACGGATACGATTGCAGCTTCGGCTGCACTTGATCGGCAGGCGAGGATTCGACGTAGTAGACACGTCTCTCGTCCACGGTCGTCGTCTGAAAAGCCAGCAACGTATGTGAATCCGAAGACCACACGACCTCGGGCACGTTGTCCGGATAGTCGGGCTTGTCATACGCCATGCCGATCGCGCGTTCGCGAGTCGCATCGCGACGCATGGAGTTGGCTTCATCGGCATCTGTCGTGAACTGCGTTTCGGTATTGTCTGACAAAGTCCGCAGCCACAGATTGTGATCCCGGACGAAGGCTTCACGCACACCATCCGGCGACTTTGATACCGGAATGGCCTCATGGGACTCGCGTCGCCGACGTCGTCTGGGAGCATCACTCCTGAGAACATTGGCGACCGTCACATCATCCAGCGTCACATTCATCCCGCCCGAGACGGCGCGCACGCTGCCAATTTCGTCACCGTTCGCGTGTTTGAACAACCAGACATGTCCGCCAAATGTGTGTTGTCGATGAGTCTGTCCAGGTTCGATCGTCCCGTAGCCTCTCTGATTCCGATTTGCATCAACCCAGAACAGTAAAACGGCGGTTGATAGTTTGTTGCTGACAACAATTTCCGTTTCGTCGGTGGAATCTTCGGACGGTTCCGCGGGCAGAACCAACTGCGTGGCGCCTCCGGTTTTCGTAGCCTCAAGTCGCGTCAGTTCTCGACTCGTCGGGTCAAGCTGTAAGTGCCCCTCGCGTCCGGACAGCACAACGAACGCTGAGTCCTCTGAAAACTCCAGCTTATCGATCGGCAAGGCGATGGCCGAAACCGGCTTCTCCAGCAACGCCGTCAGTTTCGTGGCCACGACTGCATGGTCAAACGCCGGCGATCGAGTTCCCGCCATGGCATCCACGACTACGAACTCTCGGCCCCCGTCCTTCAGGTCCACGCGATACCAGAATTTCTGGTCATTCGAAAACCACTGCGGTTCAACACGGTCCCGATAAACCCTCGGCTGAGCCTCAGCGACCGCAAAGCCAAGCAGCACACATCCCACAATCAAAATGCATCGCAGCATGAAAACTCTCTCATTCATAAACCGATCATAGACGTCAGCACTCGAATCCTGCGTGTAGTTTCCCTGAGCGTTCGTGTCAAGGATGTGAGCGATACAGCACCCATGCATAAGATCTTCGTTTAATGGCAAGCCGAAGGCGTCAGTTTTCTCGTCATTCGCCTACGCCTACGGCTCGCCGTTAAACGAATTATGCTCAATAACTTGTGGATGGGGGCTTGCAGTGTTTCAAAATCAAGTTTTCTGACTCGACTGGATTCGATGTGCTGGATGTTTGAACCACGACTTGACGCGAATGAACACGAATTTTCAGCATCCCATTCGTGTCCATTTGTGTTCATTCGTGGTTCCGGATCTGGAGCCCTCGATCTCCAGGGATCCTGTGTTGGCTCTCCACGGCTGGTCCGCTATTGACGATGGGCAAATCGTAGGGTGTGACAAGCAACGCGCAGGCACACCGCATCGCTGATCTGGTGTGCCTGCGCTCCGCTTGTCACACCCTACAAATTCACAAACTGGCCAACCGTGCCGACTTTCAATGCTCTCTTGCAATACGGAAATGAAATACACAGACTGATCCGCACTGAAACTGGGCGAGGCAATTCTGGGGAAATCTGAAAGTCTGTCTAATACATGTTCGTTGTAGGCGCTTATGTCAATATCATGATCGGGTCTCTTTTCAACAGGTGGTCGATGGCCGTGCTCCACTGGCAAACTCCGGAGGGCTACGCGGGTCCAAGTCACCCGCTCTACATTCACGTCGCGCAAATTGAGTCCGTTGGCATTCGTCAGGGCACGAGAAACGACCCTCACCTTCTCTACACGACGACCGGTAAACAATTCCCTATAAGCCCCCAGCAGCTAGCCGAAGTCCCGCAATTGTTGCGGCAATGAACAGGAGTCGGCGAAACAGAGGATGAAGGCGGGCGAGAGAAGGCTGGTGGCCAGTGCTTATGTCTTCCCGTCCCCGCCGCCTTATTTTGGTCGTTCGCCCTTTAACTCGACGTTGAGTTCCAATTGCCTACTTGGCTCCGAGCAAATTCTTCGCTGTCGGTCGGATCTGCAAACCACGAAAAGTAGTCAAGAAAGCGGGGTCTCACCTTTACACAGATAAGGTTGCCAAGATTATCAATGACTGGGAACATCTTCACTTTGACGGCATTGTGCGGTATTCCGATGCACCGGCATTCTATGAAGACTTCACCGACCATTGGAGCTTATCGATGGATGAGTTTTCGAGGATCGTGCCGCCAACATATCCGTATGCTCAACGTGTAGACGTACTCAAGTGGGAACACGCCGATGCTGTGGCACCAAAGCGTCGCTTGTCCTCGCTGTGGTTCGAAAATGAATCCTCTCAACGATCCGGATGCTGAAGAACGCACCCGTTCATTTCGAGTCAGTCTTCGCTCGTTTTTGACCGCCGTTTCACTTCCGGCCGCTGCCATCGCCCAATGGCAATCGAATTCACAAAGTAGACCTCACTCTCCGAGTGAGGCAGGCCACAATACGAGACCTTTGGCATTCGTCACTCAGAGAGTGACGGCTACTTTAGTCGCGAAGAGCGATCCCTATGGAACACGATCGAAGCGATAGATCCCTTTTCCATCGACCGTTTCCAGCATGTAATACACGTCGCCGGCTTCGTCTTCTCCGAACGCCAGCACCGGAAATCCGGTTGTGGCAATGCCCATTTTGCTGGTGACTTTGCCGAGGGCCTCGTCATACTTCAACGCCCAGATCTTGCCGCTGATAAAGTCGGCGTACAGATACAAGCCGTGCAGTTCGGGTAGTCGTGAGCCGCGGTAAACAAACCCGCCAGTGATCGACTTGCCAAGCTGATGGTCATATTCCCAGATCGGTGCGAGCGGTGGATCAGCCGGTTCGAATGACTTGTTGTTGAATGGATAGGATGCCTCGCGAATGCTCCAGCCGTAGTTGCCGCCGGGTTTCACGATGTTGATTTCCTCCCAGAAATCCTGCCCGACGTCAGCGGCCCAGAGTTCACCCGTTTTGCGATCGACGCTCAGTCGCCAAATGTTGCGGAATCCGTACGCATAGATTTCCGGCTGAGCACCCTCGCGCTGCAGGAACGGGTTGTCAGCCGGAATTCCGTAATTCTTATCGTCCTGCCGGCGATCGACGTCGATGCGAAGGAGAGAGCCCATCCAGGTTTTCAGGTTCTGGCCGTGGCCCAATGGATCGTTGCGGCCGCCGCCGTCGCCGAGTGCGATGTACAAGTAACCGTCGTGCCCAAATGCGATCGAACCACCGTTGTGGTTGGAAAACGGCTGAGGAATCTTCATGACAACCTGTTCGCTCGATGCGTCAGCCCGATTCGGATCGTTTGCCGATACGTTGAAGCGAGACACGACCGACGTGCGTGGTTCCGCTGCCGAACTGTAATACACGTAAAACTGGCCGTTCTTTTTGTAGTTGGGATGAAACGCGAATCCCAACAGGCCTTCTTCATTATCCTTCGCAAAGTCGTGGACTCGATCACGGATATCCATGAACAGGGTTGCGAGTTGAGTGTGCGGATCATTTTGGAAGACGTAGATGGAACCTCGCTGCGTGGCGACAAAGTTCCGGTTGCTGCCATCGTCTGCATGAGTCAACGCCATTGGCCTGAGGGTGGTGAGTCGGCCATTCTCGTCAGCACCTTCGAACCCTTCCCATTTCAAGTCAGGAAAGGCGACGACACCCTTCAAAGGCAACTGGCCATCGACCGGATCAGGGATACCGCCATCTTCCGAGAGCACTCGGATCTTGATATTTCGAAAGGCCACCGAGTTGCCGTGGTCCTGCAGACAGATGTGCCCTTTCGTGGCCTTGCCGAACTGAGGAAAGGCTGCAAACTTGCTGGCGGCAACTCGCTGATTCCACTCATCGTCCCCTTTGTTGAAGTAGAAATAGCTGACGCCATTGATCGCGACTTCACATTGTCGAGGCGAGATGCGCAGGTAGACGTGATTCCATTCCCCGGCTGGTCGAGTGGCATCGTCCATGTCGCTGCCTTTGAATCCGACCTGGTTTTCAAATTGTGTCGCCCAGGCGGGTTTGACAGGCTTATAGAGTTGATACAACCAGCCGGATTTTTGTGGATCGCGGCCATCCATATTGTCCTGAATCTGGACTTCCGGTCCGCTGTGCCACGGCTGCGGCTGATCTTCGGTCACGTGAAACATGATGCCGCTGTTCCCGCCCTTCGAGATTCGGTATTCCAGCGACAGTTCAAAGTTCTGGTACTCGTCGGAGGTGACAATATCACGGGCCGCGTTGCCGATGCGTTCGAGCACACCGTCTTTCACTGCCCAGCCATCGCTCACATTCTCAGCACGATAGTTGCGCCAGCCGTGGGTGGTCTTGCCGTCGAACAACTGTTTCCAGCCGCCGCGTTTTTCCGCTTCGCTCAGACTGTTCAGCGTCTCGTCACCGAGGCAGACTGCGTCGGTTTTCAGGATCTGGATTGAGGAGATCAGGACCAGGATGAGTCGAGTGGAAAGATTCATCGTTTGTACTCTGCGTGGCAGGTGTAAGTGGGAGACCAGGTTCAGCTTCGGAAATTGCGGGGGACGGCATCATTGTAATCGGACGTCGCCTCATTGTCGTCTCTCCGCAACGACGATGGCACAGTTTCAGGTAGTAGTACAAGAATGCGATTCCTGTAGCTTGGACATTCATGTCCGAGATATTCGCCAAGCACCATCGCATTGTCGTACGGCTGTCAAGGCACTTTAACGTTCGCTTCGACAGTGTTTCGTGGCCAGGCGACGGACAGGGATGTCCATCCTACGGAAGATTATTCCGCCATCGCACCGAAAACTTGATACATCTGTAACAACTCGTTGCAAATTGCTGGCTGATGAGTACGATTCGACTGTGTGTGCAAACCGCACACTTTGTGCACAGTATTGAGCCAAAGAGTTACGCCCAGGGATGTATTGATGAGCCTGAATCACGTCGAACGAATTGCTGAGTTTCTGCCAAAGATTGAGGCGTCAGACCCCAGCAGCAGCCACGCTGGCACCACGCCTGGCAGTTTCGCCCGAGCGCCGAGAATCGCAGCAGGGCGGCGAGGTGCGTTGACGTATTCGTCACCTGATACTCCCGGAATGCCGCTGCCGTCGGAAAAAACGGCATGGGATTTTATGCCAGCGGATTGGAAATTGCGGGCTGGCTTTGAAGTCAACTATGAACATGCTGACGCCTGGCTGGCTCCGGCGGATTTTGAAGCGTGTACACAGCTCGAGTTCGCACGGCTAGGCATCACAACACCAGAAATGCACCGCGTGGCTGAACGAGAACAGCACCTGACTGCGGAACAAATCCGGGATGAAGTCTCTGCCGGGCGCATGGTGATCCCGGCCAACAAGCAGCATCTGAAGTATCAACTGGAACCGATGTGCATTGGCCGCGCCTCGCGAACCAAGATCAACGCCAATATGGGCGCATCACCGGTTTCATCCGGAACTGACGAAGAAGTTGAAAAACTTCAGTGGGCTGAACGCTGGGGTGCTGATACAGTGATGGATCTTTCCACCGGCGGCGATCTGGATGCGTGTCGCGACGCCATCGTGCGCAATAGTACAGTTCCGATCGGCACGGTCCCCATTTATTCAATGATCATCGGCCGGCGGATTGAAAGTCTGACCATGGAAATGGTGCTTGAGACACTGGAGCATCAGGCGCGTCAGGGCGTTGACTATTTCACAATTCATGCGGGCGTGCTGCACGAACATCTGCAGTATGTGCGCGATCGACTGATCGGCATCGTCAGCCGTGGTGGTTCGCTGTTGGCCAAGTGGATGATTCACCACGACAAGCAGAACCTGATGTATACGCATTGGGAAGACATCTGTGACGTCATGCGCAGGCACGATGTGACGTTCAGCATCGGCGACGGACTCCGTCCGGGTGGACTTGCCGATGCGACGGATATCGCGCAACTGGCGGAGTTGTCCACACTGGGAGAACTGACCGAACGCGCGTGGCGAAAGGGCGTGCAAGTGATGGTCGAAGGACCGGGGCATGTGCCGCTCGATCAGATCGAATTCAACATGAAGCTGCAGCGAACGCTGTGTCACGGGGCCCCGTTCTATGTGCTCGGGCCGCTTGTGACCGATATGTTTCCAGGCTACGACCATATCACCAGCTGCATCGGTGCCACAAATGCGGCGTGGCATGGAGCCAGCATGCTGTGCTACGTAACGCCTAAGGAACATCTGGGCCTGCCGAAGAAAGACGACGTCAAGCAGGGTTGCGTGGCCTACAAAATCGCGGCACACGCAGCCGACGTGGCGTTGGGAATTCCCGGAACTCGCGATCGCGACGATGAACTCACCAAAGCTCGCGCGGCGCTCAATTGGCAGAAGCATTTTGATCTGAGCTTTGACCCCGATACAGCCCGTGCGTATCACGACGAAGATCTCGATGTCGATACTGACTTCTGTGCCATGTGCGGTCACGACTGGTGCAGCGTCCGGATCAGCAAGGAAATTCAGGAATTCGCCAGCGGCAAAGCCAAAGAATTCGAATGGGAAAAGGCCAAAGTCACCGCCGCGCTGACAGCCGAACAACAGGAGATTCTGGAAAAACGCGGCGTGTTGTCGCCGGATGAGATTCATCGGTTGGCCAGCAAGACGAAGAAATCGGTCGGTGCCGATGAGGGCAAAGGCAACTGCCACAGTGACTTTGTCGATGCCGACGAAGCGAAGAATATCCAGGTCGTGCAACTGGAAACTCCGGCGGATTGAGGCATCATGGCTCGTCCGGGCGTTATCCTTCCGATTCTGCAGAACTGGAGCTGTCACAATTGCGGTGGCTGCTGCCGGGAGCATCAGATCGCCATCACGGCGGTCGAAAAGAAACGGATTGAGGACCAGGCATGGACGTCTGCGGACGGAATCGCCGCCGACAGGCCATTGATTGTTGCGCACGGCACCGGTTTTCGACTCAATCATCAGGCAGACGGAGCGTGCGTATTTCTGGATGGACGCGGATTGTGCCGAATTCATTCGAAGTTTGGTGAAGCGGCAAAACCGCTGCCATGTCGAGCCTATCCGTACGCCGTGCATCCATCGGGTAATTCGGTGACGGTGAGTCTGCGATTCAGTTGCCCTTCGGTGGTGCAGAATCTGGGGGAACCCGTGGCTCAGCAGCGGCAGACGCTGGAAGAGCTGGCGAGAGAGATTGTCCCTTCGAACTACAAGTCACCGGATGCACCTCGGCTATTCACTGATCAGCCAATGTCCTGGCCCGATGTGCTGCTGCTGCTGGCGTTTGTCGAACGCGGGCTGTCCGTCGGAAAGGTGAGCTTTACGACGAGGTTGCTGCGCGTGCTGACATGGATTGATCTGCTGGAAAAGGCCCCGCCGGAAACAGTCTTTGGTGAGTTGCTGGGAAACCTCCTGCCAGTTCTGCATGAAGCCGCGGTTCGCGCGCAGCCGGACGACGATTTGCCACAGGTTGCGCCGACCGGTATTGGAAAAACGATGTTTCGGCAGTGGGTGGCTCAACTCCTGCGACACGACACTGATGTGACGGCCCGGGGCGGTTTTAAGGGACGCGTGCGATTGTTGAGTGATGGAGTCCGTTTCACATTGGGGCGTGGCCGCGTTCCGGCAATGGCCGATCCGATTTCGGTGCGCGTTGCGTTTTCAGGCAGCTCAGCGGCGTCTCCGGAATCTGCATCGGAAACTTTTGCGGCAATGCCGAAATTTACTCAACTGGAAAATGAGTTCGGCGGTCGGAATGCAGAGTTCGACGAACTGTTCGTGCGTTATTTTCGCGTGAAACTGCAGGGCCTGCATTTCTGTGGTCGCGCGTTCTACGACATGCCGTTTATTGATGGATTTCGAAGTCTGGCATTGATGTATCCCGCGACGCTGTGGGTGGCTCGCATGCGGGCGGCCCGCGACGGACGGACTGCAATCTCACTGGCCGATGTTCAGGCGGCACTCGCCACCATCGACCACAACTTCGGCTATTCTCCAGCGCTCGGTACGGCTGCCGCTAAGAAGCGTATTCAGCAGCTCGCAAGGATGCAGCAGTTCCCGGCGTTGTGCAGTTGGTACAGCCGGTAAGGACCGAACGGCTTATTTTTATTACCGTCTTATCAGCCGGAACGCGCTGGCGTCCGGTTCGGTGAAAAGCCTGAGCTAGCGTTCAACCGCTGATTTTGACGAGACCTGTTGATCGCTCGATGCTGAGCAGGAAAAGGCCCGGAGCGGACTCCAGGGCTTTCTTGATGGATCAACAATTCTGAACACAAATCGATCACAATTGCACATGACCATCCGCAAGTGGAGCGGAAATCCAGCGGAGTGGTCGTGGTGAATCCGACTTTGTGTTGTCCAATTTTTTGGCGAGTCTGCTGGCTGATGCCGAACGCTGACTGACCGGCAACGAACGCGATGCCAGACGCTTTGGTGCGATCACTTCGCTCAGGGAACCGGTTCGCGCGATTATGGCGTCGCGACCACGGGAAGCACTATCGGCTGGTTTTGAAGAGTCTTCGAAGAAAGTCTTTGCATCAACCGGGTTACCGGGTTCCGTTTCAACCGGATCAAGAGTCTTTCCGTCCTGAGGGTCAGTCATCGGCGGCTTCTGGAGCGTGCGATCCAGTGCGGGATCAGTCTTGTCTTCTTCAAAGGTGCCTGCGCCTGATCCAGAACCGGTGCCGCCGCCTGTGCCCTCTTTCGGACGGCCAAACAGGTCCTTGCGGACGCTGCTGTCTACCGGATCAATCAGGTCGTCCGTCCCCGGAGACGTTGAATCCGGGTTGAATGTCCGTGAACGAATTTCGTCATCATAGTCCGTGGCCTTCTTCTGGAAGTTCGGATCCTGAGCTGGTTTCAGTGATCCTGCGGGTGTAACTCCTGCACATGAACCAGAAGCACAGCCTGTACCGCATGCATCGCAACAGGAGGTCGCACAACAACCGTTTCCTGAGGAGCCATAGCTGACGGCATAGGCTGGCGACGCAGTACCGCAGCAACCCCAGGACGAAGATCCGTAGTTGGCTGATCCGTAAAAACTCGTAGACGATCGCGATCCGTAGTAACTCGAATAGACCGGAGCGGCATACGCAGGGCTTCCATAATAGCCAGTCCCCCACCAGCCATTCCAGGGATTCCAATATTGTGCATTTGCAGTTGTCGCGAACAAAGCCGCGGCACACAATGACAGGCAAATTCGGATGAACAGCTTCATGGGAAAACTCAACTTCAGAGGCGAATTGTTGCCGTGATTTGGATCAGCAATTGACGGAACCCCGTCAAAATCCGCTGAACACTGACAAACTATTTCTACGGGATATCCGCGATTTTCCCCCGTAACTTCCCCTCTTTTACCGTGGCACCAGCCCCGTTGTCAAATAGTCGCATCCCAAAATCATGCGGCTCTCACGTTTCAGCCCGTATAATCGGCCCTGAAGCGGTCCGGAGTTTGCCGTCAATGTCCACTTTGCCGTCGATAACTTCCGCTTTTCCGAGTTCCCGGCAAGCGGCGCTCAGGTCGGAACAAATCTGAAGACGGCGCGTGACCGCTTCCGGAGACATGTCGGTGGAAATTCCACGGCTGATCTTCTTCGCGTCAATTGGTTCAGGTGTCAAGATCATCCTCCAGAGGCATGCCCAATCCTTCAAGGTCGGCCAGATCCTTATATCGTGCGGCGAGACGTTTCATTCTGGCCAGACCTTCTTTGGAGACAACGCTGATCTCGCGCAAATTCAGACGGAGGCGAATTCGGTTTGCCCATACGTCATGAAAGATCGGCGTGACCAGCATCAGATCAAGTGTCAATAACTCGCCATCAAGGGTCCGCGAAATCCGAAATATGCGTCTTTCCTCAGCAGTGCCGATCTTAAACGGAATGATGCCGCCTGGAATGGAATAGCCGATTGGCTTCAGAAGAAACTTTGCCGATTCAAGATCTTGTTCTCGAATCATGATATCAATGTCCTGAGTCGCTCGAGGATAACCGTGCAACGCGACTGCAAGCCCGCCGCATACAGCGTAAGGAATCTCTGCGCCTTCCAGTACGCTGACAATGGACATTAACTCCTGCTGCAGGTTCATGCCAACACTGCCTTCATGCGTACATACAGAGAACGCCCAGCCTGGAAAATCGCTCTCGACTCGGAGAGCCAGTCTAAAGTAATCGCGCCATCAAATCCCAGCCGTGAGGCAGCTTGATCGAAGAGGCTGCCGCTGACACTTCGCTGTAGGATTTCGCTCCGTCAGCGACGACACCAGTGCCGCACATCGCGAATGGGCAATAGCCGTGGCTGTGAGTTCTGGTGCGCAGAAATGTCGGATGATCAGGACAAATCAGCAGGCGATAATCTCCCTGTTGTTTCAGCCACTTGTGAAGAGGCCCCACGATGTGTCGATCGATGTTTTCGACAGCGCGGACTTTCTCTTCAACAAGACCTTCGTGCGAAGCTTCATCGGTCGCCTCAACATGCACCACCACGAAATCGACATCCGGACGGGACAGCGTTTCAATCGCGGCTCGTCCCTTGGCGGCGTAGTCGGTGTCCAGATACCCCGTGGCTCCGGGAACCTCGACAACTTCCCAGCCCAGCAATCGACCGATTCCACGCAGTAGATCGACGGCTGTGATCACTGCCCCGCGAACTTGGTATCGATCCAGACACGGAACGAACGCCCGACGCCGGCCAAGCCCCCAAAGCCAGATCTGCGTCGCCGCCAAATCGCCGCTGGCAATGCGTTGCCGGTTGC
>Ga0163144_10015181_pt1 | contig 15917 bp, 11 predicted proteins | sample OliLak19BULKMAT1_FD_123175 | JGI IMG/M metagenome (GOLD analysis project Ga0163144, IMG submission 123175) | Freshwater microbial mat bacterial communities from Lake Vanda, McMurdo Dry Valleys, Antarctica - Oligotrophic Lake LV.19.BULKMAT1 | ecosystem: Environmental > Aquatic > Freshwater >...
ATTTTTTCTCTTTCCTCAAGAGCTAATTGTTTGTATCTTTTCATTTGTGTAACACCTCTGGTGTGCACTGCTTTTTTAGCAGATTATTTTAGGTGTTGCACTTCCTCTTTGATTTTTCCAAGGTGCATATAGAAAATTATATTACAGTAGAGGAAGAATCTGCGCTGATTGATATTATAGATAAACAAGAGTAGTACAGCATTATGAATATAAATATGATTACAAAAGTAAAAAATTGGATCACCATATCTTGATTCAATTCTAAATTGGTTGACTACTTTATGTGATGATTACTGAATGAAGGTTTTTTATATATGGCCTGATCAGGTTATTGTGAATGAGTATTTGCCTAGCCAGAGAATCACAGTAGTATAAGTGTTTTTTCAATTATTATTATCTAGCAATTCCTCTTCTTTAGAGTTATACGTCTTGCGTTTATAAGCAAAAAAATGTGCAATTAATGGAAAATTAACGCCCAATAATATAGATAATATACCAATAAAGTGGAATGATTGTAATTCTTCTCTAAGAATCGTAACCGCCATAATTGATGTGAATAATGGAGCAAGATAAAATAATATAGCAGAAATATTAGGCCCAATTTTTACTATACTTATGTTAAGTGATATCATTCCAATTATTGATACACCAAAGCCTAAGCAAAAGATAATTCCTATATTAACCATAGTTGGTTCGAATGTGTGTTTTAGATAGAATATATCTATAACATACAATGGACATATTAAGATTGTACCTATCAAGAAAGTAGAGTAAACAAAGCTGCGAAACGATAGATTGGTAGGTTTGTGTTTAACGGCAAATACATAAATTGCCCAACATAATGTCGCAGCAAGTGCTATAAAGTCTCCTATATTGTTGAATAGTGCCAGCACGCCTTTTAATATATTACCATGGCTCAAAATAATCAATACACCTATAAACGAAAATACTATCGAATAAATATGTGATTTACGTAATTTTTCTCCGTCTATGGCTATTCCTAAAGCTAGTACAATCATAGGGAAAATGCTGACAATAATAGATGTATTAGTGGAAGTGGTATATTGCAGAGCGTAGTAAACAAAGAAATTAAAGAGCGTTACTCCCGAAATAGCAATAATAAATAAAATACGAATATTGGCTCGTATATTGATAATTTCATCTAAGAATGGTTTTATTGCAAAAGGAGTCAAGATAACTAGCGCCACTAGCCATCTATAAAATAACAGCGAGATAGGTGAAATGTCGGTGATTATATATTTAGAGAGAACATAGCTCACAGCTCCCATGAAAGGAGGGATTAAAGCTAAGCAATAATACCACCACTTTGTCGTATGATTCATAAAAAAAACGCCTACTATGTCTTTACTGAAAGAATCAGTGCAGTACATTCATTATAAATCAATTTTAAAATAACCCACTATAGAGATTATATAATGGGTCAGTTTAAATTTGCAGTTAAGTGTTATTTCTTCCTAATAACTTGTTTTTCTTGAATTCTTGCAGCTCTACCGCTTAGGTATCTTAGATAGTGAAGTTTAGCGCGGCGTACAACGCCTCTTTTTACAACTTCAATTTTTGCAACAATTGGGGAATAGGTCATAAATCTTCTTTCTACACCTTCACCATGGCTTACTTTGCGTACTACAAAAGAAGAGGTGACTCCTCTGTTTCTTTTAGCTATAACAACGCCCTCGTATCCTTGAAGTCTAACAGTTGTGCCGTCTATAACGCGAACGCTAATTTTTACTGTATCTCCAGCTCTGAATTCTGGTATTTCTTTATTTTCGGTGAGTTTTTCAATCTGTTTTTTTTCAAATTGCTCAATTACGTTTTTCATTGTTAGCTCCAAATGTTTTTACTGTGCTTATAAGTTTTTAAAACTTAAATAAGTTGTTTTCTACGCTCTAAGGTGATCCTGAGTGATTCTTTTTTTTTCCATTCCGCTATTTCAGCATGATTACCTGATAGCAAAATTTCTGGAACTTTTCTTCCTCTCCATTCGACTGGCTTAGTATAAAGCGGATGTTCAATTAGTTTGAAACCTTCAGCTTCTGTTTCAAAAGATTCTTCTTGTAAAGTCTCTTTATTCACAAGTACACCGGGTAAAAGTCTGACAACGCTATCTAATATTGACAGTGCAGCTACTTCCCCACCAGAGAGAATGTAGTCTCCTAGGCTAATCTGTATGGCATTATACTCGTCAATCACTCTTTCGTCAATCCCTTCAAAGCGTCCGCACAAAATAATTATGTTTTTTTCTTGCGCTATTTCTTTTGATAATTCTTGTGTTAAAGGGACTCCTCTGGGTGAGGGGTAGTAAATTTTGGATCCAGGCCGTGTATCCAAGGCTTTGTCAAGAGCTGGACCAAGTACGTCTGGCCTCATAATAAGGCCATTCCCACCACCACAAGCTGCGCTATCAACATTTTTATGCTTAGTTATTCCGAAATCTCGAATATTAACAGTATCAATAGACCATATTCCTTTCTTAATAGCTGCCCCTGCTAAAGAGTATGCCAAAGGTCCGGGAAACATCTCGGGAAAAATAGTCAAAATTGTGGCATGAAAGCAGGGCATGTATTAAAACTAAGAAATTATATTTGCTACGAATATATCTCTATATTGATAATGGATCAAGCTGTCTTCTAGTTATTCGACATTTCTTCATTTTTTTGTTGATTTATAATCTTTTGTGAGTTATACCAGTGCATACAATAACATGAATCGGGGCATAGCGCAGCCTGGTAGCGCATCTGGTTTGGGACCAGAGGGTCGGGAGTTCGAATCTCTCTGCCCCGACCATATAAATTAACTCAATTCCCACTCGCTGAAAAAGCTTCCTGATCCAATCTCCGCTATTAGATGATCCGCTGCTACGGCTAAAAGCATACTATGTTTTGGAGTAGCGTCGATTTCGTCAAAATCACGAGATTTTTCGCGTGTACAAGCTAGAAGAGGGGTGCCATGCTTAACGGTATGATGGTAATCGCCACCGAAACCTCTTATCTTATGAAAAGTATATGCGGATTTAGTAACCCGTTCTGAAGGAAGAGTTTTAATGGCATCATTATTGATAAAATAACCTGTGTATAATTCTAGTAATTCGTTGTACGTGTCACCGTTTAGATATTGTGAAATATTCTTAATATCAGAAACGCTGTTAGGTATTCTCCATAAGCTTTCCTGGATTTTTATGTTTGAGTTAGATGATATCTCACACAACATACTATCAAAATCATCTTTTGATAAACCCATGATATCTAATAGATCCCTCATCGTTTTTGAGATCTCTAGATTATTAACTTTAAGTATATTAGTATTGAAATAATCCTTTAAACTAATAATCTTTTGTGTACTACCATTAAATAAACTAACTTTTGGAGTGTTTTTATTGAATCTTTGAGATAAACAGTAGGCTTCTAGCAAGTGCTCTAGTTTAAGGTAATTGCCTCCATCACCGTTAAACAATGCGTCAAGAATATAAGGGATATTTTTATGACAATAGTCTGGGGCTTGAGTAGTGCGGTCTTGCTTAGAAAGTGTGATTATCATTGAGCCATTTGGCATTTTGGAACCTAACTCACTATCACAACTATGTAGCCTCTCACCAAAACAACAAGTTGTTAGTAACTTTATTGGCTTGCCCCTTGCTACTTTGATTATAGAATCTAAGATATCAGAGGCATTTTGATCAGGACCATAAGTAGTTTTTATAGTATAGGGGGTAGTTGGCATGCCATGCGAATCAATTACTAAATTAATTTTAGAGTCTGCTGAGGCGAGCAATTGAATAGCTCCGAGCATAGCATTAAAATCATCAAATTCTTGTAAATTAAAGTACTGTTCTAGAGAGAGTGGGTGGAATAAATTGTGTTTAGGATTGTCTGTAAAGGTTTTAAAATTTTCTGTGTCAGGGCCTTTAAATAATATCAGGCTTTCTTTTGACTTATCAGACACATTATTATCAACAACTGAAAATAAATCAATCTTCAGTTCATTTACTATATCAGCAGGGGTTTTAACATCATTATTTTTAGAAGTTATATTTATATTTGCTCCATGCTTAAGCAGCAGTTTAACGCGAGGTATACTGCCTTTTTTTAGAGCTAAGTGCAGGGGGGTCAAGTCATCTTGGTTAAAGTAATTAACGTCTGCTCCCATATCTATAAGCTCGGTAATTTCTGATCTAGATGGACTTTCTAAGGTAAGCTTGCATAGCAGTTCGTTCATCAAGTTGCTAGAGGTTTGATCTCTATTTGCTCCAGCCTTTAGTAATAATTTAGCAACCGCAAGATTTTCCTTTTTTAGGGCTAAGCATAGAGGCGACGAACCACCTGAATCAATATGCTCTACATCAGGTCCTAGTTTGATGAGGATCTTAAGCTTGTTGATACCAATATCTTCTAAAACTAGTTTATTTAAATAGTCTTTGTCGTTAATTATATCGGCTGGAGTCTTTTTTTCATTATTGTGTGAGATAGCGTCCTGATTTGCTTCATTCTTGATTAGAAGGTCAACGATTTCGATATTTTCTTGCTTTAATGCTATGTGCAGTGGAGCCCAGCCATCTTGATCAACATCATTAACACTCGCTCCAAGTTCGATCAACTCGGTAATTTGTGCAATTGAATTATTTTCCCAAATAGCCTTGCATAACATAGCATTTAGGTATGCTAGCGGAGTGAGAGCTGCGTCATTTTTAGAAACTATCTCTTTATCAGCGCCATTCTGTATTAGTGTCTTTGCTAATGCAACTTTATTTTCCTTTAGAGCAAGATGCAGGGGGGCCCATCCGTTTTCGTCAATGAAGTTTATATTTGCTCCAATGCTCACCAAGCCTACTAATATGTCTCTGCTGGGTGTCGCACCTAAAATAGTCTTATGTAGTAAAGTTTGTTCATTTATGATATCACCTGGGGTTTGCTTTGAGCTGTTTTGAGATTGCACTAGTTCTACGCTATTATGGAATAACTCTATAGCTAATTCTGTGTTACCGTTAATCAGCGCTAAATGCAATGGTGTCCAGCCTTCACTATTGATGTTATTAACATTAGCCCCCATAGACTGGATAATGGAGCACATGGCTGGATTTTTTATAGTACTGAGCGCAAGATTCATTAGGTCAATTGGTGTTATAGCTTCATCATTTTTGGAAACCACATCTTTGTTTGCCCCCTTTTCAATTAAATTGTTAGCTAGTAGAATATCATGCTGTTTGAGAGCTAGGTGTAGATAGGTCCAGCCATCTTTGTCTATGTGGTTTAAGTCTACAGCTATATCTATAAGGCTGATAATTTCCATGTATTTATAAAGACCAGGCACCACAATTGCTTTATTAAGCACATCATTAATTAGTTCATCGATAGTTGTTCCATCTGGTAGTGGAATTTTTTGGGCCCCAGCATCAATTAATTTTTTAGCTAATGTAAATTGCCCATATTGAATGGCGTAAGATAGAAAAGTTTGCCCTTCAGCATCGACATAGTTGAGGCCACAGACTTGTGTTGCTAAAGTAAAAATTGATTGGCTTTTAGTAGCTTCTATCTCGGAATCACCTACTACATGTTTACGGAACATTTCGTGCAGCATCTCAGCAGTAGTCTTATTATCGTTCTGAATAGACCTTACATCTGTTCTCGCTCCAGCATCAATTAATTTTTTAGCAATAGAAGTTTTGCCTTCTTGAAGCGCAATATGTAGTAACGTTTGGCCACCATCGCTTATATAATCTACATTTGCTCCAGCCCTAATTAATTTATTAACCTGTAGAATCCTGGACGCCGTGATAGCTTCACGTAATTGTAGCTCTAGGCTTAATGCTCCCTCATTATTTTCACTCTTTTCTGACTTCATCACGACCTGCGTTATTAAATAATTTTAAATAAAATTGTAAAGAAATTTTAAATGAAAACGTAAAGAAAAAGCTACTTATTGTCAATAAATATTTGTTAATTCGCATTTTTGACTTTGGTTTGGGACCAAATGATCGGGAGTTCGAATCTCTCTGCCCCGACCATTTGTAATAAGGTTTTCAATGTGTTGTCTTGTTGAGTAAATCTTCATTTGGACGGCTGTACTCATATAGTACCTACGCTGTGTTGCCTCGATTTAACCTAACTGCCTATATCTTGATATGGATGAATACCGCTGTTGTCAGCTATCTGAAATATAAGTAATCTTATTTACCTCAGCAAAGTTAGAGGCGGCATTATGATTACCATAGTCATCATAATTAATTAGTAACTTACCTTCGTTGCTCAGATAGATCTTGTTTGTGTATAGCCTTAATTCTCCGTTAATTTTTAATTCTATTGCGTTGTTGCCTAGAAATTTTGTACCATTCTGCCCTTCCTCTCTTGTAACGATTCCCTTTTTTAGAGCGCGTTCAAAAGGAGTAATATCAACTTTACTTGAAAGCTTATTATCAATGATAGCCCAACAATCTAAATGGCGATATTTTCCAATATATATGGTTTCTGAAACCTTTATCTTTTTGCTGCTAATTGTCCAAGAGCTTTCGGTTGGAATTATTGACTCAGATATTTTGGATAATTCTTGTTTCTTCCTCATGGTATGGTGCTGATGAATTTTCACTGGATCATAATTCTCCCAAAGATCCTCAATATTCTCCGTACCATTATCATCTTTACTGTAACCCTGAGCTATCTCTATTTTCTTTTCATTGCTCAAGACTTCTATAAATGCTTTAGCTTTTTCCTTGTCGTTTGCTATTAGAGCAGCAGCAAAACCAGTCTCAGCTAAATCTTCGTTCCTAGGCTCAAGTAGTAAACCTTCAGTAACTTGGTTCAGAGCGGCTTGGCTATTACCTTCTTCGGCTAAAGAAGCATTAGCAGCACTAAGGAATAATGCTGCTTTTTCGGAAGTCTCGATTTCATAGGATTGTATTTCACTAATCGATGCAGCATTGCGACTATTGAATATAGTTTGATATTTTCTAAGAAATGGTGTGGCAGCTATCGTTTTTTGAGGAACAGATTGCAAAACCTTTTTTGCCACATCTTCAAAACCGCAGTACAATGCTAGGCCCATACCTACCGCTTTGTTTTGTATAGCATAAATTTTTCTACTCACCTTTTGTTTGATATCAATAGGTTGGTCTAAAGCTTGATTAGCATTAATCATTCCAATAATTTCAAGAGAGGGCTTTACCTCTAGTACAAAATCTTCATGTAAAGTAGAGAAATCAATCTCGCTTAATCGGGTATTTGTAACCATATTGTAATCTGACATCAAAAGTAGCACTTTCCTTAAATTTCCATTTTGCATACTTTGAATAAAACTTTCCTTTTCTTCAGTAGGAATGCATTGGAACATTTTATATAAGCTGAGACCCAACCGAGCCGCATCTAAATTATAGGCTTTTTTATAACATTCCAGTGCTTTAGTGTTTTGTTCGCTATCATTGTAAGCATCACCTAGTTGTCTAAAACAATCCGCCTGATGTTTTGCATGTTTGAATCTAAATTCATCTATAACCGGTTCCAAAAATTCTATCAGCTCTTTGGTCTTATTATTGAAATGAAGTGTATAGGCTATATGAACTATAGCTCCCTCGCTTTTTATAAAATGATGCTTTAGTTTATTAATGACGTTATACTGGTGTAGCGGCTTAAGTACCACTAGCATACTCGTTGTCAAATGTAGCGCTGATTGCTCGCGGTCTGTCCCTTTTATAAGATTAAGCCTGATATCGGCAAACTGCAGATGTTTTTTGATTATCTCTTGTACTAAAGGAATTTTACCATTCTTCGAACAGACTAAAAACATATTTTCTAAAGCTTGAATTTGATCATACGTTTTGCTTATAGGATTACGTTGATCAGCTGGATTAGTGTAGGTGCATGGATAAACTCTAGGACCTAACTTAAACTGCAGCTTATCTTTAGATCCCACAAATGTACATAAATTTGCTGCGATTGCTTTTTCTACTACTTGTTCTTTGGGATAAGTAGCCAGCAATTTATGAATTACACGTGATAAACCATCTCTATCTTTAGGGTTATTTTTATGCGCTTCTGATGCGGCTTCAATAGCTACATCAAGGTCACCTATGTTGTACACAATAAATAAGGCGTTATCATGAGCTAGTTTTGGCGCTTGGTCTTTATAAATACTCAACTTCTCTACATCCAAAATATTCTCTCCTTTAGGGAAAGTGATGATGGCAGGCTTAGTTTGAACCGTACTTGGAGAATAGGTTGTGGGTTGCTGTGCTGTAGACGAAGAAGAATTCAAATTTACTATATCATTTGGCTGAGCGACTCGATTCTCCTCAGCAGATCTGTCTGCTCTTACTATAGGAGAGTTTGTAGTGGTAGTTGTAGTAGTTCCTATTAAGGGAACATTTATATCTTTGCTCATTGTGGCCTGAATTTATATTACGATAAAAATATTATTGCTTAGTATTGATATACGAATATTAATACTATTCTAACATATCTAACATGAATTTTGGAGCTTGTCAAAGACGTCGTCATGTATCGCTGTAACCTGAGGTTGATAAAGTAAATGTTTTTGAAAAATTAGAATAAAAGCCTGTTATCCTGAACGCAGATAGCAAAATCTTCCTTCTGTTACCTAGGGATCCTTTGCCAAGAGGTAGGTGCAAGCTTCAATCAAAGCTCGGGATGACTTTGTAACGTTGCATAGCACTTCTTGCTATTAAAATAGACCGACTCAACCGGAATTGACATCGTTTTTATATCAAACTCAAGTTAATTAACAACATAATTGCTGCGGCAATTAACCCGGTAGCTGGTATGGTAATAAGCCAGGTTAAGAAAATCTTATACATAATAGACCAGCTGGTTCCGGTTAAACCCCTTGATAAACCAACTCCAGCGATAGCACCAGTGACAGTATGAGTGGTTGAAACTGGGGCCCCTAAGCTTGTAGCAGCAAAAATTACTATAGTAGCACCAGTCTCTGCTGCAGAGCCAAGTACAGGGGTTAAGGGGGTGATTTTTTGACCCATAGTATGAACTATTCGCCAGCCGCCAGCAAGAGTGCCAAAACCCATAACAGCATAGCAAGCTAGCACTACCCACGAAGGAATATGAAACTCTTGACCTTGATAGAAGCTTGATATTAATAGCAAGCTAATAATGCCCATAGTTTTTTGAGCATCGTTACCACCGTGAGATAGGCTTAACATAGCCGATGAAGCTAGCTGTAAGATCTTAAACCATTTATCATTAGGATTGCTAAAAATCTTAGTAATAAGAGTAGCTAGACACAAGCCTATTAATATTCCTAGTAAAGGAGATAGTAATATTCCTGCCATAATTTTAGTTAGGCCTGAGAATTGTAGAGAGTAAATGCCACCTTTGTAAATCGAAGCGCCGATAATACCGCCAATTAAAGCATGAGAAGAGCTAGAAGGAAGACCATAATACCAAGTAAGTAGATTCCAACTGATTGCGCTGATCAGAGCTGCGAAAATAAGATAAGGGGTAACTATTTCAGGGTTAACTAGGCCAGTGCCTATTGTGGTAGCGACTGATAATTTAAAAAAGAAAAACGCGGTGCAATTAAAAAAAGCAGCCCATATGACAGCTTGCAGTGGGCTTAAAACCTTGGTAGCTACTATAGTTGCAATTGAATTAGCAGCATCATGAAAGCCATTAGTAAACTCAAAGATAAAAGCTAGAAAAATTACAAATAAGGTAAATATTAAGCCTAATTCCATAAATGCCCTTGGTTATCTATTCGAATATATTCTAAGTGAATATTAGAATTATGTCTCCTTAAATATTTTAGGTCCTTTATCGGCATTGTTAGATTAAATAGGCCAATGTAATTAAAGAGTGTAGAGAGTTTGATATAAAAGCGATGTTAATTCTTGTTGAGTCGGTCTATTTTCATGGCAAGAAGCGCTTATGAAACGTGATAAACTCGTCCCCTTGACTAGCTTGTGCTTAGTATCTGGCCCAGACCCCAGGTAACGGAAGGAAGATCTTGATATCTGCGTTCAGGATGACAGGCTTTCGTTTTACAAAACCACTAAAGGATCCATAATTTCGGTTAAACGGTAAAAATAAGTCACATCGTTGCTGCCGTCTTCTAAAGCCCATATCCATGAAAGCACGCTTTGTACAAAAGACCAATTAAGGATTCTTTGCGGGGTAATATCAAAAAATTTGGCAGAATTAACAGCACGCCAATTTATTATATGTGGTGCAGATTCATTATAGAGCAATTCAGGAATAGGATTGCGGATGAAATAAGCTAGTTCGTAAGCAGGTTCACCTATTACACCTTTTGGGTCAATTACTAACCATTCATCCTTGTTATTTAAAATATTACCATGATGTAAATCTCCATGTAAAAGTTTAAACGCAGAACATGTATTTAAGAGACTATTCTTTAATAAACGTGCTTTTTCAAGGTATCTTCTAGGTATGTTTATATCGCGATCTAAAGCAGTAAGCCAATCTATTATAGTAGGAAAAATATGAGCTTTGGGTAAGGGGATGTTATATAGCTTATACATAATGTCTATAACTATTTTTAGTGCTTCATTATCTCTATCTGGCCAACAACTTTTTAGAGATTCTCCAGGAATAATCCGCTCTAGCAATAACATCTCTTCTCCTTCTGCAAGAAGCTTAACGCTACCTGTACCCGAGAACTCTTTTAGAGCGGCTGCTTCTCTCTTTATCCCCAAGCTATCTAAACCACATTTCAAAATAATTGGCTGAGTGCCTTGAAAGCCTTCCAACACATAATTATAGGTCAGATTGGTAACAGGTGATAGATTTGATATATCATATTGTGATGCTAAATTATTAACTATCCCGGGTAAGTTTTTAAGCCAATTTCTGCCTTCATCTCCATAAATGTTAATAATATTTTGCTCAAATATATTCATGAAAAATCGACTAAATTTATGTTTACCTTATTCAAGGTTAAATATAATATTAACTTATAGATGAATAAAAACAATTAAAAGTTGGAACAAGATGATAACTTAATAGCCGGCAAGTTCAAGAATCTAGTGGGGTGCTAATATAGAAACAAATCATTACACACCTTTTAAAATATCTAATTTGTATAAATATGTTACTAATAATATTCCTGTAAACAGCATAATGATAAGAGCAATACCTATAACTGTAAAATTTCCACAATATAATTTACTGACAAGGCTTAAAGAAAGAGAAGTAAGTATTAAGCGTACGGAATGTATTAGTGCTGAAATTTTGCCAATATCATGTTCGGTAATGCTCAAAGCATTTGCATATAAAAAATTTATTAAAAATGCTGCGCCCGAAGCTAATATTGCCATAGCGCTGGTGATGATTACTGGCTCATTAATATTCCATGATATTATCATGATCAAACAGATAATGCTTAATAAACATAATCCTATACTTAAAAATAAACAGTTTTTGCCTCCCAAATTTTTTATAAGTAACCCATTCATTATACTAACCAGCCCAAATATTATTGCCAATATGTCTTTATGATATACGTATTCAATAAGCGGCAAACCCAAGTCATTAACATAATAAATAGAAGACATACTGATAAAAATCCAATAAGGAGTTATCATAAAACATAATGACGCAATAAATAACAGAATCTTTCGTGACTTTAACAGCGGCAAATAAGATTTAAGAGATATAGAAGAAGTATTATTTAAATTGCGATTACTTTGTATAGTTTTGTTGCTTAGTAACATGGCTAATACGCTAAGACATAATAGGACAAAGAAGTTTAATCTCCAGTGAGAATATAAGCCTAAGTGACTGCCTATAGTTGGAATGATAACCATAGATAAAGCTAGGAGTCCATTAATATAACCCAATTTCTTTAGTCGATTGTTAAATTTACTATGTTCAATTAAAATTGCATAAATCAATATTGTTGGACTAGCAATACTAATACCTTGTATAAAACGCCCAAATAGAAAAAATTTATAATTGGAGGTAATGACGCAAAGTAGGGTGGCTAAAATAAAAAATAATAAGTGGTATAAAATTATTGCACGATAATTAAATTTATCCCCTAAAATCCCAGATAATAAAATACCTATGCAATAACCTATAAAATTTAAACTTAGGGATAATTGCGCCATGAAGGATGATAAACCAAATTTTTGCTGGAGATCAGGAATACATGGAATAAAGAAATCTATTTCGGCTCTAGAAATGATGCATATAGTTAATAAGGAAATAAATAATAACATGAAATTACTACAAAATATTTAATAAATTTTATGCCTAGCTTGTTCCCACATTTTGTTGACAGTATATAGGGTACTATAGTATTGCCTAATCGCGTCCTATCAAAATCCAATTTTACCACGCAAAAAAATAACCTAAAGTTAATTTGAAAGTAATACAAATAACTGATACACACAACATAATTTTTAGGTAATATCATCAGAAAATAGGGTTGCCCCAATTCTCTTTCTGTTAAAGCTATTTAGCGGAGTCCGATTAAGGGTGAATAAAATATATTGGGATAGCAAAAATATTCCTATTTAGCAATTCAATGGATCAAAAAAAACTTCTTGTACACAACCTTGAATTAAGTGGCATTCTGATGAGATAGGAACAAAAGAATATAATATTGCTTTAGCTTTGAGAAGAGCAATTGCTGTAAGTAAATTTTTAATAGCACACGATATTGAGAAAACCACTCTAACTACCATTTCGTATGGTAAGGAAAAACCAGAGATACTTGAGCATAAGAAAAGGGCGTATAAATTTCAAATGATTTATTAACTCTTTGTTCGTAAATATTTATAGAGAGTTTTTGGTCTGATACTAAATAATCTTTGGCTAGTTCAGGTTAAGTTAAAACTTTGCTTGATTGTTTTAATAAAAGAGTGTATAGTCCACTCAAGTTTTTTACTACTCTTTACATATGCAGCTCTTAAAAGAAACAACTAGAGAGCTCATCTTAATTAATGAAGATGTAAGGTTAACTAAACATTATAGTTAATCGCAGTCACTTGAATAAGAGTATACCGAAAGACACCTTAAATTTAAGGTTTGTAAGACGATAACTCTTTTTGATAGGGCAACTTCGTTAAAGATGTAGCCAAGCATACTTTACCAAAAAGAACAATATATTAGTACTTAATCTATTATAGAATTATGTGCATGTGATAACTTGCTCTTGCTTATATTATTAAGCTTAGAGCATTATTTTCGGCATTTAAAATATCAATAGAAGCACTAAGCAAAGAAAAAATTTGTTATAAGTTTTGTTACTTATCGCAAAGCTATTTAAACAATGAAAGTATCTTTGGTTAAAGAATTTTTACTCTTTTAACTAAAATTACTTTCTCAAACAAGAATTATTATATGGAAAATTTTTATACATTTGGACTACCAGAGACTTTAGTTCAATCACTTGACAGACTTAACTTCAAAACTCCAACCCCAATTCAGGTTGCAACAATTCCAATTGCTTTAAATGGAAAAGATATATTAGGATCGGCGCAAACAGGTACAGGTAAAACCGGTGCCTTTGGAATCCCACTAATTGCTAAGCTATTATCTGATCAAAAGAGTTCTGCTTTAGTGTTAGCGCCAACAAGAGAACTTGCTGCCCAGGTTATGAGTGCATTACAAGACTTACTAGGCAGAAACTCTCCAATTAAGACGACCCTACTTATTGGCGGGGACTCAATGATGAAACAAATGCAGCAATTGCGTATGAGGCCAAGACTATTTGTTGGTACTCCTGGACGTATTAATGATCACTTAGAGCGTGGTAATTTAAATTTTAGTCAAACTAGTTTTTTAGTACTTGATGAAACAGATAGAATGCTAGATATGGGTTTTTCTATACAGATAGAAAGAATAATAAAACACCTACCTAAGCAACGTCAAACATTGTTATTTTCGGCTACTTTACCAAAAAACATCATTAAAATAGCTGATTCATATTTGAATCAGCCAGAGCGTATATCAATGGGCTCTACCTCAGTTCCAGCTCCAAAAATAAAGCAGGATATTGTACATCTATCTGAAGATGAAAAATACCCACAGCTTTTGAATCAACTTCAGCAGCGTTCTGGCTCGATTATTATCTTTGTCAAAACTAAGTTTGGTGCAGAAAAAATGGCAAAAAGACTTAGGGGAGAGAATCATCAAACAGATGCAATCCACGGTGATTTGCGTCATAGTAAGCGTGAAACTGTAATTAGAGGATTTAGAAATAGTAAATATCGTATCCTAGTGGCTACTGATATAGCGGCACGTGGTCTAGATATTCCCCATATTGAGCATGTGATTAATTTTGATCTTCCACAATGTCCTGAGGATTATATTCACAGAATAGGAAGAACTGCTAGAGCAGGAGCCGAAGGTGAGGCTCTGTGTTTCGTAACTCCTGGTGATAGAATGAAATGGAATGCTATTAACCGCTTAATAAACCCAGATGCTCCAGCTATGGAAGCATCAAAAAGAAGTGGAGCTAAGAAAAATGGTTCTGAAAAAAGATCTTTTGGCTTCAAGAAGACGTTTCGTAACGGAGGCGGTAACGGTAACGGTGGCGGAAAAAGGAAATCAAGTGGTGGCGGTAGGGTAAGAGCTGCTTGATCTGGCTCCTTCCCGTGCAAAAGAGGACTAGAAGGAGATTCTGAACTTGATTCAGGATCTCCTTCTGCTACCAGATAGATACCGGCTCAAGTCCGGCATGACTATAAGATCAACCTGCCTCATCAATCATGACATTTTTCTGTACTAATACTTCACTATAATTGTTAAGTGCATTAAAATCACTTGCCTTGACCTTTAACTAATCGTGATATATAAGTGATTTTCTTTAACTAAAAATACTTATTATGTTTAGATTTTCTAATATTATCATTGTTCCTTTCGTTATAGCATTATTTTCTCTATCCGCTTACGCATCAGAAAATTGTTTTATTGCTGAACAAAATGGTAAAATTTTAAAAAGAGAAGGAGATTGCGTAACTGCTTACTGCCCTCAATCTACATTCAAAGTTATATTAAGTCTTATAGGTTTTGACTCTGGAATCCTTAAAGATGAAGAATTTCCAACATGGTCTATTACATCAGGAGTAGATCCATACACCAATGTTTGCAAGGTTAATCACAATCCTCGTACCTGGATGAGAGACACCTGTCTTTGGTACTCCAATATCTTAACCAGCAAACTTGGTATGGAAAAATTTCAGGACTATATAAATAAATTTTCTTATGGAAATATGGACGTCTCAGGAGGCTTAACTAGCTCGTGGATTTCAAGTTCCCTTAAAATCTCACCTGAGGAGTATATAAAATTTCTAACGCGACTGGTGGAGCATAAGCTTCCTATAAGCAATGCGAGTTATCAAAAAACAAAAAATATAATGTACATTCAAGAACTTCCTGGAGGATGGAAGCTGTACGGAAAAACAGGTAATGGAGCCAAATTGGATATTAATGGTCATAAAACAGATAGGCAACAAGGTTGGTTTGTAGGATACATAGAGAAGGGAGATAAAAAAGTAATATTTGTAAGTCATATAGTAGACGAGAAAAAACAAAGTACTTTTGCTTCAATGCGAGCAAGAAATGAGGCGTTATTGAAGCTATGGTCTATTATTGATGAATTAGAGAAATAATTCAGATAAGAAAAATGAGCCATTCTGAATTTTATGCAACATATCAGGTAACAAAAGGAGATCCTGAGTCAAGCTCAGGATGATTGCTTAAGCCTTACAAAGTCTTTGCTTTAATCAAGCACAAAATACTTAATTATTTGGACATTAATGGAAATAAGTTCAGGGTAATTTTATCCTGAGAGCTCACAAGAACATACCGGCCTTAGCCTGGTATTTTCTTGTGTTGCCGGTGGGTTTTGGGCTGAGGGAAAAACACAGCCCAATGAAGTTTAAAAGGTAGATGTGCTAATGCCTACTTAACGTC
>Ga0163144_10015183_pt1 | contig 15915 bp, 17 predicted proteins | sample OliLak19BULKMAT1_FD_123175 | JGI IMG/M metagenome (GOLD analysis project Ga0163144, IMG submission 123175) | Freshwater microbial mat bacterial communities from Lake Vanda, McMurdo Dry Valleys, Antarctica - Oligotrophic Lake LV.19.BULKMAT1 | ecosystem: Environmental > Aquatic > Freshwater >...
CAAACGTGGGCATCGGGCGCACCGGCTCCAACGCGAACTCGACCCGCCGTTGCAGCTCCTCGCGGAACCACTCGACGCCCCGGTCATTTAGGATGTACTTGAGGCGGGCGTGCTTGCGATTCTCACGGTCTCCGAAGTCGCGGTGGATGGTGACGATGGCGGCCACAGTCTCTACCACCTTATCCGCTGGGATGAACGCGATATCATCGGCGAGGCGGGCGATGGTCTGTTCGTTGTTATGGGCGATGCCCATGCCGCCGCCAGCCAGCACGTTATAACCGATGAGGATGTTCTGCTCATCGAAAAGCGCGACGAGGCCGACATCGTTGGTGTAGATGTCCACGCAGTTATCGCCCGGGTAGGCAATCGCAATCTTGAACTTGCGCGGCAGATAGGTCTTGCCGTAAAGCGGGTCTTCAATCACCGAGTCATCGACCAATTGCTCGCCGTCCAGCCAAATCTGATGGTAGCTGCGGGTGCGCGGGAACATCGCCACGTTCAAATCGAAGGCCGCTTGCTGCACTGCGAGGCGCTGCGGGTCATTTGTCGGGGCGGGGCAGACCATCACGTTACGTACAATGTCGCCGCACGCGCCCAACGATGTGACCAGCGCATCGTTCAGGGCTGACAAGGTAGCCTTGAGTTCGCCCTTGATGATGCCGTGGAATTGGAAATCTTGGCGGGTGGTGATGCGGAGCGTGCCGTTGGCAAATTCATCGGCCAGCCGGTCATGCAACAGATATTGTTCAGCGGTCAGTTGGCCGCCGGGGAGCTTGGTACGAAGCATGAAGGTGTAGGTCTTGTCACGGCCACGGGTATCGCGGTCATGTTGCTCATAGATGCCGTGAAACTTCAGGAGCGTGCCGCTCTCGTTGCTGAAGTTGGTCTCCCCATTGACCAGTTCCGATGCCAATTCACCGCGCAAACCTTCGCTTGCGGCCTTGATGTCTTCGACGTTTTGCTTCTTTGCCATGATTGCTCCTGATGATGTGGATTAAAAAAGCCCCGGTCTGGTGTGTGCAGGCCGAGGCTTAAGTTGGTCGTGTGGATGCTTGTTTTCTACAAGCGCGTCACATCGCCCGGCTGCGTGGATTTGCAGAGGTTTTGCAGCACATCGGACAACAACAGGTGATGAGAGCAAACATGGGCGATTAGTAAACCTTATGGAATATGGGTCACGAATTGATTATGGAAACTATAAGCCAGTTTCCTGTGTCTGCCAACAGCCCGGTCTATTTTGTGACCGATTTGTTACCAGTGTTACCATCGTGTCACCCTTTGGGGTATAAACGGTGTGTGAAAATAGGCCGCTGATGGAGAATAAGGTTTCCCTAATGTCTACTGCCCTGATTCTGCTCGGTCACGGTTCGCACATCAGCCCGAATACTGCCGCTGTGGTTTGGGAAGCGGTGGAGTCGCTCCGGGCGCTCGGCCTCGCAGATGAAATCACCGCCGGGTTCTGGAAAGAACAGCCGTCGTTCAGCCGCGTGCTGCACACCATCACATCTGAGGACATCACGTTGCTGCCGATGTTCACCGCGCAGGGGTATTTCACAAGAGAGGTGATTCCGGGCGAGATGGGTTTTAGCCCGACTCCCCCTCTCATTATGGTGGGGGGTGAGGTTCGCATGACCAAAACGCTCGGCGAACACCCGCGAGTCGCTGAAATCATCGAATCCCGCGTCCGTGATGCGATAACACACTATGGACTCTCACCAGAGGAAGTCGCGCTGGTAGTGGTCGGTCACGGGACGAAAAATAACCCGACCAGCCGCGCCGCCACCGAATCGCAAGCTGAGAGGTTGCGCGGCCTGACTCTCGCCCATGAGGTCGTCGCGGTCTATTTGGACGATGAGCCAGACATCCCTAGCCTATACGACTCGACCTCTGCGCCCGTGATTGTGGTTATCCCCTATTTTTTGGCGGCGGGGTCGCATACGACTCTGGACGTGCCGGGGGAATTGGGCTTATCTGACGGCCAAACCGACGCGCTGATTCGAGGCCGCCGCGTGATATATACCCCGCCGATTGGCGCAGATGGCGGCCTGACCGATATTTTGCTCAGCCTCATCGCGGATAGCGGCGCGAATTTATCTCCGCGTCCGGTGAAATCGGCGTGGGATGGCATGCCGCTGGCTGGGCGTGCCGTATTATTGAACGAAATCGCAAAAACAAAATCGCTCACCTTCGGCGCGTTGACCGTGACCGCCCGTGAAGTCCGCTGTGGCGACGGAGACGATTTGCCGAACCTGACGACGCCGACTCAAGTGCGCGACGCAACGCGCCTGACTCCGTTTCGCCCGTTGTCTACGGCGCGGGACATGCCCAACCGTTGGCGGGTCGAATTGGACAGGCCGCAAGATGCTCATGCGGTGATTGAGACGGTTTACCCGGGTCTAATCGCGGATTGGGCGGCGGCGCGGCAAGTTAAGCTCAAGCCCGTCACGCTGTCAGAAGTCGTAGGGCGGCAAAAAGGGATGTTCCGCGCCTTAACCGATTTTTCAATGGAAGCCGAAAGCGCTTTAATCAGCGAGATTTGCGGCGGGTGTATCTTGACGCCACAATGGGCGCGGGCGGGCGGCGGCGGGGGATTGCCGTGCGCCGAGCCGTGTAACGTATTTTTGAGCGCAGCCAAAGAGGGACTCTCAGCATGACTGGTATGGTGTATTTGGTCGGGGCTGGCCCCGGCGACCCGGAACTCATCACCGTGAAAGGCTTGCGCCTGCTGCGCGAGGCTGATGTGATTCTATATGACCGGCTGGCCGCGCCGACGTTGTTGGATGAGGCCAAACATGGCGCAGAATGTATTGACGTGGGCAAATTGCCGCAGCGTCACCGCCTGAGTCAGGACGAGATTAACGCGCTCTTGATTGAGAAAGCGGGAGCGGGTTTGTCTGTTGTGCGGCTAAAAGGCGGCGACCCGTTCATTTTCGGGCGTGGCGGAGAAGAAGCGCTGGCGTGTTTCGAGGCCGGAATCCGGTTTGAGGTCGTCCCCGGCATCAGTAGCGCAATAGCCGTCCCTGCATACGCGGGGATTCCGGTCACGCAGCGGAATATTGCGCGCTCGTTCGTCGTATTCACCGGCCATGAAGACCCCGATAGCGACGCCAGCGCCATCGATTACGCGGGGTTGGCCGCCGCTGATACGTTGGTCGCGTTGATGGGCGCGTATTATCTGCCCAAAATTGTTGAGAAATTGGTTGAGGCGGGCAAGTCACCGGACACGCCCGCCGCGTGTATCGAGTGGGGGACGACGGCGGATCAGCGCGTGGTGGTTGGCACATTAGCGACCATCTCCCAACTGGCCGCCGATGCGGACTTCAAACCGCCCAGCATCACGGTCATTGGGGAGGTCGTCCGCCTGCGTGACGCTGGGATGCGCTGGTTTGATTAAGAACAATGATGAGTGATGAGTAGGATCTGCCTTATCTCATGACTCGGTTTCACAGACGGTATACGAGACACCGTTTGGACTCTCATCACTCATCACTTTCAACTCATCACTCTGTTACGGTTTTGCGACGAACCACACATCGCCCGCGCCGTCACCGGTCACAGCGCCACGGGCAGTATCGCCAGCGAAGGTGTACAGCGGCCAACCGTTATAGGCCACTTGCAGCGTGCCGTCGCCACGGTCAAAGGTGCTGAACACACCGGGCAGGTTGATGGGGGTCACGAGTGCGTCGGCGCTCTCAACCGTGACGGCAGGCCAGTTACCGAGGCAGCCGCCAGAGCAATTGCTCACGCCCTCGGCGTCATTGGTGAAGGTATAGAGGGTCATGCCCGTCGCCCCGACCAAAATCGTCCCGTGATCGGCGTTGCTTTGCGCGTAAACTGCCGCCGGAGCAACAATCGTCCAAACCGTGCGGAAGTTATTGCCAGTGGTATCACCCGCCGCCGCGTCATTCGACCAGAAGTACAGCGGCAGATCGTTATAGGTCACTTGCAACGCGCCATCGGCGCGGGCAATCGTTCCGACCACGCCAGAGACGCCATCAACGACGGTCAAGCCGTCAGCGCTTGCAACCGTATACGGCGGCCAGACCGTCGCGCATTGGTCAACGCAATTCGAGACCCCCAAGCCGTCGCGCTTGAAGGCGTACAGGGTCATCCCGTTCGAACCGACCAGATACGTCCCGACGCCACCGGCTTCGCCGCCGATGCCCACAGTAGGGGCGCTGTCCTGTGCGCTGATGACGGCAGCCGTCATCAAAACCGCGAGGACGACCAACAGGATGGATAGTAACCGCTTTGACATGATGTGTTGCTCCTAAGATTTGATGAACAGTTGCGCCATTTCCCAAACGTTTTTTGTGGCGCGTGATACACTATCGTCTTGAATGGCGTTTTGGATTTATGACTCTGCGACCAATTTCTTGATGATGACCGACATCCCATCCCTGCTACAACGTATGACCCATGGTGACGAGGCTGCTTTGGCGGCCTTGTTCACGGAGTATGGGTCGAAAGTGTATGGTATGGCCTACACCGTCCTCAAGAACACCAACTTGGCGCAAGAGGTCGCCCAAGACACGTTCATGCAGCTTTGGAAAAACCCCGCCGCGTGGGACGCCTCTAAGGGGCAGTTTAGCAGTTGGCTGCTGACCGTGACGCGCTATACCGCGATTGACCGACTGCGCCGCGAGGTGCGCCGGACGGGGCAAGATGTCGAACTGCGGGATGAAATCGTATCGGACGAAAACGACGATAGTCTAATACGACGACTAGAGTCGAACTATCTTATGACGCTGCTGCCTCATCTCCCTGAGGAACAACGCCGCGTGATCGACCTCGCCTATTTTCAAGGCATGAAACACAGCGAAATCGCCGAGTTTTTGCCTGCCCCGCTGGGAACTGTTAAGACGCGCCTGCGTTTGGGGTTACTAAAACTAAAAGATATGCTGAATAATCAGTAACATAGGCAACTTGGTATCTGGATTCGATGCTCGACTATCAACATCTCCGCGAACTCATCCCAGCGTACAGCATCGGTGCTACCGACGCAGAAGAAACCCGCTTGGTCGAGGTCGGTCTGGTGAACTTCCCTGAATTAGCGACAGAATTGCGCGAGTTCCAATATCTGAGCGATGCGCTGGCCGATTCTGTCCCAGAGATGGCTCCCCCACCGCAGATGTTGGGTAACTTGTTAGCGGCAGCGCGAGAAATCCGCCCGGTCTCTGCGCCCGCCCTAAAAGTGCTTCCGCGCCCCGCACCACGCAGGATGAGCCTCTCGTGGCGGGCAGTCGCGGCGGGTTTGGCGCTGTTTTTGGTGCTGACCAATGCGTTTTGGTTGTATCGGGCGAATCAGCCGGTTGTACGCGAGATTAAGCTATGGGACGCCGCCGACGCCGCGACGAATCCATTGCGCTGTCAGATTGTCGTGTTCCCGAACAATCCATCTGCCGTGATGATCGCCCAGAACTTCCCGATTTTGGATGGGGCGACCACCTATCAGATGTGGATGCGGAAGGACGGGGGCATCGTCAGCTTGGGCGTGTTCACCGTTGATGGGCAAGGCAACGGCTTGTTAACTTTTTCTTCCGACATCCTCAATCAGCCATTTAACTCCATCGGCGTGACGATTGAGCCGTTGGGCGGTAGCCTAGAACCCACGACGCCCTCCGTCGTGCGCTGGACATCTATATAAACCTTATGGAACATCCTTGTGAATTTTGCGATACCACCGAATCACTCGAACAAAAACTCGTGACTGTTACACGACAACGCGCCGGAAAATGGTTCATTTTTGACCATGTTCCGGCGCGAGTGTGTCCGCATTGTGGACATCGTTATTTTGATGCGGAAGTCGTTGAGGCGATGGAGCGCGGCATGACTGACGCCCCATCCAATGCACGCCCGATTGAGGCTTGGGCGATTACGCTGTCTGCGCCGAAGGAATAGACTCGGCGATTGCGGCGGCGAAATTTTCCGCGACGGCGGGCGCGTACAAGATGAACAGCGCCGGTTCCAACACTTCCAACTCCATCAGCGTAAATTGACCGTCAATCAACACGCCATCCACGCGGGCATAGACGATGTTCTGCTCACCAGACAGCTTGCGGGCGATTTCGATCACTTCGGCGGCTTGGTCGATGAGCGCCTGTGACGGCTGATACGGCACATCGTAGCCGCCGTGAGTTTCTTGAACGAAAATATTCCCTTCTGCGGGGAATTTCCGCACCGAGTGCGAGAATTTTCCGCCCGCGAACAGCACCGAGATTTCGCCATCGCGGATTTCCGGCAACACCGGTTGAATCATAATCGGGCAAGCCTGCGCCATCTCCGCTAAGACGGTTTGATGGTCGGCCGCCTGCCCCGCCGGGACTTTGTGAATCCCCTTCGCGCCGCCGCTGATGGTCGATTTAATCAACACATCGCCCCAGCCGCGCTCGGCCACAATCGCGACCAAATCCGGCGCGGTGTTTTGCTCAACCCAGACCGTCGGGACGATTCGCAAGCCTTCTGATTCCATAGTACGCAGATAGGTCTTGACCATGTTCCAGCGGATGATTTTCAGCGGATTCATCAGGGGCAAACCCACCGATTCGATATGGTCAAGCCAGAGCGTGAACTCAACGGGTTTGTCGAAATAATTCCATGTCGAACGGATGACGGCTGCGTCAAAAACTGACCAATCTACCGACGGGTCATCCCACGCGGCGGGGACGACGGTCACGCCACGGGCGGTCAGCGCATCCGCGATGAGTTGGTCGCTGGGTTGGAGGGCGGGGTCGGGCGAGTAAGTCACAAAGGCAATGGTGGGCATGGGCGTTCCTTGTCTGAAAGTAGCTGACACATACCTCCTCCATTGTATGGAAACGCCCCGCCCAACCTATTGCCACGGATGACCAATTATGTTGTGTGAGTTATCATGGGAGGCGCAGCACATTGTCACCTCTACAGAACGTCCGATTTCTGCGGACAAAACATACATCATGAGAAATTTTGTAGGGGACGGCTTGCCCGCCCGTACTGAAATATCATAGAACATATCTTGAAAGCAGACTCATGAATATAAGCATAAACCTAGCGAAATCGGCTTTTATCTTGTGGTATGTCCTTTGCATCATGTCAATAGATCATGCAACTGCACAAACAAACGAAAATGAATATTATATTGTGTCGGTCAGTCCTGACGAAACAATGATGGCTGCCTTATCAACCGACCAGACGTTACAGATATTGGATAGTCAAACAGGTGATTTGCTCTACACTTTGGAAGGTTTAGAAGTGCTATCGATGGCTGTTGCGTGGCGTCACGATAGTCAGCAAATAGGCGCGGCATCGTTTGATGGGAGTATTCGTATCTGGTGTACAGATCGAAATGCAAATCCAAGTTGTGTTCCGGGAGCTTTGGTTGAGCAAATTGATGTTGGTGGATTTTTACGTGCACTCAGTTGGAACAACGCCGAGCAAATTGCCAGTGGCGCAGAAATGGAAGGGGACTCTTTTTGGGTATGGGATAGTAACAATAATTTTAATCTGGTGAACAAAGATATAGCAGATGTTTACAAAATTTCTGCGCATCCTACTGAAAACAAGTTTGCTGTTGCAACACTTGAAGATATAACGATATTAGCACAACCCTTTGATTTTAATTTATATACCTCAAGATTTACGCGCATACCCGATTCATTTGCGGGGTGGACGTCTGTCGCTTGGGATGACACAGGAAATTTACTTGCCGGGGGAATGGAAGATGGTAAAATTTATGTCATGAATCCCACAACAGGAGAGTTTACTGCGGAATTTGATGGACATACCAGTATTGTCCATAGTCTTGCATGGAGTCCTAACAGTCATAAATTAGCCTCATCAGAGTTAACCGGTGAAATTATTGTGTGGGATGTTACATCCGGTGAAGCCTATCGCACACACAATGATAAAGAGGTCACGGCAAACCTCCAAATCGACTGGACAGAAACCACTGGATTAATTTTCGCCAGCGATACTGGGATTGTTGGGTTGGGGCCAAATACCCCGCCAATAGCGAATGCAGACAATGACCAAACCGTCATTGATGCGGACATGAACGGGATACAAAATGTGGTGCTAAATGCGTCTGCCAGCACCGATGATGTCGTTATTGTAGATTACGTTTGGCACGAAAATGGTGTTGAGATCGCCAGCGGGATTGCTCCGCAAATTAGCCTCAGTACCGGGGTACATACATTTACCCTCACCGTCACAGATGATGACGGCGCAACGCATACCGATCAGATTATTATCACGGTTGCATCCCCTACAGCGACCTATACACCGATTCCGCCGACATTAACACTCGTGCCACCTACGCTCACCCCGTGGTAAGCCAGCACAAACAGATTGTCGTGATTATACAAACGGTTCGTGAAACTAAAGGGATATAAAACACATGATCAAATCTCCGAAAATCCATCAATTTGGGATGCCGAGTGACGTATGGTGGCTGGCCGCGTTAAGTAGGCTAACCGCGCTGATCGGCGCGGGATTGGGTGGCGAAATTTATACACGAGTGTCAAGCCCTACCAGTTGGCGTGCCGTCTTAACACTGGCAGGTCTAGCAATCGGACTACCGTTGCTGACCGGATTGATCGATCTATATTGGCGACTCGGGACACCCATCTAACACTGTGCCAGACCAATACCCGCCCAGTGAGTTAATTTGCCGCTAGTCCAGTCGATTTTGCGTTAAAATCCTCGATATTGATGCGAGGGGTGTGTTTTGATGCGAATCATGATGTGGCTATGGGTATGTATGGCGCTCATATTGTTTGGGACGGCGACAGCGGCTCAGTCGCCGATTTTGCATGTCCCGTCGCCAGAGGAATATCTTCGCGCCATACCAGAGGCCACCCGCCGCTGGCTAGATAATACCCCGCGAGGATGGGGTAAAGCATCGGCTGACCCGATTGCCAACGCGCTCTATTTTGAGTTGGACACCCGCTATACGCCAGAAGAATACTTAAACAACTTACCGGTGAAGATCATCGCCGGAGCGTATCAGGCGCTGCAAGATTTGAAGTCTATCAATCGTGACAATAACCCGCCATTGAGTTGGTTTGAGGCGGTAATTGAAGAGTGGGTGGCCTCGCTCCCACACGAATACCCATTGGATTTGACAACCTTTCCCATTTTAGACGCCACAATCCAAATCTCTATCATTGGGCAAGCCGATTTTAATAGGGATGGTCGCGATGAAGTCATCGTTTTTTTCAGGAGTTCATATCACCAAGCCTATGTGCTGCTTCATCCAATAGAATCAGGCTATCAACTCGCCAATATTGTGACTTCCAGTGAAACCGACCCCTATATGTCATCGGGAACGGATATTAAACCCCTTGAATTGAGAGATTTAACGGGCGACGGGAATCCAGAATGGTTGATTCAATATGATTACAGTCTCCCATTTAATATGCGAACATGCAGTGCTTTCAACATTTACACATGGCATGAAGGCGGACTCCGCGCTGCAATAGAAGGCGATACAAATCTGTGCGACGCTTATAATCCCACACAAGGCTTGACCTTCTCGGTTAATCCGTCCGGCGCACAAACGATAACCATCCAAGAACCCATCCCCAATGACTGGGATTGTGACACCTATAATCTGCGCCGATTCGAGTGGGTCGCGCCCACTTTTGTCATGGAAGAAAACGCCGACCACGACGCGCCGACGCCGGAATGCCAGCTATACCGTGCCGAAACCCACACCATCAACCATACACCACAGTTGGCTATTGCCATTCCCTACTATGAGCAAGCGCTGGCATTGTGGGCAAGCACGTCGCCAACCGATGACCGCGCCAAACTGCGACAAGTTTATGCCCAAACCCGCCTGATTATCGCCTACACACTGACCGGTCAATTCCTTAAGGCGCGACAAGCGCAACAGACATTGGGTGAAATGGATACGACTTTCCACGTTAGCCCTATCCTTGATTTTGCCGAGGCAATGGTCGATGCAAAATTAACCCGCTATGATGTGTGTTCGACGGCTTATGGATTTTGGTTTGATTACGGGAACAGCGGCATTTCCATCTACGTTTACGATGAAGAAACCATCGGCATTATGATTGGTCGGTTGGTATCTTTTGGAGGGATGATGGATTCTGCCCCGCCTTTCCCTTCATCTTCCGGCTGCGACATGAATATGTGGTTTCCGCCGCCGCCATTGCCCTACCAAGCAAATCCGACTTATGACAATCGTGAACGCCAACTCACTTACTACAGTCAAGAAATAGGTGACGCGCTGCTGTTTGAGGTCGCACAACACGCCTATGATTTCCTTGTGGCAGCTGATCCAGTCGCCGCTTTGACCGCCATTGATTCAGCGCTGGAAAATCACATACCCACCGCCCAGCCCATGATTGTGGACGGGTTGCGCTATTGGCGGGCGCTGTCATTGGAGCAGTCAGGGCGGTTGGATGCAGCGCTGGCAGAATATGTCGCACTCTCTCAGGCGGGCGATGATAGCCCGTGGGCAGTGTTGGCCGCCCTTCATATCCGATGACCACCACCGCCGTCATCCTCGCCGGAGGAGGGTCGAGCCGGATGGGGTCGGATAAGAGTCTGCTGCCCATCAACGGTCAGCCGATGTTGGCGCACGTCATCACCGCATTGACTCCGCTAAATCTGCCGATTCTGTTGGTGACAAATACCCCGGAAATTCACACGCCATTTCATCTGCCAATGGTCAGCGACTTACACAGCGGAATCGGCGCATTGGGCGGGCTACATAGCGCCTTGTCGCACATCACCACCGACTCGGCGCTGGTCGTCGCGTGTGATATGCCGCGCCTGAATCCCAGCCTGTTGGCGTATCTGGTCCGCCTTGCGGAATCGAACCCAGATTTTGACGCGATTGTGCCGCGCATCACCGGACGCGCCCACCCACTACACGCGGTCTATCGGCGGCGTGTGCTAACCGTCATCGAGTCCCAAATTGAACGGGGGACGCTAGCGCTCAATGGCCTGCTCGACCCTCTAACCGTGTGCTGGGTGGATGAGGCCGAGATACGCCCGTATGACCCAAAACTGGACTCATTCATCAATCTCAACACCCCGCAAGACCTCACCGATTTGCCACCCTCAATCACTTGACACAATACAATACCGTATAGTATTGTATTGAGATTAACGCGGGCGGTAATGCGGGGCAATGGCGTGCCATGCCCCACACATAAGAGGGGGGACACTCATGAGCAGTTACATCCAAAACCTAGAAGTCGCCAAGCCGTATTTGCGTGACGCCGACCACTACGACGAAAAGATCATTGAGGGCGAACAATCCCTGCGGGAATTTCTGGCCGGATTTCTGTCGTATTATCCGGCGTGGATTAAGGTGCTGTACGGCATACGCGCCGGTTTCGTCCGCCTGTTGGGGATGAAACAAGAGAGGATACCGGGCGGTGCGCCACGCCTCAAGCCGTCCGACATCAACTTTGAGGCGGGCAAGCCCGGGACAATTTTCGTGGTAGACGCCAGTCAAGAAGACTCGTATTGGATCGCCTCAGCCACCGATAAGCACCTGACCGCCAACCTGATTATCGCCGTCGAGCCATTGGCCGACGGGCGCAAGCGTTTCCACGCAGGGACGGTGGTGCATTATCACAATTGGGCAGGGCCGGTCTATTTCAACGTGATTCGCCCGTTCCATCACCTCGTCGTCTCTCAGATGATGAAGGCCGGGGTTCAACCGGCCTAACCTCACGCTTCGAGGTTTTCACCCCGCGCCGCCCGTGCTTGGATGTCGTTCAGGCGTGCAAGAATGGCGGCGCAGTCTTGTGGCGCATACAACTCAAATCCCGTCGGTGGCGTGGCATAATCAAATTCTAGGCCGAAATAAGACTGCTCGAAGGCGGCCTGATACGCGCTATTCAGGTCAAACTGAGTCAAGTGTTGATCGTTTGACAAGGGGATATCGATGGGTGGGATGGGTTCATCCACGCGGAATGTTTGAATAATCGTCTCGCCCAACCTCACATCAGGGCGCGGGTCGGTGACGGCCAGCAGATAGGGTGCGTCATCCAGCCGACCATCGCGCCGGAGATGCTCAAACAACGAACGTTGATGATTGTGCAAGTCGATTTCGATTAAGATCAATCCGCCGCTGAGGACTTCGCGCCGTTTTTCGCTGTAGGCGGTATACCCTTGTCGTCCCGGCAGATTGACTGGTGATAACAGTTCCAGTAGCCCAATTTGCTGGCGCTCTTGGTCATAAATTGCGATTGCGGCATAGCGGTCTAAATCGGCGCTATCCTATTGAAATGCCTCTACCGTTGGAAGGACGAGGGTCGCGGCTATATTTGGGAGCGATGTCTCATAGGCCGTTGGGCGCGGCGCATCAGCATAAATGGGAATATCGGGGTAGCGTGTCTGGTCGCGCTCATCAATTCGGAATTGAATCCCGCCCACTTGACGGGTGAAATATCCCATCGGGCGCAATTGTGCGCTGAGAGCGTCATCCAATTTGGCGATAAATTTGCTGTGAAAGCCACTCCACAGACTGACCGTCCCGGTGGGCGGAAGTTGCGCCAGCGATTGCAGATGCGGATTCACCCCGCGATACAAATTTTTATGGGTTTCAGCGCCGCCATTGGAGAAATTCCCTAGTTCCCTACCACCATTATAATCCCCATCGCATAAATACATGCAATAAGAGGGTGATTATCGCGTTGATTTTCTCCCCCGTGGTTATTTGCGCCTGAGCGTGAATACCGGTAATTCGGCGCGTCGGTTGAACCCCATTTTCTCGTATAGCGCCTGTGCGCTGAGGTTTTTGCTATAGACGTGCAAAAACGGGATATCGCCCTCGCGCTGAATCTCGCGCATCAGATACAAAATCAACTTCCGCGCATACCCTCGGCGTTGAAAATCGGGATGCGTACAGACCGCGCTAATCTCGTGATAGCCGGGAAAATACAGCCGTTGCCCCGCTATCGCCGCCAGCTTCTCGTCCTTCCAAATCCCGACATAATGACCCAACTCGCTCGTGCGCGGGAAGAACGGCCCCGGACGGGTCAAATCCACCAATTCGATAATCGCGGGGACATCGGCCTGAGTGAGCGTGACGATACTCTCCTCCCCGTCAATCACTTCAACCGGCGGGCCTTCATAAATCATCTGGACGAGCGCAATCTGCATGAGCAGTTCCCACTCTTCCCCGATGTCTGTAGGCGTCCCGATGAGTGCGACGACTTCCCCGCGCTGGCGCAAGGTCGCAAGGCTACGAAAGGCCTCAGCCGTGGGAGAAGCCACTGCTGCAAACGGCGCGGCGTCCGCTATATAACAACAGGCTAAGTCACTGCTCAGGGCATACTGAGCGTGGTGAGTCGTTAGCGCGTTCCAAATCGGGGTATCCAGATAGCTACTTGCGTTGGTCATCAATCTCTCTCTCAAGTCGATAGAAAATTCAATATTACACCCCAATACCTTCGCCAAAAGGTATTGGGGTAAATATTCTTTTGCGGTTTCGTGATTCACTGATGTTATGTTAAGCCTATTCGTGTTCTATAAACGGCTGGGAAAGACTATACTCACCCACATAGATATTAAAATTGGGAGGATAAGGCGATGGGCATATTCAGTAGCAAGCCGAAAAAGGCTGTCAGGCCGCCTAATCGCGGTTGGAGTCCCCGCGATTGGGCGACATGGATTCCCTTCCGGCATCCCGACAATTTCCTAGAGGTGTTTCGCGCCTTATGGGAGAACAGGGGCAACCTACGCTACGCCCTACGAATCCTCAATCACGGGGTCTGCGACGGGTGCGCGCTGGGGACAACCGGCATGAAAGACTGGACGATTGACGGGATTCACCTGTGCAACGTCCGGCTGCGCCTGTTGCGGATGAACACCCTTCCCGCGCTAGACATCGCCCGCCTAATAGATGTCGCCCCGCTGCGTGACTTACGCGCCCGTGATTTGCGCGAGATGGGGCGCATCCCCTACCCGATGATTCGGCGCAAAGGTGAGGCTGGGTTTACGCGCATTTCGTGGGACGCCGCGCTTGATTTGATCGCCGCCAAACTCAAAACCACCGCGCCAGACCGCGCTTATTACTACCTGACCAGTCGCGGCATACCCAACGAAACCTATTACGCCGCGCAAAAGGCCGTCCGCGCCATCGGCACAAATAACATCGACAACGCCTCCCGCATGTGCCATTCACCCAGCACTCTCGCACTCAAAACCGCGCTCGGCGTGGGAGCCACGACCTGCTCATATACCGACTTCATCGGGACGGATGTCATCACCTTCATCGGCTCAAACGTAGCCAGCAACCAGCCGCTAGTCATGAAATACTTGTATCACGCCAAAAAAGCCGGGACGCAAATCGTCAGCGTGAATCCGTTCCGCGAACCCGGCATGGAGGCTTATTGGATTCCCAGCGACATCGAAAGCGCGATGTTCGGGACAAAAATGGCTGACCAATTCGTACAGGTACGTGCTGGGGGCGACATCGCGTTTCTGCACGCCGCCGCCAAGCTGATGATTGAACGCGGTTGGGTCGATTCTGGCTTCATCTCGCAGCACACCGAGGGTTTTGAAACGCTCTGCGCCTACCTCGACTCGCTGACGTGGGAAGCGTTGGAATCCGAATCCGGCGTGGCAATGGCCGACCTCGAAAGCTACGCGGAACGGCTGCACAAGGCCGAACGCGCCATTTTCGTATGGGGCATGGGCATCACTCAGCATACCTGCGGGGAGGATAACGTCCACGCGATTATCAACCTCGCGCTGTTGAAGGGATTCATTGGGCGCGAAGGGTGCGGCCTGATGCCGATTCGCGGTCATAGCGGGGTACAAGGCGGCGCTGAGATGGGCGCGTATGCCACGGTTTTACCCGGCGGAATCACCATCTCGCCAGAATCGGCGGCGACTCTCAGCGCCCAATACGGTTTTGATGTCCCGACCCGCGCCGGACTCACCACCCCAGAGATGTTGGACGCCGCCGCGCAAGGCGACATTGATGTACTGTTCGCAGTCGGCGGCAATTTCCGTGAGGTCATGCCCGACCCGAAAGGCATCACGCGCACGCTGGAAAATATCCCGTTGCGCGTTCACATGGACATCGTGCCGTCGAGTCAGATGTGGATTGACCCCGCCGAAACCGTGATATTGTTGCCCGCCGCCACGCGCTACGAAATCCCCGGCGGCGTGACCCAGACCTCTACTGAGCGCCGAGTGATGTTCAGCCCCGAGATTCCGGGTCCACGAATCGGGGAGGCGCGTGGCGAGGGCGATGTATTGGGCGATTTGGCCGCCCGCGTCCGCCCTGAGTTGGCCGACAAGGTGCGATTCGATTCTACCCAAGCTATCCGCGAGGAAATCGCCAGCGTCATCCCGTACTATGACGGGATTCAGAATTTACGCGCCGAAGGCGACCAGTTCCAATACGGCGGCGCAATGTTGTGCGAGGGCTGGAACTTCCCAACGCCGGACGGAAAAGCTCACTTTAAGGCGGCGACTCTGCCGGTTAATGATTTGGCCGAGGGGGAATTACGACTGGTCACGCGGCGCGGCAAGCAGTTCAATAGCATGGTGCATGAGGACAAAGAATCCGGCACGGGCTATCGACGTGACGCCGTGATTTTGTCCGCGTCCGAGGCTAAATCACGCGGTTTGAGCGCGGGTGAAGCAGTGCGCCTGACCAACGCTCACGGCACATATACCGGCGTGCTGGTGATTGGCGACATCGCCGGAAGCACGGTGGAGGTCTATTGGCCGGAGGCGAACGTCCTACTCGACCCCGGCGGCGCGGCGCGTTCACCATTGGCGCACATCCCCGCCTATAAATCTGGTCGCGTGAGCATCAGCCGCGCCGTAGACTCCGAACCGGTGGCCGTGCGCGTATGAGCGACCCAGACCGCCCCTCCAGTAAGGTTAACCTGAGCCTTACGCGGGTGCGCGGCGGCCTGATTGCCAAGACCAAGC
>Ga0163144_10015188_pt1 | contig 15913 bp, 11 predicted proteins | sample OliLak19BULKMAT1_FD_123175 | JGI IMG/M metagenome (GOLD analysis project Ga0163144, IMG submission 123175) | Freshwater microbial mat bacterial communities from Lake Vanda, McMurdo Dry Valleys, Antarctica - Oligotrophic Lake LV.19.BULKMAT1 | ecosystem: Environmental > Aquatic > Freshwater >...
AATAGAGGTTAAAATAATTCCATGAATAACGCTATATATTTCCCACCGTCACTGCAGCGGTTTGAACCCAAACGAATGGTTTTCAGCACATGGGTCGATCACCTGCCGTTTGCATACGACCTTATTGCCGCCATTCGCCCCAAGTTGATTGTGGAACTTGGTGTGTATAACGGACTCTCTTTCTTCACTTTTTGCCAGTCGATGGTTGAGCACAATATTGATGGGGTTGCCTATGGCGTCGATTGTTGGGAGGGCGACGAGCACACTGACGCCTATGACGATTCGATTTATACCGATGTGAGTGATCATGCGCGCGAGCACTATCGCGGGAACACCTATCTCCTTCGTATGTTTTTCAACGAGGCGTTACAGCATTTTAATGAAAACACGTTGGATTTGCTGCATATAGACGGCCTGCATACCTACGAGGCTGTCAAGGAGGACTTTACCAACTGGTATCCCAAGGTGAAACCCGGAGGTATCATTTTATTTCATGACGTCATGGCGAAGATTAAGGATTTTGGTGCCTGGAAGTATTTCGAGGAACTTGAAAAGGAGTACGGCGATGTATTCAAGTTCAATCATGGGTTTGGCCTAGGAGTGATAAGGAAGCCAGGAGGTGAGCCCAGTAACGAGCCATTACTGAATCTGCTTTTTTCCAAAGCAGAGGAGACCGAGAAACAGGTGCGCCAGTTCTATGTGCATGCCGGACTTTTCCTGGAAGCTCGTCGTCAGGCCACTTTTTGGCGTCAGGCCAGGAAGGGGGGAAAGAAAGGTGGACAGGGTAAAGACAAGCCAGTCGAAGCAGCAGACGGCTAGGGAACGCGCATGTAATTCGCCATCGATATCGACTGACTGCTACCTCATAACGAGCAACGAGTTTTTCACAATGGTGAAGGGCGAAGTTTCGGACTGAAGTGCCTGCCAAGGGTACAGTGTTAACGAACGGAGTAACTGCAAAGGACAGCCAGTAAAGCTATATTGGAGCGGGTATTTTTGGCATTTGACAGGGCTTTAAGTAGTGTGCAGGATGATCAAATGAAGGCCAATCACAATCTCCTTGATCAGGCTAAACAACTCGTCGACGAGGGTGACTATCGTTCCGCTATTACATTGTTGGAACGGGTCGGACGATACGACGATCATGCACTGGCACAGCGGCTGATTGAGCTGCGAATACAGGCCTATTCTCAAATGAACTGGCCGGAACCACATGGGAACTGGCCTCCAGCTCACGATAATCGCTTCGAATCGGTCAAGGGCTTTCCAGAGGTTGAATTTGGTCAGTTGCACGTCAATGCGTTGAAAGCCGGGATCTTGGGAAAAGGCGGGCTGATTGTACGGGGGCTGATGGAGCCCGAGCGAATTGCAGCAATGCGCGCAAATATAGACCGCGTGTTACAGGCAAGGATGGACCTTTCTAACGAAGAGCCCGGTGCTGAAACTAATCCCTGGTACCAGCGGTGTTCCAGTGTTCAGGGCGGACCGGCACAATTTCGTGGCGGTGAGCGTTATACCAAAATTGGCTCGGTATGGAGTGTTGACTGTCCTCCCATTGCATTTCAGCTTATTGAATTTTATCGCCAGATTGGTCTCCCTGCATTACTGACCAGCTATTTCGAAGAGGATCCGGTCCTCTCTGTGCGCAAGTGGGTGGTACGCTGTGCAGCGCCAAATAATGGAGCTTCATCCGGGTGGCACCAGGATGGATACTTTTTAGGTGACGCTACCTCCATCCGGACAGCGAATCTATGGATTGCTCTGACAGACTGTGGCGGAGATGCAGATGCGCCGGGGTTGGAGATCATCGCCGGATCAGAACGCAAGATATATGAGACCGGTACCCGTGGATCACCCTTCAATTGGACGGTAGGCCAGGAAATAGTTGACGAAGTAGCCCAAACTAATCCCGTGCTGTGCCCCAGATTCAATGCCGGCGATGCCCTTTTCTTTGACCACTTTAATTTACATCGGACTGGCTTTGGGACAAATCATACAAGAAATCGCTATGCCATCGAGTCCTGGTTTTTTGCTGGTTCAACAGCACCACTCAAACAGCAACCAGTGGTCTTCTAGTTTGACTGTCCGAGTGAAGAAAATCAGTTTTATTAAGGAGGCGTATTCGTGACAATTGAAAGTACGCCCGCTGGTGGAGCAACAGAGGTGCTTGCTTTGCATGGCGAAGTTCTCGAACGAGTCGAGCGATTGCTTGCCGGTGGGGATTATGAGTCTGGAATTGCGCTGTTGCAGAAAGTTGCCCGAGCGAGCGGCAGTGAAGACCTGATGCGACGCTTGATTGAATTACGCGTTGAGGCCTTCCCCAGATTGGCGGATAAAATTACGCTTGCGCCGATGTATGAATCTAATGAGCTATTGGGAAATCCCTTCGCTCTGCAAAGCCGCTTGGGATCAGATGGCTACTTGTTCTTTCGCGACATTGTCCCTGTAGCGCTTTTGCAAGAACTTCGGGGCCATATTACCGAGATTCTTGCCGAGCTGGGCTGGATAGCAGGAGGAGCGGAGCGGATGCAGGCTAAGGCCATATGCCGTCCGCGCCGCGAGGGGCAGCCCAAGTTCTTTGAGGCGCACGACCGCATCGTAAAACTGGAAGCTTTCCACAGCCTGGCACATGAAACCAATTTAGTAAACGTGATGCATCAGGCCCTTGGCGATACGGCTTTTCCACATCCACTCAGTATTGTCAGGCTGATCTTCCCGGATAGCCCGGAGCTCGCCACCCCGCCGCACCAGGACTACCCGAACAATCAGGGCACCGAAAATCTCACCGCTGCCTGGATTCCTCTGGGGGATTGCGGTATCAAAGATGGGTCACTGGCGATTCTGGAAGGTTCACATAAGTATGGTGTGCTTCCCCTAAAGTTTCACTTGGGGGCCGGAAATCGACGCGCCGTTCTCAGTCAGGAAGTTCTAGCTTGTCGCTGGGTGGGCGCGGATTTTAAAGCAGGCGATATCGTGCTGTTCTCATCCCTGACAGTTCACAAGGCAATGGAGAATCACAATCTTGAGTCTATGCGGCTGTCCGTGGATTTTCGCTATCAGTTGGAAGGCGAAGCTCTTACCCAGGGGTGCCTTAAGCCACATTTTGAGCGTGTCAGCTGGGAGGAGATTTATCGGGATTGGACGTCGGACAAATTCAAGTATTACTGGCGGGACAAGGACTACGCGGAAGTCCCCTGGAATCCAGTCTTACATGAATTACCTGAAGGACATGTCGATGAAGCCTATGAGCAACAGCTGGCATACAACATCGCTCTAACGCGCAGGAAAGAAAGTCGGTCTGCCAATGATCAGGATTGAGCTGAAGTAGCAGTATCCGACCTCAGCAGGAATTCCACCAGCCCAGTAGTGGTGGCTTTCGTAGATATTACCAGGCCAGGGGTATTTGGTTCTTTGGGAAACTTGACGCCCCAAAAAACCAGGATTCTACTGCGTAGCGCAGCTTGGTGAAGTCGGTTCGGTACTGGGTTCGATGCAAATAAAAATGATCGAAAAAAAACGCATCCCCCGCATTAAAGACAGGCATTAACGGCTGACTTTGTGCAAATCGACTGGACACTTGTGAATCGCTCACCGACCAATCGAATTGAGCACCTTCGGCAGATGAGATTCTGGTGAGTCGCTGCGGTACGACATCCATCCCCGGCGCGCCCGTTTCACCACCACATTCGTTTAGTGGGATCCACATATTAATGCTGTTGAGATTGGTGCCCATAAATGCTCCGTCCTGATGCCAACCGGCCTCAGCCACGGGCAATTTGGAGCGCCTTAAAACCCATTTTTTGACAGAGAGGCAAGGTGGTTCACCCAGGTAGTCTCCCACCAAATCTTTCAGGCCGTGTGCCTCGTACAGCAGTAGCAATGTTTCGGCTACACTGGGAGCCTCAACACACATGGCGGAGCCGGAGTCGCGGTGAAAGCTTCTTGTATTACCCAGCTCCTTATCCTTCTTTGGCATGATAGTTCTGAGATTTTTGGGCGGGTTGAAATAGGTAGATACCGGGATGGTTGCTTGAGAATCAGCACAAGCGTCAATAACCCTGTCAGCGGCTTGAATCAGCGTATCCGTCGTAGTTTTGGAAAACATTTTGCGGACGATGAGGGCGCCGTGTCTGGCCACAGCAGAACGCAGCTGCTCTACAGTGAAATCTTTGGCATCTATTTCAGGCACGTAGCGCTGTGTCTGCGTGGCTACCTCATCTTGTTCGTTAACGATGAGTTTGGGGTAGTTAGATGACTCGCGTGTGCGGTAGGCCTCAATTCGAGTTTCCATTGTGGCACAATCAGTCACGATGTTACGGGCTTCAACACTATCTACGGTAAGTTCGAATTTACGCATTTTTAACATCGCTAACTAAAAGCCATCGGGAGTGTATGCCATTTTTTTTCTTGCGTCGACATTTGTAAGGCATCCTGGTTGTTTCGGCTGTCGAATACTCCAATACTTCACTTCATGGGAAAACGATTTGTCTTGGGACCAGAAGCATGACGTACAATAGCAGCAACAGAATCTGTAGATTAGCGGTTCCGTCCTGTGTTTGATTTTCGAGGGCTGATGGTATTGGCGCGACGCTGCGCGTTGGCGATCGCACTGTCATCTGTTCTATCCATTGCCAGTTCCGCCGGTACCGAGGAGCTAAAGCTGCCAAATCTCGGTGAATCCAGCACCAGCATGTTTTCATCGGAGTTTGAATATCAGTTGGGCCGTGCCTGGCTGAGCGTCTTTCGCAGCCAGGTCCACACTGTCGAGGACCCCCTGCTGTTCGATTACTTGGAAAATCTCATCTATAAGCTGGTCACCCACAGTAAATTGGAGGACAGGCGCATAGACCTGGTGATTGTGGACAACCCGACAATAAACGCCTTTGCCGTGCCTGGTGGTGTGATCGGTATCCACAACGGTCTACTTTTGTGGGCTGAGACGGAGGACGAGCTTGCGACGGTACTGGCTCATGAAATCGCTCACTTGAGTCAGCGCCATTTTTCACGCGGAGTCGAGTTCCAGCAGAAACTACAACCCCTGACTCTTGCCGCCATGCTGGCCAGCTTTGTATTGATGGCAACAGCCGGAGGAGATACCGGAATGGCGGCGCTCTCAGCCACGCAGGCGGCCGCGCAGGATTCGGCACTGCGCTACAGTCGCGGCAATGAGCAGGAAGCGGACCGTATTGGCATGCAGACAATAGTCGATGCAGATATGGATCCGTATGCAGCCCCGGCGATGTTTGAGCGCATGTTGCACACAACCCGGTATTCCAATAGCGAGCAGGTTCCCGAATTCCTGCGCTCGCACCCCTTGTCTGAAAACCGTATCGCGGATACGCGTAACCGTGCCAGGAAGTATCCTAAGAAAAACCGCGAACCCGACCTGGACTACCAGTTGATGCGGGCCAGAGTGATCGCCCAGCTGACTGATACGCCCGAAGAGGCGGTAGCAAGGTTTCGTGGAGAGCTGGACGGTGCTCCGCGTTCACGGGAAGCTGCCATCTATGGCTTGGTACTGGCCCTGACCGCTTCTGGCCGTGCCGACGCGGCCAGCCTGGAGTTGGATACTATTTGGTCTAACAGCCCTGATCGTCTGGAATACGTTATTGCTGATGCGGACATAGATATGGCACGCAACAAGCCCGATCAAGCCGCAAAAAAACTGCTGCGACGGTTGGAAGTATCCCCCGGCAATCACCCTCTGACCATGAGCTATGCCACCGCACTGCTGAAGAATCAACAACCGCACGTCGCCGAGGAAATACTGCTGGCGCAGAGTAAGCGCAGGCCCAATGATCCGGGTCTATGGTACCTGCTGGCAGAGGCGCAGGGACTGTCCGGTAACATCGTGGGTCTACACCAATCCCGGGCAGAATATTTCATACTGAATGGCGCCTTGGATGAGGCGAAAAAGCAACTTACCTATGCTCTAAAACTAACACATGACGACTTTCTTACCTCGGCCAAAATAAACCAGCGTCTGGAAGATCTGGCGAAAATGCAGGAGCAGCTGGACGAGTTGTGAGTTGCGCGGGGTGGGAACTACCGGCGTGAAAAAACCTCAGGCATTGCCTTTGACAGTGACCTGTAGTTCCTGGGCAAAGTCGAGCATGCGACGCAGGGGTACCATAGCTCGCTCACCGATGCCGGGATCGATCAATATCTCATTGTCATTACGTGTAAAAACCCGTGCCAGAGTTTCCAGTTCATTCATTGCCATCCAGGGACACTGGGCACAGCTGCGACAACTTGCACCATTACCGGCCGTCGGCGCGATAATAAACTCCTTGTCCGGTGCTTGCTGTTGCAGCTTGTAAAATATGCCCTGGTCGGTGGCCACAATGAAACGCTTGTTGTCCATTTCACAGGCGGCCCGGATAATCTGTGTGGTCGATCCGACGCGGTCGGCCAACTCCAGAACCGCGGTCGGCGATTCGGGATGAACCAGCACTGCAGCATCGGGATAAACGCGCTTTAAATCTGCGATGCCGCGCGCCTTGAATTCCTCGTGCACAATGCATGCGCCGTCCCACATGACGATATCCGCACCCGTCTGGCGACGCACATAATTTCCCAAATGCTGGTCCGGCGCCCAGAGAATTTTTTCGCCCCGGTCCGCCAGATGCTCAGCGACATCCAGGGCTATGCTTGAAGTCACGACCCAATCCGCCCTGGCCTTTACTGCGGCCGAAGTATTGGCATACACCACCACGGTGCGATCCGGGTGTTGATCGCAGAATGCGGAAAATTCATCGATGGGGCAGCCCAAATCCAGGGAGCAGGTTGCCTCCAGGGTTGGCATCAGGACCCGTTTATGTGGAGTGAGTATCTTGGCAGTTTCGCCCATGAACTTTACCCCTGCTACTACCAGCGTGCTGGCGGGGTGATCGCGGCCAAAGCGCGCCATTTCCAGGGAATCCGAGACGCAACCGCCGGTTTCCTCTGCCAGGGACTGGATGGCTGGCGATGTGTAATAGTGGGCCACAATAACGGCGTTTTCACGCTGCAACAGCGTCTTGATCTGGTCCTTAAGGGAACGCTCCTGTTCCGGGCTAAGCTTTTTTTGCTCAGCGTGATCCAGATGGTGCTGCACCTGCTTGCGGATGGTTTCCAGTTTATCGGATGCTAGACTCATACACGGAAAAAAGGCGGGGAATGGCGGACGGCAAGTCTAGCACAGATTGGCAACGTATTAATTAACGCTTATTCTGACCGGCTGTTCATGCGCCGGAGTGAGACGCATAGTTGAATACGATTACGTCAGGACCCGTCGCGCAGATGTCAGACCCATCAAGGACTCCCAGGTACCCGTAGGCCGCTTCTTCATGCGCTGGGCGACCCGGCGCAATGTGCCGGGCCGATCAGTCTTTAAGCCAGTTTGGCCAGTCCTTATTGACGCTGGCGCTCCATTGGGGTGTGCGACGCTCGAAATAGGCCCTGCCACCTTCGACGGCGTCGGGGGTGGACATGGTATGGCGCAGGGCTCGACTCTCTATCCCAGCCAGTTCCGCCACGTTCATGGCCAGTCCACGCCAGAGCAGCTGTTTGTGCAAGCCCACAGGCAACGGGGCACAGTTGACGCTGATATCCCGGGCGATCTCCAAAGCCGTTTCCAGCACCATTCCTGCCGGCACACAGCGCCCAGCAAGGCCCCAGGCGTGAGCTTCCTGACCGGAGAGTCGTGGTGCGCGCACCAATAGTTCAAAGGCCCGCTCGAATCCCACCAGTCGCGGTAGCACATACTCCATCGCGAAATCCGCCACCACACCACGGCGCGACTGCAGGAACCCATATTTTCCCTCGTTGGCAAATACGCGCATATCCGCCTGCACAGCCAGACCGAGACCGGCACCCACTGCATGGCCATTGCAGGCTGCTATCACTGGCTTGCGCACTTCCCAGGCCTGCATACTCAAGGGGCAGGAATTGACTTCCACAGTTTGCGCTGCAGCGTCGAACGTACTCCCGCCTCCCGCCATATCCGCGCCGACACAAAACGCTTTCCCGGCACCGGTGACGATCACCACGCGGACGTCATCATCCTCATCACAGCGGCGATAGGCTGCCCCCAGTCCTGCTATAAGCGTACTGGAAAGGCTGTTGTAGGCTTCTGGACGGTTAAGCGTAACCACGGCTATCCCATCCGCGACCTCTATTTTGAGCTCTTCGTTCATAGCACCTCCATTTGCGTTGTGCGCCATAGGCTAATCTATCCCATCCGTCAGGAAATAGCGGCCTGGGTCACTAATCACTACCACGTTGTGGTGCCCCTAGTCCTTCCATGGCACCGCCCCAGTTGGGCCGTGTCATCGATTGGTGGGATCGGGAAATCAGGGGTTTGGTAATTTTAAATAAACATTTACTAGAACTTCATTCAGTATTTCCGTATAACTTCATGTTATATAAAGAATAAGCACTGTACTACGCATGAGCCAGGAAAGGGATAACCTGACCTGCGAGTGCGTCGCAACCGCCAGTGTAAATCGGTTGAGTAGCCAGGAAACAAGCGTGGAACAGCACACAATACTGATTATTTCCGAGGATAAGACCGACCACCTTGTTATTGCCGCGTGTCTTGAACGCGCGAGGCCAGCGAGATTTCACCTCACTTCCCTGGAGTCCATGGAACGGCCGCTCGAAGCGCTGCTGGACCCCATGATAGATGCCGTGATCCTGGCCCATGGCCCCCAAACAGAATATCTACTGCGCCTGGCCAGCAAGAATGATGCCGCAGCACCGCTCATTCTGCTGCTCGATGAGACTGATCACACGACGATCACTCAACTGCGTGAACTGGGCGCGCAGGACTATCTGATTCGAGGGCAAGTGCAGGATGCGCTGGTTCACCGGATACTGGACTACAGTATTCAACTGAGACGGGCCAAAGAACAAATTCGGCAGCTATCCAACCGCGATACCCTGACCGGAGCGCTCAATCGGGTAGGCTTTCGTGCGCATCTGGAACGCGCTATGGGCCGCTCGGAGCGCTACGGCTTCAATACAGCTCTCCTCTATATCAATATCGACCAGTTCGCCAATATCAACGACCACTACGGTGAGGCGGATGGCGACATCATGATCAAATCGATATCGCGGCGCCTGATTAACAAGATGCGCAGTACCGACAGTATTGCGCGGCTGGGCGGCGATGAGTTTTGCGTGGTGCTCGAAGATGTGAGTTCGGCCGCCGATGTGGAGCTCATCGCCGAAAAAATGCTCAAATCTATCTCTGCCCCCATGATCCTCAGTGAGCAGCAGGTGGCGGTGGAAGCCAGTATCGGTGCGGCGATTTACCCGGAAGACGGGGGAGAGTTTCTGGATCTGGTGGAGCACGCCCGCAGCGCCATGCAGCAGGCCAAAAGCATGGACGGTGGCCGCTTCATCCGCTACTCGGAAAGACTCACCTTCGATATCGCCGGCAACAGTTCCCTGGCGGCGGAGTTGCGCACAGCTGTGCGCAAGAATCAGTTCGAGCTACATTATCAACCCCGTATAGATCTGGCCACCGGTCTGCTGGTGGGGCTGGAGGCCTTGTTGCGCTGGAATCACCCTGAGCGCGGCCTGGTATCTCCGGGTGAGTTTATTTCCGCCTGTGAAGATATGGGGTTGATGAAAACTATTGGCTACCAGGTGATTCAGCACGCCTGCAGCGCCCAGGTGTGGCTGAAAGAACAGAACATGCAGAATGTGGATGTCGCGGTGAACATCTCGTTTTCCCAGATCCAGGATGATCGTTTTGTAGAAATCGTCAAAGATATTATCGCCCGCAGCGGTGCTAATGCTGCGCGCATTGAATTCGAATTAACCGAATCCACTATCCTGAAAAGCTCTGCTGGGATCAAGGCGCGTATGGACGAATTGCGGGAACTCGGCATTTCCTTTTCGCTGGATGATTTTGGCACCGGTTTTTCCCAGCTTACCCATCTTACTGACCTACCCATTTCCGCACTGAAGATTGATGCCTGTTTCGTTCGGGACCTGCCGCACAATGAGCATCAGGAAGCGGTCTGTACGATGATCATCGAGATGGGTCGTCGCCTCGGCATGTTAGTTGTGGCGGAGGGTGCTGAAACTCACGAGCAGATCGAATTTCTGCGCAATCATCACTGTCACCAGGTGCAGGGTTTTTATTACAGTCCGGCGATACCCTTGCAAAAGCTTCCGCGTTTTGTGCAGGAGCAAGGCCTGAAACGCCGCGATCAGTTGTTATCCTGACAGTAGCGGGCTACCTATAGGCCAGGCGGTTTCTGCCGGCTTTTTTTGCCTGATAGAGCTTTTTATCGGCCGCTGCTAGCACCGCATCTGCGTCCCTATTCGCGGCGCTGCGCGCTGCTATACCAGCGCTTATCGTCACCGAGACATGGTTGCTGCCCAAACGGGTGGCGCCGCGCCTTCGGTTGCCTTCCCTGGCGCGCACCGGGCGCAGGTTGCGATCCCTGATAGACATACTGTAGTTAGCGATTTCCTCCCTCACCCGTTCCAGGGGTTCAACAGCATCTTCGACAGTCTTCCTTGGAAATACGATGCAAAACTCCTCCCCGCCATAGCGGTAAGCGGTACCACCTCCCCGTACCCGACGGATTCGGGAGGCCACGAGTCTAAGCACTTCATCGCCTACATCATGGCCGTAGGTATCGTTGAATCGCTTGAAATGATCGACGTCCAGCATAGCAATGGTAAAATTGCCGCCTAACATCTTCAGTCGTTCATTCAGCGCCCGGCGCCCCGGCAATCCGGTTAGCTCATCACGATATGCCATGGCGTGGGAACTGCGTAACAGCCCCCAGACCAGGCAGAGCGCTGCAGCGGTACACATTGCCACGGAAATATGCTCCACATGGAGCAAGGCCAGCGCCAGGTAAAGCGATAAAAATGCCCCCAGTAACGCAGCTTCAACCTCTTCATTGCGCACGCATAGCAGGGCAGTACCGACCAGCGTAACCAAGGTGACCAGCAAGGTGACTCCAAAGGAGAGGACGTAACCCTCGACGGGGTGCGGCGCGTAGTAAATCTGCGCAGCCTCATTGGCCTGAGGTAGCCAGGGACCCAGTTGCACACAGATAAGCCCAAGTAGGATAAATGCCAAAGAAAATCCAAAACCAAAGAGATTCCAGATTCCTCGCTCGGGCAGAAGTAGCAGGTAGAAAGTGAGAACCGGTAATGCAAGGCTTATCGCCAGATATCCCCGCCACGCATCGGGTTGGGACAGGCTGACCTGCAAATGATTCTGAACTGACCAGTAGAAAACAGCCACACCAAATGAGGCCAACAGCAACCGGGAGCGGTTGAATTGATAGGCTATGACTACAGCCACCAGACAAAACAGATAGGCCAGATTATCGAGAATAACACGCGAATCCCTGCCCAGAAGATCCATATAGGCAAGGCCAAAATAGGCGCCACTGATTAGCGCGCCATGTGGTAAAACCTTGAATAGTGCCGCTGGGTACAATTGCATCGCGCCAGTCTTATCTCCTCGCGAACGTTACACTGGCATGTAGCCTGCCCACCCTATGCTCCCTGGGTTTTTTATTCGCACTAGTCGCGAGCTCCCAGTAATGATAGCCTACAAACACCGCTAGATGCATTACCTCCTCCAGCAAATGTCGAGTACAGATCACATACACCATAAAGCCAAAATTCTTGTCGTAGACGATGATCAGAACGTCCGCTTCCTCACGCGCCAGTGCCTGGAAGCAGAGAATATGATTGTGGTCGAAGCCTCCAATGGATTTGAAGCGATAGACATGTTCGTTCGTGAAAGGCCGGACCTGGTATTTATGGATGTGGAAATGCCGGGAATGACCGGACTGGAGGTTTGTCAGCGCATTCGGGAACTGCCGCAGGGCGAATCGATCCCCATTATGATTGTTACCGGATCTGATGATCGTCAATCAATAGACAAGGGCTTTGAAGCGGGGGCGACCCAGTACAAGACCAAACCTGTCAATTGGTCCCTATTGGGCCGTGACGTGCAGTATATGCTCCGCGCCAGTAGTGCTTTTAACTCACTGAAGCGACAAGAGGACCGTCTGCGCTATCTGGCCTACTACGATCCGCTGACCAGTCTTCCCAATCGACGCAGTTTCAACGAGCAGTTGAGCCGGCTTCTCAAGCGCAGCCAGCGACGTAAGACGTCCGCAGCACTGCTATTTATCGATTTGGATCATTTTAAGCGAATTAATGACTCAATTGGCCATGCTCGCGGCGACAGCCTGCTGGTAGAAATAGCCAAACGACTCACCATGGAACTGCGCGAAGATGATGCGATCAACTACTTTTCCGAAAACAGTGCTGAGGACGAGGGCGACTCGGATGGCGCCACCGAAATCGCCAGACTGGGAGGGGATGAATTCACCGTTGTATTATCCGACGTGTCAGACATTGCCGATATCGAGAAGGTTGCAAGGCGAATCCTTAATAGCCTCTCCCAACCAATCCCCCTGCAATCACATAATCCGGTCGTGACGCCCAGTATCGGGATCGCGCTCTACCCCCAGGATGGCAGCGATCCCGACACCCTGATTCGAAATGCCGATACCGCAATGTATGTTGCAAAGGCGGAGGGTCGAGCCTGCTATCGGTTCTACAATGAAGATATGAACTCCAAGGCGGTCGAACAACTCAAGATGGAAGAAGAGTTGCGTGATGCCATGCGCAATCATGAACTTGAATTGCGATACCAGCCCCAGGTGGACTCCGCAACGGGTGAAGTTGTCAGCATGGAGGCGCTGGTGCGCTGGAAGCACCCCACACGCGGTATGGTGTCTCCACAAGAATTCATCCCCGTAGCCGAAAGCACCGGACAGATCATCGAGCTGGGTGAGTGGGTGATGGGCGAGGTCGCCCGACACTGCCTTTACTGGGATACGCTTGGTCTGAATCCATTCCGTGTTTGTGTCAACATATCGCCATTGCAGTTTAACCAGAGCAACTTGTCCGAGTGGGTAGCGGACTTTCTTGATCAATCCGGTCTGCCATCAGAGCGTCTGGAACTGGAGCTGACAGAAAGTGCCATCATGAACGATGCTGAGACTAATATTGCAAAATTGCGTGCGCTCAAAGCGCTGGGCGTGGACCTCGCAGTTGATGACTTTGGCACAGGTTATTCATCGCTCAGCTATCTCAAACGCTTTCCTATCGATACGCTCAAGATTGACCATAGTTTTATCGCTGACTTGGATACTCCGGATGGAGCGGCAATTGTAGATGCCATCCTCGCGCTAGCGAAAACGCTCAAACTGCGAGTAGTCGCAGAAGGTATTGAGACTGAGCACCAGCTGGCGTACCTGGTGGCAAAAGGCTGTGATCTACTGCAGGGCTTTTACTTTGCCCGTCCGATTTACCCCGAAGATGTTCCCGCTATGCTGCAAACGAATTTCTCAGCACAAATTCAAGCAGTCATTGGGCACTAGTTCGGTAAAGATAACCGACGCTGATGAGGCCCCGCACACGCTCCGCAATACTATTTTCCTGTTTACTTCTCTGCCTTCCGGCACGGGCAACAGAGCCCGAAATATTGCATGTATTGTTGCAGGGATCATCTACCGCAGAAATCACCACCCTGGTGGAGAAAGCGGGCGGAATTGTCACCCACGACCTCCATATCATAAATGCGGTTGGGGCTAAGCTGGGGCAGAAACAGTTGGAGGAAGTGCTGAAGTCGCCACTTGTTACGCGTCATATAGACGACCTTTCTGACACTAAGAGACCCGATAAAATACCAGAGAAAGAGGAGGGCTGCAGGGTCAGGGGACACATAGAGCTTGACTTGATTCCGCAAGGCATACTGTGGCCCTTGTATAACAAGCGAACCACTCCCGCCGCAATGGAACGATTGGAACTGTCATGGCCTCCGGCTTTAGGTGCCGTGACGGCAATTACCATAGGGGATACCACAATCCCTCCGGCCTTTTATCAAGAGGCCCAGATAGGCTCTTTGAAAATAGACTTCCCGTCGCCCGGCAGACCTGTTGTGCAGGAGCGGGCGGACCTGAAAATAAGCTTCCAGTCACCGACCCCCGATACGGCCCATTCGCCTCTGCGTCAAAGGGACTTTACTCTGAAAGCTAGTTTTGTGGGTGGTTGTTCCACTGATCTAGTGCCGGGCTATCTCAACAACCATGAAGATTTTTATTACAACAGTGTGGCGGGGGTAGATGCTCTGCATCGCCAGGGCATCACTGGCAAGGGCGTCACAGTGGCCGTAGTGGACTCCGGATTATGGGAGCATGATGCACTGATGAAGGACACCACAGGCAGAAACCGCGTGGTTGCCAGATATGACGCCCTTGCCGACACTGTAGGAAATGAGATACTCGATGAGAGCGGGCATGGCACCCATATAACCAGCATAATTGTTAACAGTGGCCAAACTACGGACAACGGCCGTCCCACTGGTACATATAAAGGGGTGGCTCCTGACGCGAGTCTGGTCGCTGTGAAAGTGCTGGATCGCGAGGGCTTGGCCCATGTACTGGAAATCGTTCGAGCAATCCAGTGGGTTGTTGATCATCGCGAAAAATATAATATCCGTATTCTCAATCTTTCATTTGCCCAAACTCCCAGATGGCCCTATTGGGAAGACCCGGTTAACCAGGCAGTTATGAGGGCCTGGGCGGATGGTATTGCGGTAGTTGCCGCTGCGGGCAACGAGGGGCCTGAACCTGCAACCATCGGATCACCTGGTAATCTACCGTACATCATCACGGTGGGTGCAGTCACGGACTCCTGGACCCCAGATACTCGCAGTGATGACTACTTGCCCGACTTCTCCTCGCGTGGACCTACACCTGAAGGGCATATCAAACCCGATGTTGTAGCGCTAGGAGGGCATATGACCGGGCTAATTCGTCCGGAGTCAGCTCTCGCCCTGGAACAGCCCGAGGATATTCTTCGAACCGGCGAGTTTGTCTCCACTGGTTCCTCGCAGGCCAGTGCACTGGTTTCAGGAATGCTCGTACTGCTATTACAGCTGGAGCCTGATCTCACCCCGGATGATCTTAAATGTAAGTTGACGTCAAGCGCTGAACCGGCAATCAATCGCGATGGTAAGCTCGCATACAGCCCATTCCAGCAGGGTTATGGTTTAGTGAGTGTCACAAGAGCCGTAACCCTAGGCCAACGGGCGTGCGGGAATGCGGATTGGGACTTGCGGGCCGATATTGAGAACAAGGAACATTTCTATGGACCGGCGATCCTCATTGAGGATGGTAGCGCCAGCCTGCCAGGGTTTAAGGACATGGTGTCCGCCGAGTCTAGTGAGAATGGCTTTAGTGAAAATCGTAAGTGGGGTGTTAAAGACCATATCGAGAGGAAAGATCGGCATTCCTCTGCTGTGACTCCGCCTGAAGCGGTCCCCTTTAATTGGCAGGAGCTATACCTGCAGGAAAGGTCCACCATTGAAAGTCTCACCCAAGATACTCCTGCCAAGTCTTCTTTCAACCACAATCATTAAGGTACAGCGTCACTAACCCTGCAGGGTTAACGGAACGCTAGGTCCGCCACGTTCCCTGAATTACTATCTAAATCATAGATTTACCCAGTAGCGTCTATACTTTCTTTCACCCAACATCTTCGGTCATCCGCCTCCTACCCCAAAGAGGGCATATAAGTGCCTTCATTTCCTCCACCGTACCTCGTATAAAAGCGTCAAGCGTCGTGGCAAAAGAATGCGAACCAGATCCCCAGTGGGGGTTCATTAAGAGAACTTAGTCACACATTCCATGCTTATAAATTGAACAAGGCAGGTAAAAATTATGAAGACTATCAAAATGATCGGGTATGCTGGCATAGCGAGTGCTGCACTTGCGCTGCTGGTGCCCTCCATGACTATTACTGAGTCCGCGCAAGCACGAAGCGCAAGTGAGCTGGGGTCAGTTAGCCTGGTACACCGTGTGAGTCATACCCT
>Ga0163144_10015189_pt1 | contig 15912 bp, 14 predicted proteins | sample OliLak19BULKMAT1_FD_123175 | JGI IMG/M metagenome (GOLD analysis project Ga0163144, IMG submission 123175) | Freshwater microbial mat bacterial communities from Lake Vanda, McMurdo Dry Valleys, Antarctica - Oligotrophic Lake LV.19.BULKMAT1 | ecosystem: Environmental > Aquatic > Freshwater >...
AGCCGGATTCAAGAACGGCTTTGAGGATGTTTTCGGCAAGGCCGAAATCCGCGAATGTTGTCTCAGTCAAGGGTAGTGTCTCCGGGATGTCTGGTTGATTTGCCTGGCCACCCGAATTGGCGGCGCGCGTCCTGCGTCTTTCAGGTCCCAATGACCTGAAGAGCTGCAGCCGGGCGAATCCCATGCCCGGAACATGCGCGCCCCTTACTGCATTTTTTGGCGCCCGTATAGCCTGCCCGTGATGCGAACGCTGCTTTGTGCGGTGATTGCAGGCCGCCGGCCCTTGCAAGCGGGTCAAATTTGGCGCTTCCTGCAGCGCCGGGAACGACCGGCGAGGTGGGGACCTATGTCGGAAATCTTTGTATCGTATAACCGTGAAGACCTGAAAATCGCCCAGTCGATCGTCGACGGGCTGACCGCCGAGGGCTTCGATGTCTGGATGGACCAGAACCTCCAGGCCGGCGAAAACTATGACGAGATCACCGAGGACCGCCTGCACAAGGCCCGCGCCGTGGTCGTGCTCTGGTCCAGCCGCTCGGTGAAATCCCGCTGGGTCCGCGCCGAGGCCACCATCGGTGCCCGCAAGAACACGCTCGTCCCGCTGATGATCGAGGAATGCGACCGCCCGGTCATGTTCGAACTGAACCAGACGACCGACCTGTCGAAATGGCAGGGCGACCGCAACGATCCCGCCTGGCTCGCCTTCATCGAAGTCATCAAGAAGCGCCTCGCCGCTGTGCCCACCCCGTCCAAGGGCAGCGAAAGCCGGGGCGGCCGGCCCGCCGCCGAGAAAGCCCGCAAGCGCGTCAAGCCGCCGAAACAGAAACAACGCTCCGGCGGACTGCTCACCGCCGTGATGCTGACCTTCGTCTTCGGCATGGTCAGCGCCGCCGGCATCTACATCCTGCGCCCGGACCTCGTCGCGCCGGTCCTGACGCAGCTCGCCGCTCTCGCCTCGGCCGAATCCGCTGAAGCCGAACCCGCCGCGGCCGCCTCGCTCGCCGCCGAAGTCATTCCTCCGCCTGCGGAGGAAGTTGCGCCGGAGCCCGTAGCGGAACCCGTCATCGAGACGCCCGCCGAACCCGTCCTCGCCACCTTCCGCGAATGCGACATGTGCCCGGACATGATCCCCATTGCCGGCGGCACCTTCCTGATGGGCGCGCCGGAAGAAGAACTCGCCCGCAATGCCTGGGAAGGCCCGCAGCGCAAGGTCGCCATGGCGCCCTTTGCGATCAGCCTGACCGAAGTCACCTATGACCAGTGGGATGCCTGCGTCGCCGACGGCGGCTGCGGCGGCTACACGCCCCCGGCCGGCGCCAAGGGGCGCGGCCTGCAGCCGGTCGCCAAGGTCTCGTGGAAAGACGCGCAGGCCTATACCGCATGGCTGACGAAAAAGACCGGCCGGCCCTACCGCCTGCCGTCCGAAGCCGAATGGGAATTCACCGCCCGCGCCGGCACAACCACGCCCTTCTGGTGGGGCCCGCTGTTCGAAGCCGACAAGGCCGCCACCGGCACCGAGCCGCACGCCGTCGACACGCTGCCCGCCAATGCGCTCGGCCTCAAGGGCGTGTCCGGCAACCTGCGCGAATGGGTTCAGGATTGCTACGTCAACACCTTCGCCAACGCCCCGCTGGACGGCCGCGCGGTGGAAGTGGCGGCCTGCAAGCTGCGCGTCGTGCGCGGCGGCTCGTTCAAGTCAACGGCGGCCGAGCTGCGCATCGCCGCCCGCGCCCGCATCGACACCGCCACCCGCGACGACCTCACCGGCTTCCGCGTCGCCGCGCAGCCGTAACGGCGTCAGGGCTGCAGGCTGCGATAGTTCAGAATGTCCTGATGCAGATCATCCAGCACGCGCTTGGATCGTCCCCAGTCTGACGATTGCCCCTCGAACACGACCGCGCTGGACACCAGCGTGCCCTCCGCCCTGCGCTCCAGCGTCATCGACAGCTTGCCCGTCCAGGTCGTCATGCTGGACGGTATCTCCGCCTGCACCACGCAGCCATCTGTGCCTTCGTGCACCGCCACCAGCGTCTGGTTGCGGCTCGACAGCGAACAGAGGATCGCCGCCAGCACGCGCCCATAAGACGTCGCATAGCCGTTCTTGGCGTCCTTGCCGGTCTTCACGCCCATCTTCGCATACAGGGGCGTCGCAATCTCCGCGATCAGCTTCATCGGCACGCCGCCGGAGCCGGAGGCGTCGAGGATGGGTTGGGCCAGTTTCATGAACTCGTCGGCCGACATCCCGGCCTTGCTAGTCTTCGCGGCGTCGGCGATCAGCAACTTCACCTGCGGGTGGCCCAGAACGACGCGGTAATTTGTCGTCTCGCGCCAGTCCTCGCCGGTCCAGGGTTGCGCCGGCTCATCCGAGGCAGCCACAGGCTCGCTCACCGCCGCCATCAGCCCCATCGGCGCCGCAGCTTCACGCGCGAGCCGCGCCCCGCAGCCCGAACAGAAAACATGCTCCGGCGCTGCCGCCTTGCCGCACTGGGTACAAAACATCAGGCACTCCCCTCTCCACACCGGAGAGGGGAATCTAGAGCGGCGTGCTGAAAAGTGGAACCCCGGTATTCCGGATTAAGCCGGATCAGGCGCCCGCGTCAGCCAGGTTCTGGTTGGCGAAGTCCCAGTTCACGAGGCTGTTCAGGAACGTATCGATATAGTCCGGCCGGCGGTTCTGGTAGTCGAGATAATAGGCATGCTCCCAGACATCCATCGTCAGCAGCGGCGTCGTGCCGGCTTCGGTCAGCGGCGTCTCGGCGTTCGGCGTCTTGCTGATCACCAGCTTGCCGCCCTTCAGCGACAGCCAGGCCCAGCCGGAACCGAACTGCGTCGCGCCCGCGGCCTTGAACTCCTTTACGAAATTGTCATAGCCGCCAAGGTCGCGCTCGATCAGCTCGGCAATCTTGCCTTTCGGCTTGCCGCCGCCATCTGGCGACATCGAATGCCAGTAGAAGGTGTGGTTCCACACCTGCGCGGAATTGTTGAAGATGCCTGCCTTGGCCTTGTCGCCGGCGGAATCCTTGATCACGTCTTCCAGCGAGGCCTTCTCGTGCGGCGTCCCGGCCAGCAGGCCGTTGAGGTTGGTCACATAGGCCTGATGGTGCTTTCCATAGTGGAAATTCAGCGTCTCTTCGGAGATATGCGGGGCAAGCGCGGTGCGCGCATACGGCAGCTCGGGCAGGGTGAAGGCCATGGGGAAACGTCCTCTATTGCAGCTTTGATGTCTTTCGCTTCGAAGCGGTTTGGCACATATGGGGTTCTTGTCAAACGAGACCAGACCCCTGACCAAGACTCCCTGGGATGAGATCGACAAGCGCGTCCGCCGTGTCGACGAGGATCGCTGGATTTCCAGCCGCTTTGCCCCCTCCGGCCAGCGCCGCGCCCTCACCGCGCTCTACGCCCTGAATTACGAACTCGTCCGCGTCCAGGAAGTGGTCAGCGAGGAAACCCTCGGCCTTATCCGCTTCCAGTGGTGGCGCGAGGCGATCGGCGAAATCGAGGCCGGAAAGTCCCCGCGCGGCCATGATGTCTGCCTCGCCATCGCCGAAGAAACCGCCGAAGGCCATCTGAAGCCTGGCGCCCTGCAGAAAATCGTCGACGGCTACCAGACCGCCTTCGTCGAGCAGGACCGCACCAAGGAGCCGGAAGCCTGGGTCGCGCTCGCCGCCGCCAACATCCTCATCCCGGTCCATAACTGGGCCGAGGAAATCCGCTCTGTCTCCGCCGCCTACGCCGCCGTGCGCCGCAAATCCGGCCACGCCTTCGGCCCGCACGTCACACCCGCGCCCAAACCCCTGCGCCCCGCCATCGCGCATTTCCGCCTGCGCAAGCTCTACTGCGAAGGCCGGGCGCCCAACCCGCTCGCCAAACGCTTCTCGATCATGAAAGCGATGAACACCGGCGAGGTGTGATTGCGTGAAGGTGTCGTCATCCCGGAATTTGCGCAGCAAATGTCCGGGACCCAGACTTTCCTGCAGCCGGTTCCCAGCCCGCGCCCGCAGCGATAATGGATGATAAAACCGCGATACTGCGTGAGAACAAATGAGAAAGAATGAGAATCAAACGAGAGAAAATCGATAACCAAAGTGCACAGCATGCATCACCGTTAAGCAGGTTGCAGAGGCCCGGAACCCGCACGTGTGCCTACAAGAACCACCCTTCCGGAAAAATAAAATCCATCCCTCTCAAGCCCTTATGAAATACATCGCGTTTCCTTGCGCTACACCTCCGCCCACGGAGGTATACTCCTGTGCATGATTTCAGAAAAATTCCTGACCTCAAGACCCTCTCCTCCCAATCCCTCTCCCGCGATGCGGGAGAGGCGGGACCCGCCGCGAAGCGGTGGGAGGTGAGGGTCTTGGCCAAGCAAAGCAAAGCAAAGCAAAGCAAAGCAAAGCAAAGCAAACAACAACCAGACGGCCTGCACGGAACCAAGACCCACCCGAACGCGTTGTTCTCCTGAACCCAAAGGACTCCCCGAATGAAACGCGTCCATCTTCTGCCCCTGGCCTTGCTGGCTCTTGTGGCCTGCGCCTCCGAACAACCCGCAGACATTTCGACCGGCTTCGGCCCGTCGCCGCAACTTCCCGCGCCAGAAAAGAATCTGCTCCCCACCGTCAAGGTCGCCGACGCCGAGGCCTGGCCCGAAGGCCAGACGCCGACGCCCGCCGAAGGCTACGGCCTCACCGAATATGCGAGTGGACTGGACCACCCCCGCTGGCTTTATGAACTCCCGAACGGCGACATCCTGGTCGCTGAATCCAACGCGCCGCCGAAAGAAGATGGCGGCGGCATCCGCGGCTTCTTCATGAAACGCGCGATGGCCAAGGCCGGCGCCGGCGTGCCCAGCGCTAACCGCATCACCCTGCTGCGCGACGCGGACGGAGACGGCATTGCCGAAGTGAAGACAGACTACATGACCGGACTCGAGTCGCCCTTCGGCATGGCGCTCGTGGGCAACACGCTCTACATCGCCAATGCCGGCGAAATCGTCCGTGTACCCTATATCGAAGGCGAGACGGTCAACACAGCCAAGCCGGAATCCTTCTTCATTCTTCCAGGCGGACCGATCAACCATCACTGGACCAAGAACATCGTCGTCAGCCCCGATGGCACAAAGCTCTATGCCTCCGTCGGCTCCAACAGCAACGTGGCCGAAAACGGCATGGAGGCCGAAACCGGCCGCGCCGCCATCTGGGAAATTGACCTTGCCACCGCCAAGGGCCGCGTCTTCGGCTCAGGCCTGCGCAATCCCGTCGGCATGGATTTTGCGGCCGATGGCACCCTCTACACCGTCGTCAACGAGCGCGACGAACTCGGCGATAATCTGGTCCCGGACTATCTCACCTCGGTCAAAGACGGCGCCTTCTACGGCTGGCCCTACAGCTATTACGGCCAGACCGTCGACACGCGCGTCACCCCCGCCGATCCCGAACTCGTCGCCAGCGCCATCGCGCCGGACTACGCCCTCGGCGCACACACCGCGTCGCTCGGCCTCGACGTGACGGACGGCAAATCACCCGGCATCGCAACCGCCTTCGGCCCGGGCGCCTTCATCGGCCAGCACGGCTCCTGGAACCGCGATCCGCGCAGCGGATACGAAGTGATCTTCGTACCCTTCGGCGCCGGCGGCCCGGAAGGTGAGCCGCAAAAAGTCCTCACCGGATTCCTGCAGGGCGACCTCGCGCGCGGCCGCCCCGTCGGCGTGCAGCTCGACCAGCGCGGCGGCCTCCTCGTCGCCGATGATGTCGGCAACCGGGTCTGGCGTGTGACGAAAGAGTAGAGGCCTATTCCGCCGCGACGACGGCTTCGCCCGCCAGCCACGCGTCGAAATCCTCCAGTGCACGGATGGCCTGCGCCATCTTTTTGGACTTGCCCTTGTCCTTGCCGCGCAGGCGTTTGCCGTCCGGCCCTGTCTTCGAATAGTCCTCGATGTCCGGGAACAGGCCGAAATTCACGTTCATCGGCTGGAAGGTCTGGCCCGCCGCAAGGTGCCCGCCGGTGATGTGATTGACCAGCGCGCCCATCGCCGTCGTCGGCGGCGGCGCCTCAAGGCGCCGGCCAAGGCGTTCGGCGGCGGCAAGGCGGCCCGCAAGGAGGCCCATCGCCGAGCTCTCGACATAGCCTTCCACGCCGGTCACCTGACCCGCAAAGCGCAGGCGCGGCATCGTCTTCATACGGAGTTGCCGGTCCAGCAGCTTCGGCGAGTTCAGGAACGTATTGCGATGAATACCGCCCAGCCTTGCAAACTCGGCGTGCTCGAGACCGGGGATCATCCGGAAAATATCGGCCTGCGCGCCGTGTTTCAGCTTCGTCTGGAAGCCGACCATGTTCCACAGCGTACCCAGCGCATTGTCCTGCCGCAGCTGCACGACCGCATGCGCCTTGACGGTGGGATTGTGCGCATTCGTCAGCCCGATCGGCTTCATCGGTCCGAAACGAAGCGTCTCACGCCCCCGCTCCGCCATCACCTCGATGGGCAGGCAGCCCTCGAAATAGGGCGTTTTCTTTTCCCAGTCCTTGAACTCGGTTTTCGGCGCCGCGATCAGCGCGTCGAGGAAGCGGTTATACTCTTCCTCCGTCATCGGACAATTGATATAGGCCGCCGTATCGCCGCCCGGCCCCGCCTTGTCATACCGGCTCTGGCGCCAGGCCCTGCTCATGTCCACGGTGTCGAAATAGATAATCGGCGCGATGGCATCGAAGAAGGCGAGGTCCGTCTCGCCGGTATGCGCGCGCACCGCTTCGGCCAGCGCCATCGAGGTCAGCGGCCCGGTCGCGACGATCACCGAATCCCAGTCCTCCGGCGGCAGCCCCGCAATTTCCTCGCGCACAATCGTCACCAGCGGATGCGCTTCCAGCTTCGCCGTCACGGCCTCCGCAAAGCCCTCGCGGTCCACCGCCAGCGCGCTGCCGGCGGGCACCTGATGATCCTTCGCCGTCGAAATGATCAGCCCGTTGGCGCGGCGCATTTCCTCATGCAGCACGCCGACGGCATTGCTCGTATGGTCGTCCGAGCGGAACGAATTGGAACACACCAATTCGGCCAGCTTGTCGGTCTGGTGGGCTTCGGTGCCGCGGGTTCCGCGCATCTCGTGCAGGATCACCGGCACGCCGGCCTGCGCAATCTGCCAGCTGGCTTCGGAGCCGGCCATGCCGCCGCCGATTATATGTATGGGTTTCAGGGTCATGGGCGGGACATGGGGCCGGGCGGGCGGGCGCGTCAAGATGGCGTTTGCCCCCGGGGCCCGCGCGTTTTACCTGTCGGCCCCATGACCGCGAAGATCTCGGCACGCAATCTCGTGAAGGAAGGCTGGCAGCAGGGCCTCGCCGCGCTGGGCCCCAACCTGCGCTGGCTCGGCCTGTTCGCGCTCGCCGGCGGCTTCTACAGCGCCAGCTTGCGGCTGGACGGCAACCTCGCCGCGCCGCTCGCCATGGCCATCGTCAGCTTCGGCGCCGGCATCCAGTTTTCGCGCGGCCTGTATCGCAGCCTGATCGGACCGCGCCCGGGCGGTTTCCTGCAACTCGCCCACGCCAATCTCGCCGTCTATCTCGCGTTCCTCTTTTTCGGGGTCTTCATCGGCTTTTTCCTGCTGGTCCTGCCGGGCATTCTGATCGAGGCCCAGGGTCAGTACGAACTCGGCGCCGACGCGGCCCCGGAACTTGTCCAGCAGGCTTTCATGCAGATGCTGCCAACGCCGTATGGCATCGTCTATCTGCTCGTTGCCGGTGCCGGATTGGCCGTCCTCGCCTATTTCGCCCTGCGCCTGACGCTCTATGGCGCGGCGACCATCGACCGGGGAAAAGCCCATGTTTTCCAGACTTTCCCCTGGACCAAGGCGCACCTGAAAGCCCTGGCCGCCGCCTCGCTCGCCACCCATGCCGCGCCGTTTGCCGCCGGGCTTGCGGCGAACGCCGCACTCCGGTCGGTGCTGCCAGATACGGCCATCGGCCATGTCATCGAAGGCGCCGCCGGCATCCTCCTGTTCGCGCCTTTCCTGCTCGCCGGGCACGGTATGGCCGCCGCCGCTTACCGGCGCATGCGGCCCGAAGCGGCCCCTCCGCCCACTGTCTCCGGTTGATCGGCGGGGCCGAACACGGCTAGGCTGAACAGGCTGATGCGGAGGAACGCTGCATGATCCGGGGCTTCACCTTCGAGCGCGCGCTCAGCTGGCCGTTCACGGCGCCGCACGTCGCGTCTTTCCCGTGGATATTCGGGCTAGTCTATGCGCTCGTGTACCTGGCGGCGTTCGGCGCGGTGGCGCTGCTGGCGGCAGACGATTTCGTCGCCTTGGTTGCGGCGATGGAAGCAGTCGAAGGCAGTACCAATCCGGATGCAGGCTTCAACATCCTGTTCGGCGGCCTCGCCCGCCTCATTCCCTGGATGGCGCTCAGCGGACTGGCCAGCTGGATGATCTGGGCGATGTTCGAAACCGCCTCCCAGCGCCGCTATATCCGGGGCGAGTCCTTCTCACTCGGCTTCGGCGCGGACGAGGCGCGGATGATGGTTGTCGGCCTGCTCTGGGGCTTGATCGGATTTGCGCTGATCGCCGGGCCGGTGCTGCTGATCATGTGGTCGGCCCTGGCGGCGGTATTCGCGGGTGCTGAAGGGATGACGGACGCTCAGGTCGGCGAGCGCATCCTCGGCCCGATGTTCGGCGCCATGGGGCTGATGCTGCTGATCTTTCCCGTTTATGTTTTCCTCGCGACGCGGCTGGCGCCCTGTTTCGGCTTGACCGTCCGGGAAAGGAAGATCCGGTTTCTGGATGCCTGGAATGTCTCGCGCGGGCGCTTCTGGCCGATCCTCGGGGCCTATGTCATCCTCGCCATCGCGGGCAGCATTCTCGGGCAGGTGATCACTGGTATCGTGCAGATGATCGCCATGCCCGCCACGATGAACCTCGTCAGCGTAGCGGATACCGGCGCCGATGTGCGCGGCCTGATCCTTTCGCCCGCCTTTCTGTTGCCGGTGGCGGCATATTTTTTCGTCGTCCTGTTTGTGCAAGGCGTACTTCAGCATGCCGTGGGCGGGCCCGCCGCCTTCGCCGTGCGCCACGATCCGCGCGGCGGCATCGAGGAAGAAAGCCAGATCGAAACGTTCAACTGAAAGACGGGTGACACGGGCATGTCCGGCGACAGAATCAACCTGAAAGGCGCCACGACGCATTTTCTGCATACGGAGGGTCCGCGCGGCTTCCTTCTGCGGTTTGCGCTCGTCTACGCAGTGGTGACGCTCGTGCTGCAGGGTGTCGGCCTCTGGACGCAGGCCCCGGTTTACGAAGTTTACCTGCGCGCCATCGTCGAGAATGACGGCGATATCACACCCTATGCGGACGAGCTTTCTTCCCAGTCATTCAGGGCCAATATCGGATCGCTGATCCTGCTGCCCTTCAGCCTGGCGCTGTGGGTTGTCTTCGAGGCGGCAAGCCAGCGGCGGTACCTGCGCGCTGAAGGGTTCCGCCTGAAGCTCGGCGCCGATGAAGGCCGTGTGGCGGTGGTCGGCCTGATCTGGTTTGCGTTGCTGATCGCCGGCTATTTTGCATTGGCCATCGGCGCGATCATCCCGGGCGTGATTGCCGGGCTGGCGGTGGGCGCCGTGGTGGGGGCGGTATTGGGCGGCGTGATATTCCTCATCGGACTGGTCGTCGCGCTTTACCTGTTCGCCCGCCTCTCGCCCGCCGCGCCGCTGACCATCCGGGACAGGCATATCCGTTTCTTCGAAAGCTGGAACCTGACGAAGGGCCATGGCTGGTCATTGGCCGGCAGCTATTTCGCGCTCTTCGCGGTCTTCACGCTGATCTCGCTGGTGCTGTACGCCGCGCTGTTCTTTCTGGCCTTCGTGCTTGTCTCGCCCGCTATAGATTCCAGCGCGGGGGACGAGACGGCAAATGCGGTGCTCGCCGTGATGGCGCAGCCGGCCTTCTGGGGGCCTATGGCGTTTGTCATGCTGCTCGTGCTGATGGTCTTCGGCGCTTTCGCCCATGCCCTCGGCGGGCCCGCGGCCTGGGTGGTGCGCCAGGAAACTTACCAGGGCGGCACGGCGATTACCGACACGTTCGGGTAACTAATCCTCGCCATGCCAATGAACTCATCCTTCGACTTCGCTCAGGATGAGCCGCTCTGTGGATTGACGGGCACTACTTCGCGCTGGCGCCGGCCTTTAATTTCTTCGCGGGCTTTGCCTTTTCAGCAGGTGCTTCCTTCACAATTTTAGCCGCCGCTTTCGCGCGCTTGTTGCGCGCTGCGCGGCGCTCGTCCTGGCGGCGGAAGGTTTCGGCGAGGAAGCGGCCCGTGTGACTTTCCGGGATCGCCGCGATGTCTTCCGGTGTGCCGGCTGCGATCAACATGCCGCCGCCATCGCCGCCTTCGGGGCCAAGGTCGAGCACCCAGTCGGCGGTCTTCACCACGTCGAGATTGTGCTCAATGACGACGATCGTATTGCCCGCATCGACCAGTTCGTGGAGCACTTCCAGCAGCTTCTTGACGTCCTCGAAGTGCAGGCCGGTCGTCGGTTCATCGAGGATATACAGTGTGCGGCCTGTCGCGCGCTTGGAGAGTTCCTTGGCGAGCTTGACGCGCTGGGCCTCGCCGCCCGACAGCGTCGTCGCCTGCTGCCCGACCTTCACATAGCCGAGGCCGACCTGGTTCAGCGTGTCGAGCTTTGAGGCGATGGCGGGCACGGCGGCAAAGAATTTCGCGCCGTCCTCGACGGTCATGTCGAGCACGTCGGCAATCGACTTGCCCTTGAAATGCACGTCCAGCGTCTCGCGGTTATAGCGTTTGCCCTTGCAGGTCTCGCAGGTGACGTAGACGTCCGGCAGGAAGTGCATCTCGATCTTGATGACGCCGTCGCCTTGGCAGGCTTCGCAGCGCCCGCCCTTGACGTTGAAGCTAAACCGGCCCGGCGCATAGCCGCGGGCTTTCGCTTCCGGGAGGCCCGCATACCAGTCCCGGATCGGGCCGAAGGCGCCGGTATAGGTGGCGGGGTTGGAGCGCGGCGTGCGGCCGATCGGCGACTGGTCGATGTCGATGACCTTGTCGAGATGTTGCAGGCCTTCGAGGCTGGCATAGGGCGCCGGCGAATCCGACGAGCCGTTGAGCTTGCGGGCGAGCGCCTTGTACAGCGTCTCGATGATCAGCGTGGACTTGCCGCCGCCGGACACGCCGGTAACGCAGGTGAAAGTGCCGAGCGGGATCGAGGCAGTGACATTCTTGAGGTTGTTGCCGGTGGCGCCTTTGACGACGAGGCTGCGCGAACCCTTGGTGACCGGGCGGCGTTTGGGTATCGCGATTTCGCGCGTACCGTTGAGATAGTCCGCCGTCACGCTTTTGGGGTTGGCCATCACTTCGGCGGGCGTGCCTTCGGCGATGATCTCGCCGCCGTGAACCCCGGCGGCCGGACCCATGTCGATGACGTAATCAGCCGTAAGGATCGCATCCTCGTCATGCTCGACCACGATGACCGAATTGCCGAGATCCCTCAGCCGGCGGAGCGTCACCAGCAGGCGTTCATTGTCGCGCTGGTGGAGGCCGATGGACGGCTCGTCGAGCACATAAAGCACGCCGGTAAGGCCGGAGCCGATCTGCGAGGCGAGGCGGATGCGCTGGCTCTCGCCGCCGGACAAGGTGCCCGAGGCGCGGCCGAGCGAGAGGTAATCGAGGCCGACATCATTGAGGAAGTTCAGCCGGTCGTTGATCTCCTTCAGGATGCGCGCGGCGATTTCCTTCTGCTGCTTCGTCAGCGTCTTGTTGACGCCGCCGAACCAGTCCCCCGCCTTGCGGATGGAGAAGTCTCCGGCCTGCGAAATGTCGAGGCCCGCGATCTTCACGGCGAGAGCTTGCGGCTTCAGGCGCTTGCCGCCGCAGGCCGGGCACGGCGCAGCGGACTGGAAGCGCGCGATCTCCTCGCGCACCCAGGCGCTGTCCGTTTCGCGGTAACGCCGGTCAAGGTTCGGGATGACGCCCTCGAAGGTTTTCTTCGTCTTGTAGGTGCGCATGCCGTCATCATAGAGGAACTGGATTTCCTCATCGCCGGTGCCGTGCAGGATGATGTCCTGGATTTTTTCGGGCAGCTTGTTCCAGGGCTTGGTCAGGTCGAACCGGTAATGCGCGGCCAGGGCCTGCAGGGTCTGGGTTTGGTAGGGCGAGGTGGATTTGGCCCAAGGCGCGATCGCGCCGTCAAGCAGGCCAAGATCCTTGTCCGGAACAATCATCGCCGCATCGATCTTCAGCTGCTCGCCGAGACCATCGCAGGACGGACACGCGCCGAAGGGATTGTTGAACGAGAAGAGGCGCGGCTCGATTTCGGGAATCGAGAAGCCGGAGACCGGGCAGGCGAAATTGGCGCTGAAATTGATGCGTTTCGCTTCCGTTTCGCCGGGCTCGAGGTCGGCATACTCGGCGATGGCAATGCCCTGCGCGAGGCCAAGCGCCGTCTCGAAACTTTCGGCGAGGCGCTGCTCCATGCCGGCGCGCACGACGATCCGGTCAACCACCACGTCGATGTCATGCTTGAATTTCTTGTCGAGCTTTGGCGGGTCTTCCAGTTCGTGGAAGGTGCCGTTGACCTTGACGCGCTGGAAGCCGTTCTTCAGGAGTTCAGCGAATTCCTTGCGGTACTCCCCTTTCCGTCCACGGACGATCGGAGCGAGCAGGAAGAGGCGTGTGCCGTCCGGCAGCTCCATGGTGCGGTCGACCATCTGGCTGACGGTCTGGCTCTCGATCGGCAGGCCGGTGGCCGGGGAATAGGGCACGCCGACGCGGGCCCAGAGCAGGCGCATATAGTCGTAGATTTCGGTGACGGTGCCGACGGTGGAGCGCGGGTTGCGGCTGGTCGTCTTCTGCTCGATCGAGATGGCCGGCGAGAGGCCTTCGATGGATTCAACGTCCGGCTTCTGCATCAGTTCTAGGAACTGGCGGGCATAGGCCGACAGCGATTCGACATAGCGGCGCTGGCCTTCGGCATAGATCGTGTCGAAGGCGAGCGAGGATTTGCCGGAACCCGACAGGCCCGTCATCACCACAAGCTCACCGCGCGGAATGTCCACGTCGATGTTCTTGAGATTGTGTTCCTTGGCGCCGCGCACGCGGATGAAGGGAGATTCGGCCATGGGGATCGGGGCTCGCTCGGGAGGAAGGATGGAAAGTGGCTTTATACCGGATCTTTAGACGTTTTGCTGCCGAAGAAAAACGATTCAACCTTGGTCTTGTCTGACAACGCCCTCGATATGATCACGAACCAGGCGATGGCCAAGGCGAGCATGGCAGCGGCAACGATGAGGGTGAGGGTGTCAGGCATGAACGGATCTCTTCAAAACAGACATTGGCGAAACAGCCTCTGCTGATCTGTGCCGCGAGTCTGGATTGACGACAAGAACAAAATGTGAACACTGGGGGCAGCTGCTTTTGGCCGCAGCTGAAAGCGCCGGTGGAATTCTTCGCCTGCGAGGCGACAATTCAGCGGCCGGGGCGTATTAGAGTTCGAATCGATAGCGAAACAGACAGACGGAGGTCCTCATGGCGGGCTCAGTGAACAAGGTTATCTTGGTGGGCAATCTGGGTGCAGACCCGGAAGTGAAACAGTTCCAGAATGGCGGGCAGGTGTGCAACCTGCGGATCGCGACGTCCGAAAACTGGCGCGACAAGGCCACGGGCGAGAAAAAAGAGAAGACCGAGTGGCACGCCGTCTCGATCTTTTCGGAAGGTCTGATCAAGGTCGCCCAGAGCTATCTCAAGAAGGGCTCCAAGGTTTATATCGAAGGCAAGCTGCAGACCCGTAAGTGGCAGGACAAGGACGGCAATGACCGCTACACGACCGAGATCGTGCTGCAGGGCTTTGATGCAACCCTTGTGATGCTCGATGGGCGCAGCGAAGGCGGCGGCGCCAGCAGCGGCGGCGGTGGCCGGGATATGGGCTATTCGGGCGGTGGTGGCGGCGGCGCGAGCCGGACGATGAGCGGCCCGAAGGAAAGCTTCAACCAGGACCTCGACGACGAGATTCCGTTCTAGGCCGTGCGCGGCCGGTCGAGGTCCCGCGATGATCCGGCGACTGTATCGCTACGTGACTGGGCTGGTGCTGCTGGTGCTGGCAGGCTGCGCGACGCCGCTCTGCTGCCCCATGCCGGAGAAGGACCCGCTGGAGCAGGCGCTGCTGGCGGAGGGTATCGATCCGGCCGTGGCGGCGCTGGTGATTTATCGGCTCGAGGACGAGAAAACCTGGATGCACGGCGGCGCGCGCGTGTACGAACGCTTCACCCCTGCCTCGACCTCGAAAATCCCGCACACGCTTCTCGCCTACGAGACGGGCGCCGTGACCGGGCCGGACGAGCGCTTCCGGTGGGACGGGCAAAAGCGCTTCGTTGATGGCTGGAACGAGGACCAGGATTTCGCGGCGGCCTTCCGGCGCTCGACGGTGTGGATCTACCAGATCGTCGTGCCGAGGATCGGCGCGGAGAAGCTGACGGCGGCGTTTCAAGCTTTCGGTTATGGCAACGCGGACATTGGCTGGCCGGAGCAGATCGACCGGTATTGGCTCGAAGGGCCGCTGGCCATCTCTGCGGCGGAGCAGGCTGCCTTCCTGTCACGGCTGGCGCGCCGGACGCTGCCGCTCTCGGCGGAGACGTATGAGGTGGCCATTCCGGTGATGGAACTGGCGCGCGGAGACGGCTGGACGCTCTATGGCAAGACCGGCTGGAAGAGTGTCGACGGCGAGACGGATATCGGCTGGTTTGTTGGCTGGGCCGAACAGACAGCTGGCGGCGCGCCGGGCACCTATGTGTTCGCGCTCAACATGGACATGCCCGGCGGTATGGCTGAAGCGCCAAAACGGCGCGCCGCCGTGGAGCGGGCGCTGCGGTTGATTGGGGCGCTGCCGCCGGATTGACGGACGGGAAAGGCCCCGTTTCACTGCGAAAAAAGCTCTCTCCGGGGTGGCTCAGCGGGGCGCCGGCTGCTAGTAAAACAGCCAGAAAACAGGCGATTCGAGCGTAGTTTGCGCCGCCGCCGTTGACCCGCGCTAGAAGGCCTTCCCATGAGTGACGACACGACCCCTCCGGACGAGCCGGAAACCCCGGAAAATGGCGGCGGACCGCCGCGCCCGCAGGACGGAATCGAGTTGATCTCGATCGAATCCGAGATGAAATCCTCCTATCTTGATTATGCCATGAGCGTGATCGTCAGCCGGGCGCTGCCGGATGTGCGCGACGGGTTGAAGCCGGTGCACCGGCGCATCCTCTATGCCATGAACGAGAACGGCAACACGCCGGACAAGCCCTACAAGAAATCCGCCAATATCGTCGGCTCGGTGATGGGTAACTATCACCCGCACGGCGACAGCGCGATCTATGACGCGCTGGTGCGCATGGCGCAGCCCTTCTCGATGGGCGTGATGCTGGTCGATGGCCAAGGCAACTTCGGCTCGATCGACAACGACCCGGCCGCCGCGATGCGTTACACCGAGAGCCGGATGTCGAAGGAGGCAACCTACCTACTCGCCGATATCGACAAGGACACGGTCGACTTCCAGCCGAACTATGACGGCTCGCAGAAAGAGCCGATGGTGCTGCCGGCGCAGTTCCCGAACCTGCTGGTCAATGGCGGCGGCGGCATCGCGGTCGGCATGGCGACGAACATCCCGCCGCACAACCTGGGCGAAGTGATCGACGCGACGCTGGCGATGATCGAGAACCCCGCGATCGACGAAGACGCGCTGTGCGATATCGTTCCGGGGCCGGACTTTCCGACCGGCGGCCTGATCATGGGCCTGTCCGGTAGCCGCAAGGCGATGCTGACGGGGCGCGGCAGTGTGATCGTCCGGGCCAAGACGGATATCGAAACCGCGAAGAACAACCGCGAGGCGATCATCGTCACGGAGATTCCGTACCAGGTGAACAAGGCGGCGATGATCACCAAGAT
>Ga0163144_10015191_pt1 | contig 15912 bp, 20 predicted proteins | sample OliLak19BULKMAT1_FD_123175 | JGI IMG/M metagenome (GOLD analysis project Ga0163144, IMG submission 123175) | Freshwater microbial mat bacterial communities from Lake Vanda, McMurdo Dry Valleys, Antarctica - Oligotrophic Lake LV.19.BULKMAT1 | ecosystem: Environmental > Aquatic > Freshwater >...
GGAATACAAACAATTAATGCAACTGGTCTCACTACAGGTTATGCCCAAAACATCAACGTCAATGGTGCGGCAGTATTAACAACTGGTGGAGCATTAAACATAGTTGGTCCAACAGGAGCAGCTAATCTTGCCAGTGGAACAGGATTGCTACGTGTCTCTTCAACAGGAATATGGACTGGGACCAACAATGTTGGTGGATTACTACAAATAAATAGTACTGGAACTGTAACGGGGACTACATCTTCTATTACTAATACATCTCTCATGACTGCGGGTAGCCTCCTCACCTTGTCCGCCACCGGCTCTACCGGAGCTGGTTCAACTACATCAGCTACTGGTCTTACAATTCTTTTTCCTTCAGCTACTACTACCTCTGGTCTTCGGTATGTACGTTTCGCAGATGCTGCTGGTACTGAAATCGGAAGTATCACCAACAGCTCTGCTTCTGCAATTGCATACAATACAACTTCAGACGCAAGGTTAAAAATAGATATTATTGATACACACTATGGACTAGCTGACCTTATGAAAATTCAGGTGAGAGATTTTAACTGGCTTGTAGATGGCACTCCGGATAGTGGTTTTATAGCTCAAGAGCTTTATGATATTTATCCAAATGTAGTGCTTAAGGGCGACAATGGCATAGATCCATATATTCCTGGAGAAACAAATACGTGGGGGATAGACTATGGTAGACTCACTCCTCTTGCAATCAAAGCTATACAAGAAATGAATTTCAAGATTATGGGTATTTCTGATCTCAGTATAGAAAATTCATTTAGAAATAGTTTGGTTAGTTGGCTTGCTGATGTGAATAATGGGATAGGAGCAATATTCGCAAAGAAAGTTGGTACAGAAGAGTTGTGTTTAGGAGATAGAAATGATTCAGTTTGTATAACAAAAGATCAGCTAAGAGATTTGTTGAATAATTCAAACAATTCATCTAGCAATTCAACATCATCACCATCACCAATTACTGCTGACGAACCTACAGACACAGTAGTAGAAGAAATCTTACCTGCATCCGATATTACTATTGTAGGCACACCAGAAGAAGTAATAGTTGAAGAGGTGATCATACCAGCTACAGAATAACAAAAATCCCGAAGGCCAAGGCCTTCGGGATTTTTGAGTTTTTGTTTGTTATGAACGCTTTACGTTCACAGCATTCAAACCTTTTGGAGAATCTTCAGTATCAAAAGATACTGCGTCACCTTCATTAAGGTCAGCGAATTCTACTCCTACTAGATTGTTTGCGTGAAAGAATAAATCCTTACTCAAACTTCCAGATGAAATAAAACCGAAAAACTTTTCTTTAACTAGCTTTTTGATTGTGCCGTTCATTGAATTGTTTGCTTATTGATAATTACAAAATGAACTCAATCGATAACGACTCTTATTGAATGTTAGCTCTTTTGTATGAAAAGTATAGCAGACAATGGTCTGGATGTCAAGGAAAAGTAGGATAAAAAAATCCCCATATCTGACATAAGTATTTTTGTTTTGTGGAGATGGGGGGAATCGAACCCCCGTGTAGTGAGTGTGAAGTACCAAGTCTACATGTTTAGCAATGCTTTTGTGTTAGGAGGAGATCTAGAAGCATTACAAAATGATCTTCCTCTTAAGCTTCTTTGTTTTCGATTTGTACACAAAGCATTTGTACAAAGCTAGTCCGATGAATGTTGCCATCAATGTTTTATCGGGCGTCAAACATGATGACACCAGGCTGACTTAAGTTAAGCGAGCGCTGGAGCAAAATTTCCAAATGCAAAAGCAAATGGAGATTTTACCTTAGAAAAGCTGTTTCCAGTTGTTCTTTGTGAATGATTATTTGCGAGAATACATTCATACTCGACATGCGTAATAAATCGGGCACTTACTATCGAAACCAAGCATCCCCAATTATTCACCACGACGGCTTTCGCGGTCGAGGTCTCTTTTCTTTATAGTCTCTCTTTTATCAAAGTTCTTCTTACCCTTGGCAATGGAAATCTGTATCTTCACCAAGTTCCCCTTACCATACATGGAGACGGGTATGATAGTCAATCCTTTCACTTTTGTCTGTTTTGCTAGATAAATCAGCTCTTTTATATTGACCAAAATGTTCCTCGTGCGATACGGATCAAATCCTACAGGCGCATTCTTCTCTTGCCATGCTGGTATGTGGGCGCCGAGTAGTACGAGGCGTCCATCTAGGATAGTGACATAGGCACCACTGAGACTACCATGACCAGCTTTGACTGATTTCACCTCAGTACCGAGTAGCTCAAGGCCGGCCTCGATATTTTCCTCGAGAGAGTAGTCAAATGTAGCTTTTTTGTTTCTCAAATATTCCATTTTTAAATATTATCATTAATAGAGCATCAAAGCATATTTTGTGTATAATATCCTGATGACAAAAGACCCACAAAACAAGCCAACAAACAAAAATAGGAAGATGCCAAAATGGCCATTGTCTTCTTATATTTTCTCCACTCTACTCATCTTTGGTGTGATTACTATCATGTATTCTGTGATAGTAGAAGGAGGTTCTAAAAAGGATGTAGAAACTATAGCGCTTTCAGAAGTCGCTAGACTTGTACAAGTAGGGGAAATCAAATCAATCACTATAGAAGAATCTGATCTAGTGGTTGTAAAAAATGATGAAACAAAATTGAAATCAAAAAAGGAAGCCAGTGCCTCACTTGTAGAAACACTTGCTTCTTATGGAGTAGACAAGACGAAGCTAGCACTTGTAGATATTAGTGTTGTATCAAAATCAGGATTTGGTTATGTACTTCTCACATTCTTGCCAATAATTCTTCCTATTATTTTGATCATATTCTTTTTCTGGATGATTTTGAAACAAGCAAAAGGTGCGGGAATGCAAGCGCTCAACTTTGGTCAATCAAAAGCGCGCATAGTAGATCCAAATGACAAAAACAATCGCGTCACATTCAAAGATGTCGCTGGCGCAAGAGAAGCAAAAGAAGAGCTTAGAGAGATAGTAGACTTTTTGAAGAATCCGAAAAAGTTTCTAGACATTGGTGCCCGCATTCCAAAAGGAGTACTACTCACTGGAGCACCAGGTACTGGCAAGACTCTGCTTGCGCGAGCTGTAGCAGGAGAAGCGGGTGTACCATTTTTCCATATTTCTGGAAGTGAATTCGTAGAAATGTTTGTCGGAGTCGGAGCATCACGCGTGCGTGACCTTTTCAAAATGGCGAAGCGCACAGCACCATCTATCATTTTCGTAGACGAAATCGATGCGGTAGGACGAGTACGAGGTGGTGGATATGGTGGGGGAAATGATGAGCGTGAACAGACACTGAACCAAATATTGGTAGAGATGGACGGCTTTGATCCCAATGACAAAGTGATAGTAATGGCTGCAACCAACCGTTCTGATGTACTAGATCCAGCACTACTTCGCCCAGGTAGATTTGATAGACGAGTAACATTGGACATTCCAGATCGTCGTGATAGAGAAGAGATATTACAAGTTCATTCCACAAAGAAGCCTTTTGGAGAAGATGTAAATCTGAAAGTCATAGCTGAGCGTACACCAGGATTTTCAGGTGCTGATCTATTTTCATTGATGAATGAAGGAGCAATACTTGCAGCGCGTGAAAATAGGAAAAAAGTTTCTCAAAATGACCTCGTCAGATCAATTGAAAAAGTAATGATGGGACCAGAGCGCAAGAGTCATCTCATGACCAAAAAGGAAAAAGAAATAGTAGCTTATCACGAAGCGGGACATGCTCTCGTCGCGTCAGTACTACCTGATGCTGATCCTGTACACAAGGTCTCTATAGTTGCTCGAGGGAGAGCTGGTGGATATACATTGAAGCTTCCACTCGAAGACAAAAAACTACATAGCAAGCGTGAATTCCTAGATGACATAGCAATGTCACTCGGCGGGTATGTAGCAGAAGAAATGGTCTTTGGTGATGTGACTACCGGTCCATCAAATGATCTTCAGGTGCTGACAAATCTAGCGCGCGCAATGGTAACACGATGGGGCATGAGTGAGGCGATAGGGCCACTTGCACTAGAGAGTGATGGAGGGACTCCTATGTTTGGTATGGGAGTAGATGGCAAAGAATATTCAGAAAGAATGGCGGGAGTGATAGATGCTGAAGTAGAAAGAATAATCAAATCTTCTTTTGAAAAGGCGCGTGTTGTACTCACTACACATAGAAAAGTGCTCGATATTATCGCAAAGAAATTGATGGATGTAGAGACATTGGAGCAAAGAGAATACGAAGCAATACTCACAGAAAACAGTATTCCACTTAAAAAAATAGATGATCAAAAAAATAATAAAAAATAAATCAATTATCTTTATAATATTTGTATTAGTTCTTTTTTCATACCACGGACAAACTTTTTCGGAAACAATAATCTGTCAAAGTCCGAAACCAGATATCACAGTAAACTATTTGAAGACTGGTTTCAAGAAACCAAAAAAAGCTAGAGTTGTAGATACTATTTTGATTATGGCCACACAGGCTTCTATTGGTAATGATCCGTACAGCAAAGATCAAATATTAAAAGATTTACAAAAGAAAAAGTCTAGCACGCACTTTCTCATAGATAGAGAAGGTAATATTTACAAACTTGCTCAAGAAACCAAAACTGCTTTCTTTTCAACCAAAGAACGCATGCCAGATGGTAGAAATGGTATTGAAAACTTTGCGATAGGGATCACACTTGTTCAAAAAGACACAGATACTCTGACCGAAGAGCAATACACATCTTTGAATTCACTCAGTATATATCTAGCGAGTCGTTGGCAGATCAAAAATATAGTTTCTTTTAGAGGACTTGTAGCAGACTGGAGTGTTGGTCCATACAACTTTGACTGGAATAAATTCAAGGCATCTTATGATACAAATTGCGGTAGCACTTTCAAAACATCCGTTACGATGTTTTCTTGCCCTATATCTACCATTCAAATAGACAATCAAAATCTGCGCTCTCTTACGAAGAATCCTCTCTATAAATCGTATATTGCACCAAATCTGGTTTCAATGGATCCTGTCTATTCAGAAGGCAGAATGTTTTGTACAAAGAGCGATACTTATGAGGCATACAAAAAAATGCGAGAAGAAGCGAGCATTACCGGAGTACTTATAAATGTGAACTCTGCTTTCAGAGATGCATCAAAACAAAATGATCTGTATCTAGATTCCAAGCAAAAAGGTCAGTGGAATCATGTAGCAGAAGTGGGCAAGTCTGAGCACCAGCTCGGTACCGCATTTGATTTTTATTCTGGTACAACTCCAAAAAAGTTTGTGACAACTCCAGAATATACATGGATGACACAAAATGCGTGGAAGTACGGCTTCGTAGAAACTTATAGAACAGAAACAGCAGCTAGTCTGATTCAAAATGAACCATGGCACTGGAGATACGTAGGTATAGAAGAAGCCAAGAAAATATTTGATAGCAAGATGCCACTAATAACATACTTAGAGGGAAGATTAAATAAGAATATCCAATAAAATTGTGCAAAGATATACGACTAAAAAAATTATCAAGCTTATATTACTGGTAGCACTAGCTATATTTGTATCAAAAATACTTTTGAGTATAAGAGCATTTATTGTAGAAGATGCTGACTTTGTAGTTGTTGATATGGCGTCTCAAAAGATTAAACCAAAACCTATAGTTGTAGGTGAAGAAGTCTACACTGGAATGTTTTATCCTTTTACTATCACTACTACAAATCCTATTAAGGAATTAGAGGCTAAGGTTGGAGAACAAAACTTAAATACAGTACTAATTCTCAATCGTTTAGACAATAAATTTTTAAAACAAAATTCCACAGTAATTATCCCAAGAGATTTTACTGATATGAAAATTTTTAATTCATTTCCTGAAAATGTATCTATTGCAAAAGACATACCAAAACTCATGCTAATCTCTCAAAGAGTACAATCATTTGCGGTATATGAATACGGTCAGCTCATAAGATCTGGTGCAGTCAGTACTGGTAAACAATCTACTCCTACAGCTAGTAAGATATATTTCACAAATTGGAAAGGGAAGGAGGTCAAGAGTAGTTTTGATGATGAATGGATTCTGAAATGGAATTTCAATCTAGATAATCATGAAGGTATAGGTATGCATCAATACGAAATGCCAGGATACCCTGCAAGTCATTCATGTATACGAATGTTTGAAGCAGATGCTATGTGGATATATGATTGGGCAGATCAGTGGATCCTTAGTCCAAATCAACAAAACATTGTTGCTCATGGTACACCAGTAATAATTTTTGGTGATTATCGTTATGATAAAAAAGCTCCATGGAAAGATCTTCCTAAAAATGAGAGCGCTATAAAAATATCAGATGAAGAAATAGAAACTGCAATCAATCAAGCTCGCGTACAAATCAACCAAAGCCTAGTTGAAAGAAGTACTACTACGCAGTAGCTCTATCTGCACCAGTTGCGGTGAGCTCCTCTTCTCCAAGTTCAAGCAATTCTGTATGCCAAGAAATAGCTTCTTGCGCGAGCATTAACAAATTTTCATCATTCAATCCTTCAGCAGAACCCCTGACAAGCGCCCAGTGCACGATAGTTGCTCCCTCAAAGAATCCGCTCCATTCTAGAAGTTCTACTGCATTGTCCCATTGACCTGCAACATAGAGTTCGCGCATTTTTTCCAGCTTTTCACCAGTCGCTTTTGCTTTTGCAAGTGTTATATCTATCACACCAGCGTCTGTAGCAATCTTCAACAATGCCTCGCCATGGATTTTGTTTTTCTCTTCTATTTCAAGCAATCTTTCTTCACCAAGCTTTTCAAGCAGAGAAGCTCTCCCTTGTGATAGTGTGTCTATTTCTACTCTATTAAAAGCCAATACCTCACCCAACTTTTTCGCTGTAAATTCATTCATGTGTATATAATAGCAGATTTTTATTGTCCGTCCTCTTGGATTCGAACCAAGGACCCCAGAGGTATAAGCTCTGTGCTCTAACCAACTGAGCTAAGGACGGTTAGATTTATTTTATGTAATTTAACCACTACAGAAGTATTTATACTATAAAATGACCACTTTGCAAAACATCCTTACTCAAAATGCATGTTTTTGATTTTCTCAGCTTTTTCTTTTAGTAGGGGATTTTTGGAAAGTGTTGGATCGTTTTTTATTATTTCTATTGCAGACTGGCGTGCTACTTCTACAAGCTTCATATTCTTCAATGCGTCCATACCGACATCACTTATGCCCCATTGTTTCGCGCCAGTGAGCTCACCTCCACCACGCATTTGCAAATCGTATTCAGCGAGTTCAAATCCATTTTTGGCTTGGGTAAATAGTTTCATACGTTCGCGAGTCTTGTCACTTTTACTATCTGCAAATAGATAGCAGTATGACTGATGAGTACTTCTCCTCACTCGTCCACGGAGCTGGTGGAGTTGCGCGAGACCAAATCTCTCTGCTCCCTCAATGATGATACTTGTGGCGTTTGGAATATTTACTCCTACTTCCACTACAGAGGTCGCAACAAGTATATCTATTTCGTGGTTGGCGAAATCTTGCATTATCATTTCCTTTTCTTTTTTGGTCATCTTACTATGAAGTATCCCGATATTTCGGTGGGGGAATATATCTCGGTCCAATCTTTCCGCTTCTTGAATTACAGATACTACTTGGAGCTTTTGTATTTCCCCTTCGTCCGGTGTTGCGTCAATACGCGCACATATCACATAAGCTTGTCTGCCTTCTTTCAGTTCCTTCTCGATTTTTTTATAAACTTCTTCACGCTTGTCTATAGATACTATTTCGGTCTTGGTCTCTTTTCTTCCCGCCGGCATTTGATCAAGTATAGATAAATCCAAGTCACCATAAATGGTGAGAGCAAGTGTGCGAGGAATAGGAGTAGCGGTCATAGATAGTAGATGAGGAAAATGAGCGTCCTTTTTTGCGAGACCTTTTCTCTGATTCAATCCGAAACGATGTTGCTCATCAATGATAGCGAGAGCGAGATGTTTGAATTCTAAACTTTTTTGAATGAGGGCGTGTGTGCCTATCACTATAGGGATCTCTCCACTTGCAATCCACTTTTTCAATTGTGGTTTTGATATCTCAGTCCAACTCTTGGTTTTGCTCGCGACTTTGCTTGGATATTTCCTAGCTCCACCACCAGTAAGCAATGCAATAGAAAGACCAGTTCCTTCAAAAAGTTCACAAAAAGATTCAAAGTGTTGTGTCGCCAATATTTCAGTCGGCGCCATGTAGGCTACTTGTAAGTTGCCGAAAGTTTGTTTCTTGCCTTTCACACTTGGTCTGTTCATTACTGTCGCATAAGTCGCAATAGCAGCGACTGCGGTCTTGCCACTACCGACATCACCTTCGAGTAGACGAGACATTGGAGAATTTTTTTCCAAATCTTTCAATATATGTCCCACAGAATCTTCTTGGGATGTTGTGAGAGGGAAACCAAATCTGCTTTTGAAACTTTCCACATCTACAGTACTCGTATCTATTGCGTATGCATGGTTCTCGCGGATTTCATGACGTTCTTTTTGTCGAGCAACGTTTATAGAAAATATTTCGTCGAATGCAAATCTTTTTCTGGCTATTTCCATATCTTTTTTATTCTTTGGTCCATGAATCCAAATGAGTGCATTTTTCAAATGAGGGAGAGAATACTTCCTCAATACTTCTTCTGGTATATGATCCTCTATATTTCCAATCATAGATAATGCTTTTGAAATAGTATGTCTAAACCATTCACTAGATATGCCTTTGGTTTCGGGATAAATAGGAGTAAGCTTCGCACCGTCATCTTTTGCAAATAGAGAATCATGATTGTCTATCGGCATGACGCGCTCATTTTGCATACTAGGATTTACCAATGTGAGCTTGCCTTGATGATCTGTGACTTTGCCAGTGAGCTCTACTACTTTGCCCAGCTTCAACATCTTTGCGAGATATGGCTGATGAAACCAAATCACTCGTATCGAACCACTCACATCTTCCACAATAGCTTCGCTCATATTTACTTTTGTCTTCCAACTTTTTTTATTGGAAATGTTTTGGATAGTACCCCTGATTGTCGCGTCGTCTCCATCTTTCAAATTGATGATGGATGTGAAAAGGGAAGAATCGGAATATCGGAATGGGAAATAATAGATCAGGTCCATCACTGTATTCAAGTCGAGCTTTTTCAAACCGATTTTTGTAATTTCTTTCAAACGGACAATATCAGAGATAGGGGAGCTTGCTGTAACCATTTTAGAATTTTAGCACAAAACAAAATCCGCCTCATCGACGGATTTTGTTTTGTCTTCTAATTTTAAATTAGGAGATTAGAATCGTCTGTTACCTCCCTCTTTCTTTTCACTAGGGCGAGCGATGTCTACGAATATAGCGCGGCCATCAAGTTCGCTTTGGTTGAGCTTGTCAACCGCAGCTTGTGCTTCTGCTTCACTAGAAAATTCTACAAAGCCGAAACCTTTACTTTTGCCAGTCATTTTATCCATGATGACATCTGCCTTTGTTACTGTACCCACAGTTGCAAAGTGAGCCGATAAACCATTGTTGTCTGTCTTGAAAGAGAGACTACCGACGAAAACTTTATTATTCATTATTCTTAAATTAATTTACTGTTATAACATTGCAACGCACTTTCGAAAGGAGCACGTACAATATGCCTATACTATCACACCTTTGTTTTGTTGGAAATAGCCCTTTATTTTGTTTTTGTATAGAAATAAACCTGTATCTATGATACAGTTTTTTCGTTAGGGAGATGTGTCAGAGTGGTCTAATGTACCCCCTTGCTAAGGGGGCAGGCTTCACCGCCTCGCGAGTTCGAATCTCGCCATCTCCGCCAAAGTTCAGTATAATTGTTGGCATGGAACCCAAACACAACAAACACCGTTTAGAACAATTTAGCGATGGAGTCTTTGCTATCGCTATTACACTACTCGCTATCGACCTACATGTGCCACAGCTCATTGATCAGACTATGGCAGGAGGAGCGAGAGAGCTCATACCACTTATTCCAGGAATACTAACATTTGTACTTTCTTTTGTGACTGTCGCTATATTTTGGGTCAATCATCATCAGCTCACTCAGAACATGGGACAAGTGAAGCACCAAATACTTTGGACCAATATTTCGGTACTACTTTTTGTCACGCTTATTCCATTCGTTTCAAAGGTAGTCAGTGTCAATCCTACACATCCACTCTCAGTGCTGACATATAGTCTAGTACTCTTTGCAGGAAGCAAGAGTTTCACCATGCTCAGGTATTATGTGCACAAAAGTTGTGGTGAACAACATGTAGCACTCGGGAGATCTCTTGTTGGACCAATGATTTATCTACTTGCTGTGATTGTTTCATTTGTTTATGTTCCACTCGCATATTTACTACTCATCATTCCACCACTTTTCTACTTCCTACCAAATCCAACAAACAATTCGTAATTTAAAATGTCCTTCTCTTACAAAATTAAGTCTGAGGTATGGTTATATCCAGGTATGAGTGGCTGGCATTTCGTAAGTGTAGACAAAAAGACAGGTGAAAAAATAAACAAAAGTGTGGCGGGCAAATTGAAACGCGGATTTGGTGCAGTCAGAGTAGAAGTTACACTGGGCAAGTGTGTGTGGCAGACATCTATTTTCCCAGACAAAAGATCGGGCACGTATTTATTGCCATTAAAAATGCAAGTTCGCAAAAAGGAAGGCATCATGGCGGGTGACAAAGTATTATTCAAAATAGAGAGTAAGTGATACTATTGATATATGAATATAAAACTAATAAAAATTACATTTTGGATATCTACAGGACTAATATTTCTGACACAAGGAGTATTAGAAGCATTCACTGGTACAGGTGAAATGGCGAAGCAGGGGATCATGGGACTAGGTTATCCAGAATATTTCGTCGTCATGTTAGTGGTCTTCAAGGTGATTGGTGCGACAGCATTGATCGTGCCAAAGGTGCCAAGATTCTTGAAAGAATGGGCATATGCTGGATTTACATTTGATTTCCTAGCTGCTTTTATTTCACTTTGGGTAGTAGGAGGTTTCGGAATGACGCTTCTCCTACCAATCATTGCGCTCTCAATACTTATGGTCTCCTACATCACTTTCCAAAAGCTCCACCCCCGCCCAATGGTCTTTTCTCAACCATTACAAAAATAATAATTAATGCTAATCAAAGTAAAGGTATTTCCGGAGAGTAGGGAGGATAGGCTAGATGTGAAAGGCTCGGACAAATACGAAGTATTTGTCCGAGCAAGAGCCGAAAACAATCATGCCAATATTGAAACCATTCATTTGCTCACCAATCATTTCGGCCGTGGCGTGAAGCTCATTTCTGGTGGTGCGAAACAAAACAAGATATTTGAAGTATTTGAAAGATAATAGGTATATAATAATAGTATGAAAAAAATATTTTTAGTTTCGTCATTTTTTGCAATTTTTACAGGTATTATTATGGTAATAGGAGGAGTATGGGGAATTTATTTCACTTATCAAAATGTCGCTCGTGAGAAAATCACGACACCTTCTGACGCTTCTATCCCAAGTACCTTAGTCGTAGGACCGCTCACGCTAAAGAGTCAGGCTGATATTATTAGATATCACACACTCAAAATCACAGGTGATAAAACATATTCAGAAATGCCTCGTCAAATACAGAAGATTGATGACAAGGGTGCACCAGTACTAGACGAAAAAGGCGTACCTGTAATGGTCGCAAATACCGCAAGAGATTTGTGGATCACAGCTACTGCCCTCACTACCGCACTCAATCTAGGAATTATTACTTATGTCTTTTCAGGGCTAGTACTTTTGTTTGGTCTTATATCTATTTGGAATGGCGTACTTTTTTGTATGATTTCAAAGAAGTCTAGCTTTTCTAATCCTTCTTCTTCAATATAAATATTGTCATCAATATTTAATTTTTCTTGAGAAAGTAATAAAGTGCAAGTGGTGCGCCCCAATTGGTCCATCTTTCTACAAAGTCCCAAAAAGGATCAGGTCCAATAGGCCAGCGGATCATAGCTGTAAAGAGTCCCCAAAGTGCCATCCAGAGTACTAGAGGTCTGATAGGTCTGACCAATACTATAAGAGCAAGTAATAGGTCTAATATCCCCACAATCATGAGCATAGTTACTATAGTTTCAGGATTTGTAATACCAAACGGTTTGAAATATACAAACCAACCAGCCTTGCCTTGTAAGGCAAAAACTCCGTGACCGATAAACTCTCCCGCAACTGCTATACGCAGTATCCATTGTATTACGTTTTCTTTTTTTGAATTTTCCATATTTATTTTATAAAAAATTAATAATTTTTTGAGTTATCCACCAATTGCATTCGCGTGCCAGTTTTGTATACTGGTTTAGTAGTTGCGAAACTATGCAACATATAAAGTTTATCATATAATTTAAGAATAGTATGAAATTATTACCACAAATTATAGAAGAAATATTACAAACAGATAGCAAGGCTTTTGCCACCAATGGCAAACATGGCATAAATGTAGTACCAGTATCTACCATTCGTATAGTAGATGACAAAATATTGCTCATGAATTATTTCTTAGACAAAACACTGGATAATATTAAAGAGAATCCCCAAGTAGCTATATCTTGCTGGAAGGGTCTTAAGGGTTATCAAATAAAAGGAACGGTTATGTATGTAACAGATGGCAATGTTTTTGAAGAAGCAAAAGGGTGGGTTGAGAAAAATGTTTCAAATAGAGTACTTAAGGGTTTACTTATTATTACACCTGAAAGCGTATACGATATTTCTCCCAAGGTTTAATTACCACTTTTATCTGATTGATGTATACTTCTGAAACTATGAAAATCAAACAGCCATTGCCAAAAATTGCGTATCAAAATAACGCTGAAATATATAAAATATTAGCCAACCCAAAGCGTTTGGAGATATTGAACCTGCTTCGTGAACAAGAAATGTCGGTAGAGCAACTTATCAAAATTTTGGTTATAAACAAGGCCAATGTTTCCCAGCATCTAGCACTTCTTCGTCATGCCAAACTTGTAACAGTACACAGAGATGGTTTAAAGGCCTTCTATAACATAGTAGATCCTCGCATTGTAGAGCCGTGTAGAATCTTGCACAAGCTTTCAATGAAGAAGAAGTAGACAAAGAATGTCACACCTACCATCAAAATTGGTATTTTGATAAATAATTTATCTCCAATTTATTTCTGGAAAACCTTTGTCCTTCAAATATTTATTTGTCTGACTAAAGTGTTTATTACCAAAGAATCCATTGTAGGCAGAAAAAGGGGATGGGTGAGCGCTCTCTAGTACGAGGTGTTTTTTCCTATCTATCACTACACCTTTGTTCTTGGCATAGTTGCCCCAAAGAATAAATACCAGATTTTCTTTTTCTTCTGATAACTTTTTGATAATTGTGTCAGTGAATTCTTCCCAACCTTTCTTTTGATGAGAGCCTGCGAGACCCGTTCGTACAGTGAGAGTAGCATTCAATAGTAGTACTCCTTGTCTAGCCCAACGTGTGAGATCACCATCTTCCATTACATCAATTCCCAAATCTTCTTTTATTTCTTTAAAAATGTTTTTCAAAGAAGGAGGAAGGGTCATATCACTTTCTACTGCGAAGCAGAGACCGTTGGCCTGCCCCACACCATGATACGGATCTTGCCCGAGTATTATTACGCGTGTCTTATCAAGTGGACACATGTCTAGCGCTTTGAAAATGTTTTGGATTTTTGGAAAGATTTCTGTAGTTTTGTACTCTTCTTTTATAAAAGAAGAAAGATCTTGAAAATACGGCTTTTCAAATTCATCACTCAAAACTTTTCTCCACGACTTTTCGATTTTTACAATATCTTTCATTAGAAAGTATTATCTCATATTGTGTTGCGACTAGAAAAAAAGTGTAATTTTTGTTATATTTACACAATGATTTTTTTGAAAGGTTTAGCACTCGGACTACTGATCGCTATACCTGTAGGTCCGATAGGAGTGCTATGCATCAAACGCACCCTCGAGAGAGGCAAACTCGCAGGATTCATTTCGGGACTCGGCGCTGCAAGTGCTGATGGGTTATACGGTGCTGTGGTAGCATTTGGTCTATTCGTTATATCCAACTTTTTGATGAATGAGAAATTTACTCTCGGTCTCATCGGTGCGGCAATTCTCATCTACACTGGGATACAATCTTTCAACAAAAAACCAGATAATATTGAAATATCTACAGAAGAAAGTAACACTCTTTTGAAAGATTACTTTTCTACATTTTTCCTCACTATTACAAATCCTTCCACTATAATTTTCTTCACAGCATTTTTTGCTAGTATTGGTTTCAGATGGAGAGGTGGTAATACTTGGCAAGCGGTAGTCCTTATTGCTGGAGTCTTCATTGGTTCAGCTCTATGGTGGTTGGCATTGTCACTTTCTATAGAGTTCATAAAGAGTAAAATGAAAAACTTCTCTCTCATAATAATCAACAAAGTTTCAGGTATAATCATCTTACTGTTTGCAATTATGGTACTTTTTGATCTTTTTAAGTAAAATAATTAACGTATGGAGAAAATGGATCCCGTTAGAGATATCTTATGTTTTATTACACCTATATACTAAAAAGTAAAAAGGATGGGAAACTTTACACGGGTGTGACAAAGGATTTACGGAAGCGCCTAAGTGAACATAATACTGGTAAGTCTATGTATACAAAAGGACGTGGACCTTTTATTTTGATATACTACGAGGCATGTTTACTTGGAGAAGAATCAAGGTCGAGAGAAAAGTATTTAAAATCTGGCATGGGTAAGCGTTATCTAAAAAATAGATTAGGCGCTTCCTATCTCTAACGGGATGGAACACATTGGTATAGAAGAAAAAAGAAAAGTAGCATTTCAAATTATTGGAATTTTCATAGTGCCAGTAATGTTGCTCTATTTCAATATCTTGCCGACAAGTTGGCGTGTAATAGTACTTTTTGCGATCTGCTTTTTAGTCTATAGAATAGTAGAGAGAGAAAAATGGAGTCCAAAAGATTTGGGGCTCTCTAGAGATACCTTCAAAAAGTATTTGTTTCCTTATTTAGGATTCATAGTTACAGGAGTCTTTGGTATCCTATATTTCGCACAAAAGATGAATATGGAAACACAGCACTTTTGGTGGACCAAACCACATTTCCTATTTCTTTTTCTAGTAGTTTCATTTTTACAAGAGTTTGCATACCGAGGATTCCTCATACCACTTCTCAAGAAGTTCTTCACTGATAGGCTCGGTATTGTACTCATCAATGCGCTCCTTTTCACACTGATCCATATCATATATCCGATACCACAGATTATGCTGCCGCTTGCATTCATAGGAGGACTCACATTCGCTGTCATATATATGAAGTATCCAAATCTCTGGCTTATTTCTATTGCTCACTCGGTGCTCAACTTCGTAGCAGTCCTACACGGATTCTTCGTCATCTCGCAATAAAATAATTTTGTGATAGACTAATGCCAACCACTACGATATATGGAGGCGTGGGTGAGTGGTTTAAACCAGCGGTTTACTAAACCGCCGGACTTTAATCGGTCCCGTGAGTTCAAATCTCACCGCCTCCGCATAATAAAAAGACCCGTAATATTACGGGTCTTTTTATTATGCGGAGGCGAGGAAGACAACTGCTTGTCTTCCGTGTGAGATTGGAACAGCGGAGGTGTAGTTCGTCAGCGGGCGGACAACCGAGCTGGTGCCCAGACCAAAATGAGTGACTGACGAATTTTGAGTCGCGGGCAAATAGCTTAGCGTCTCACCGCCTCCGCAATTTAAAAATTGAACATCCTTTTTGGGTGCCATTTTTTTACGTGGTATGTTCTGGACAAAGTTCGAATCCATTTCGAGCAAAATCCGAATGATGAATGAATCGTTCCGCCACTGCCTCGCAGAGCCTCGGCAACCCCGAA
>Ga0163144_10015192_pt1 | contig 15910 bp, 12 predicted proteins | sample OliLak19BULKMAT1_FD_123175 | JGI IMG/M metagenome (GOLD analysis project Ga0163144, IMG submission 123175) | Freshwater microbial mat bacterial communities from Lake Vanda, McMurdo Dry Valleys, Antarctica - Oligotrophic Lake LV.19.BULKMAT1 | ecosystem: Environmental > Aquatic > Freshwater >...
AATAGTGAGGAGTAGTAAAGATGAAAGCTGGAGTAGTGTTGATCAGCCTATTTATTGGGTATATTCAGGCCGGTCCCTGGGATTGGGACCATAAAAGCGATAATTTTACAAAGGAATTCATGAAACTTGCACAGAAATTCTCTCATCACGGCCCCGGGGTCATTAAAAAAGTTCTCAAAAATGGCATGACCATCCTGGTTCGGCCAGTGCACATGATTCCAAAGGTATCAATTCAATTGTGGTACTATGTGGGTTCCAAGGATGAAAAAGATAGCGAGCGTGGCATTGCCCATCTGATCGAGCATATGATTTTTAAGGGGACCGAAAAGCTTTCCGAATCTGATATTAATGACCTTACTCACAAACTATCATCCAGCTGCAACGCGTTTACTTCCTATGATTACACCGGCTACTTGTTCAACATGCCGTCTCAGCATTGGCACGAATCATTGCCAGTGATGGCAGATTGCATGCGCAACTGCACTTTCAAAGAAGAGATGCTCAATTCAGAAATGAAGGCAGTTGTGCAAGAGTTGAAAATGTATCGCGATCGTTACATGGACGCATTAGTCAATCACATGCTTTCGGCGATATTTCCAGATCACCCGTATCATCATCCGATTATTGGCTACAAACAGGATCTCTGGAGTGTTGATTCGGCTGATTTGCATGCATTCTACAAGAAGCATTACGTGCCCAACAACGCAACACTCGTGATCGTGGGTGATGTGGATCCAGAAGAAGTGTTTGCACTTGCAGAACAAAATTTTGCTCATATCCCAGCGGACCCAACCTATAAAAAAGATTTTTTTTACTACAATAAAGATATTGCAACCAAATCGGTGACCATTTATCGCGAAGTGGCACAACCAAGCGTTGCTTATGCATTTGTGGTCCCGGGTATGAAAGATCAAAAAGATCATGTCTTTGAACTGTTGCCATGGATCTTGGCCAAGGGCAAAACATCGCGCCTGCACAAGTTACTTGTGGATGAGCTGCAGATCGCCACAGCTGTTTCGGCAAGTTATGATGAGTTATTCGATCACGGCATCTTCTTCATCACCGCTGAACCAAAAACAATTGACGATATTCTGAAAATTGAACGGGTAATCACTCAAGAACTGCATGCGCTGAGCGAGCAAGGTGTTTCTGGTACTGAACTAGAACGAGCGCTCAAGCAATCGCAAATGGATCTTTATAGCCTTCTTGAGGACATCGAAGATCAAGCGTATAACATCGGAAAATATTTTCTTGCTACCGGTGATCCTGAATATGTGTTCAACTACTTGGACAAAGATCCAAAATTCTTAAAATCAGAACTTGATGCGGCGTTACGTGAATATTTCCGTGAGCCACAGATGCATAAAGGGGTAATATTACCCATGCCTGCATCAGAAAAGGCCACCTGGGCAGCGTTGCAAGCGCGTGCTGATGCTGAGGATGAACAGATCCTTTCGGGGCGCACGCGCGATTCTGAGGTCGAACCGGCATCATATGCATTGGGCATTGAAGCGCTGCAACCCAAACCTTTTGATTTTCCAAAAGCACAAACGTTCACGCTCTCGAATGGCATCAAAGTTTTTGCCTACGATAACCCTAATACGCCACAAATCGACATTACCTTGAGTCTGAAAGCAAAGCATTTTTACGAACCAGATAGCAAGCTCGGCATTCTACGCTTCATCAATGCCATGCTTCCCGAAGGAACAAAGAATTTTCCGGGCCACGCACTTGCTGATGCAGTCGAATCACGCGGCATGGGAATCAGCACCTATCCGGGTGGTGTTTCGATGAACATGCTAAGCGAAGATTTGGTTGTGGGCGTTCAAATTTTGCGAGACTTGGTTGATCGCGCTTTGTTTGATGAAAACGAAATTGAAAAAGTACGCACTCAATTGGTTGCAAAACTCAAATATTTCTGGGATGAGCCACGCTATTTTGCGGGCCAGTTGATTCGGGATAGAATTTATCGCAATCACCCGTATAGCAAGAACAGCATGGGAACATTTGATACCCTTGCAGATATCACGCGCCAAGACTTACTCGATGGCTATAAAAAATACATCTCACCACACGGCGCACGTTTAGCGGTGGTTGGTGATTTGGAAGGTTACGATCTTCGGAACGAACTCGAAAAGCTTTTGGGTGACTGGCAAGCAGATGAAGTACCTAATCTGATTTTCCCGGCAGTAGAACCGGTCTCAAATGAAGTTATCACCTTCCCTATTACTCGGGATCAAGTGGTGCTGAGTTATGCGGGCCTTTCGGTGAATCGTTCACATCCAGATTTTGATCGCATGCTCCTTTTTGATCAAGTGTTCTCTGGCGGATCACTCGGATCGATGAGTTCGCGTTTGTTTGAATTGCGAGAGCAATCAGGATTGTTCTACACCATCAGCGGATCATTGATTGCCGGTGCAGATGAGCAGCCGGGCATGGCAATGGTCACTACGATTGTTTCACTTGATCGTTTGGCAGAGGCGCAAAAAGCAATCACCGAGTTGATAAACACGGTCGCGCAAACGGTCACCCCAGAAGAATTTGAAGAAGCAAAAGATGCACTTTCAAATACCTTGGTTGATCACTTTGAATCAAATAGCAGCATCGCAAATGTATTCTTGTTCCTTGATCGTTTTGGCTATCCGGCAGACTTTTTCGATACACGCTCTCAGAACTTGCACAAGATTACTCTTGAGGAAGTTATTGCGGCGGCGCGCAAAGTATTGGATACGAGCAAGATGGTTGAATTGAAGGTTGGTCGGGTTGAGTAATATTGGTGAGTTAAATACCTGAAAAATGTAACTCGGTCAGAATTGAAAAGTTCTGACCGAGTTTTGCTTTCTAAATCATTTCCCTCAACGCCGCCGCACTAGCCTCCAGCTTCTCCAACTCCTTACCCGTGAGCGCAATATCCAGTTGTTTTTCAATTCCATTTTTACCAAGCACACATGGCATACTCAAGCAGACGCCATATTTTTCCTGGTAGGTCGAAAGGGGAAGGACTAGTTTTTGATCGAATAAAATGGCTTGGCATATTTTTGATACGCAGGCGGCAATGCCAAAAAATGTTGCTCCTTTGCTCGCAATAATTTCGTATGCCTTATCGCGTGCTTGTTGCGTAATGCCATCAAGTATATTGTTGTTTAGCATAGGAAATTGCGCAAGGGGCACGCCATCCACGTGCGCCATGGACCATGCAGGAAATTGTGTATCTCCATGTTCGCCCAAAATGTAGGCATGAATGGACTCTTCGGCAACGGCAATTTTCTGTGCAATCATTTTTCGTAATCTGAGTGAATCAAGAAGTGTTCCAGTGCCAAAAATTTGGTTGCGCGGCAATCCTGCTAATTCTTGTGCATGGAGCGTGAGTACATCAAGTGGATTTGATACCACTATGATAATTGCTTGCGGGTTAATAGGTTTTATCTGAGTGATGATTGAAGTAATCACTTGTTTATTTGTTGCAAGTAATTCAGTGCGCGATTCCCCGGGTTTTTGGCGTGCTCCGGCTGTAATGATGATAATGTCTGCTTGGCCCGCATCGGCAAAACTTCCTGAGTAAATTGTCGTAGTTTGAGAGAGTGGAAGTGCATCAGATAAATCTAAGACTTCCCCGCGGCAGCGAACTTCATTGGAATCCACCAAAATTATTTCTGCAGCGGTATTTTGGAGAATGAGTGCATAGGCAGTAGTGGTTCCCACACTTCCTGCGCCGATGATGGCAATTTTAAAGTTCTTCATAGATATTCCTATTTTTTAGGCGGCCATGGAAAAAAGATACTGGTACGATCTTTGTAATTAGCAAAATCCGGATTTTTCTCTAGCTGCTTTTCTGCCATGGGCACACCCGAAACGAAAAGCAATAAGCCCGTGATGGTGAGTGGGCTCATGATTGCGATAAGCCAATATGGTAAAGGAATGGTAATGAGCCAAATAGCCCACCACATGAGCACTTCGCCAAAGTAATTTGGGTGCCGCGTGTAACTCCACAAGCCACTTTGCATGAGCTTGCCATGGGGTTCTGATTTTTTGATGAATTGATACAGCTGCCAATCTCCAATTGACTCGAAAAAGAAACCTACCAACCAGAGCATAGTTGCAAATACTGCAAGCGGGCCCAAGGCTCCGGAGTCGCTCGAGTTAATAACGATGATCGATGAAACAATAATGAGCAAGAGAAGTCCTTGCAGCATAAATACTTTAAAAAAACTATGAAGATAGAAATAGCTGGCACCCCATTTTTCAGCTAGTTGGGTGTACCGCGGATCCTCTTTTTTACCCCAATTGCGAAAGATGATGTACCCCGATAGGCGCGCTCCCCAGATGGTCACGAGTGCTGTAGCAAGAATTTGACGCGGAAAGAATTGTCCGCTTTTGAATAGAGTAAACCAGGCAATTAACACAAATCCAAATCCCCAAAAAATGTCAGCAACGCTGTTATCTTTCTTTATTTGTGCGATAATAAATCCGCAACTCATATAACAAAATAAAAGCGCTGCGCATTGCAGCAAAATATTCAACATAACCATACTCCTTGTATTGATAACTATTTTAATGATTATGGCACAAACTAAATTAAGCACAGAAGAAATTACTGCATTTCGCCAATTTATCTGGGAATTCTACGCAACCAATAAGCGTGATTTTGCATGGCGCAACACCCTAAATCCTTATCGCGTGGTCGTTTCAGAATTGATGCTTCAGCAGACCCAAACCCATCGTGTTGAGCCAAAATTTGAACAGTTCATTGTCGAGTTTCCTGACTTTGAATCGCTCGCACAAGCTTCGCTGCGGAACGTTTTGAGCTTGTGGCAAGGGCTGGGTTACAATCGGCGTGGAAAGTATTTGCAAGAAATTGCACAGGCGGTGATGCAAGAGCATGGCGGTAGCTTGCCCGAAGAAACTGAAAAATTACGCGCACTCCCCGGGATTGGGCCCTACACGGCCGGATCGATTTGCGCATTTGCATTCAACAAACCGACGGTGTTTATCGAGACAAACATTCGAGCTGTGTATATACATACATTCGCCAAGGGCGCGGCAAAGGTTCCTGATTCAGAATTATTGCCCCTCATTGAAGCTACCGTTGATCACGCAAATCCTCGTGAATGGTATTATGCTTTGATGGATTATGGTGTTGAATTAAAAAAGGGTGGCAAAAATCCCAACGTGCGCAGCAAGCATCACACCGTGCAAAGTAAATTCGAAGGCTCTGATCGCCAAATTCGTGGGCGCATCATCGCTCTGCTCACGCAGTATGAAAAACTGGGTCTTGATGAATTGGTTAACTTGGTCGATGGTATGCAGGGTGAGCGCGTAAGGTGTATTGTGGAGCAATTATGCAAGGATGAGATGATTCAGAACAAGCAAAATAGCTATTTCATTTCCAGTTAAGATGGCGAGGCTATTAATTGTTTACGTTTATCTTCCATTTGGTATAGTTGTTTATATTAAATTTAAACACATTTCAAGGGGATTTTTATGAACAAAAGATTAAGTACAGTCGTTATTTTGAGCGCTTTGCTCTCATCCACGCCTACAAAGCCAATTACCCATCTTACTGCAAACGTATTAACTGCGGCTTCAGCGCTATTGTATTATACAGCCTCAAAGAATGTCTTGGGTTCTGCGGCATATTATGATCTCATTGATCAGGGCGGCCCAACACAGAGGTACGGCACTAAAGTAGGCTCTGCAGCATTAACGGCGGCAACCTGTTGGGCTCTCTATAAATTGGCGCCAAATGGTAGATATAATCGCGCAACTGACATTGTGCAAAATTTGAAAGACAAATTTCCTCGAGCACTTGATGAAGCATCGACCAATAACCTAGACCAGATACTGCATGATCTTGGTGCATTCACCAAGACTTACAAAAACAATCGCAATTTTGTTTATTTGAATGCAATTCAAGAACTTGATTGTGTTACGAGTAAATTGAAAAAAGCAGAATCATTGTTGTTTGCCGCTAAAAAAGATATTTTCCCAGAGCCATTTGAATGGTGCAAGGTCAATGCGCAAAAATTGTATGCAAAAGCATATGCGCGCATCAAAAAAACTCCAGAGGTACAAGTTGCTGATGCGCAAAACCATACGGAATTGACTGCGAAAATAGATGCATTAATTGTAGAAGTACAATCTTTGCTCAATCGCGTCACTGGCATTTATTCATACATTGAGTTGCATGGTTCAGTAGAATTCAAGCAACAACTCAAAGATTACGAAGAGTTGCGTTCTATGAGAACTAAGAATACTCGGTCTGCAGTGATTAATTTTGCAATTCCAACCGCAACGGTAGTCGGCTCTCTTGCACTAGCTGTGATTGCGGCACGAATTACGATGAGCATGTTTAGACGGCCAGGAAACGGCAACCCAGGGTTGCGAGCTGCTGGTCTAAGTTGAGTTCCAGCCGGGCATGAAGAATCGATGTATTAATAAAGGCGGTTCCATTTTAATGAAATAATTCCCGTCGGCGCTGCAAAACTGTAGCGCCGACGGTTACTTGTTCTCTATCGCTTGGCCTAAAAACACCCAATCCAATTGGCAATTCGCTTGACTTTGGCCGCCCATCAATTACCTTAATATTTGCAGATTTAACCATAGCTCGTAGGTAACCATATGATAATTCATTTAAGAAAGCTCATTCTCTTTCTTTCTCTCTTTTTTGGGTTTGTCCCATCCACCCAGCCAATTTCTCAAAATGCCGTCTACGCAGGCACGTTTGGTACTGGGTTAGGAGTTGGGCTGCTTTCATATAAAATTGCTGGAAAAAGTCTTATCGTTGGCGCTATTGCAGCGGCCGGCAGTGGATTCATTGCGTATCAAATTTTAAGTCAATTTACTGCCGAAGGGCGTTTAGCGCGGGCGCGAGTAAAGTTTGATTACATGAGCCGTAGTTACTTCTCCAGCCATGAATTTGATTCTGAAGAATTATTTTTTAACGCCGTGCAGGAAGTCTATGTGCTGAGCGATTTACCCCTCATGACTGCCTACAATGACTTGGCTTATTACATAGCGCAGGGGTATGAAGCGCTCTCGCTCCTTGATGCGGCCAAATCGGAAAGCAATTTTGATCTGAATATTATTCAACAATGTGACGTTCTAATCCCTCGCATTCACCGTGCGCTCAGTTTGATGACCGAATCGGTAAAGCGTATTCGCTCGAGCAGCGAATACATCAAGCAAGTCAAAATATATAAAGAGATGCAAGCAGCCAAAGAAAAGCTTGCCGTGCAGCAGCAACTAGCGAACTCCCAAAACCAAATTGCACATGCGCAAACTCAGATGGCTCACGCCCAAATGCATCAAGCATATAATCGTTAACACAATCGCTCCAGAGGGTAGTATTTTTCCTGAGCGTACATTCTGAAAGGTTCCATTATGATGAAACAACATAAGATTTCACTCACCACCGCAATACTCATGAACATCAACATTATGGTTGGATCAGGTATTCTGGTTGGCCCTTCAACGATTGCTGCACTTTCTGGCAATGCCAGCTTTTTGTCATGGTTGATGGTTGCGTTTATTTTTCTTCCTATTGTTTTGAGTACCGTGCAACTGAGCCGAATGTTTCCCGGTGCAGGTGGATTCTATGCCTATGCCAAGGAGGGCCTTGGTAAACGCGCCGGATATTGGAGTGGTTGGATGTACGTGGTGGGGTACACCTTTGCGGCGGCCCTAGAAACTATTGCATTGCGCAAAACACTCATCGAAGCATTTAATCTCGACTGGGGCTGGCTAACGGGTAATCCGATTTACTTTAACTTGCTTGCAGCAGTAGTGTTTACCGCATTGAACTTTTTGAGCATGCGAATGTTGAGCAGAATTTTGGGATCCGTTACTATTTCAAAATTAATTCCTTTGGTGGTGCTCATTCTCTTGATTCCGTTTGTTTTTAACCCGACCTTTACCATCACGGGGCAAGAGCTCGCGGCTTTACCAATGTCATTGCCACTTGCGATATTTGGGTTCTTTGGATTTGAATACTGCACTTCAATTAGCCATCACATTGAAAATAGTGAGCGCAATGCGCCACTCGCCATCCTGATTGGTTTTTTCATTACGGCACTCCTTTACACATTGTTCCATTTCGGTGCACTCAATTTGATGGGCATACACGGACTTGTGGATCAAGGGGCTCCGGCATTTGCGGAATTCATCACCTTGCCTATTCCCTATTTGAGAACCATTCTCGGGTTCTTAATTCCGGTTGCATCAGCAATTACTCTTTGTGGTGCGGCGGTTGGGTTGATGAATGCTAATGCATCAATGGTACATGCAATGGCAGAAGAAAAAGTGTTTCACTTTTCGCCACTACTTACCCAGGTAACCAAGGCGCATCGCCCATGGTTGGCAATTTTACTCCAAGGGTTTTGTGTATTTGCGATTTCAACGGGTATGACCCTTGCAACAAATAGTTTGAATCAAGCAATCGGCGTTGTGGGTGCGTTGTGTATTCTTGGTGTGTTTTTGGCATTTATTTTGCCATTTATTTCATTAATCATAGTGCAGCGCAGAAGTAGAAAGCATCGCCATATTGCATTGACTGTAATTGGGTTGGGGGTTGTTTTTGTGCTCATTGCTTACATTGTGTATACCCTTGCGCCAACGATCAGCGAGAGAGCATTGTGGTTACTGCCTCTTGCGGCATGTATTGCGCTTGGAGCTGTGGTAACAAAAAAAGATTAATTTTAATTTTGTGAATATTTATACAAAAGTCGCCAAAAAATTTTTGGCGACTTTTGTATGGTCATTAATTTTTTTTGTCTCCATTTTTAAAATTGGAGATATCATGAGTTTTGCGCGCGGAATTTTTAAGAATGCAGCATGATTTTCCGAAATAAAGTTCCAATAGAGCGCATCCCAAATTTCACACCAATTCCCTTTTTTATAATTACTCATTTTGATTAAATACTTAGAGCTAGAAATGTAAGGTTTTGTTGTCATAAGTCCTCCATCAGCGTATTGGCTCATGCCATACACATTGGGCACCATTACCCAATCATAAGAATCGATGAATAATTCCATAAACCATTGATAAGCTTCATTTGGATTAATTCCACTAAGTAGCATAAAGTTGCCAAGGACCATGAGGCGTTCGATGTGATGAGCGTATGCATGCTTCAAAACTTTACTAATTACATCATCGAGGGGTGCTAACCCTGTTGTTGCTGTCCAAAATGATTGAGGAAGCTTGCGTGAGTGATCAAAAAAATTACTTTTTGATTGAGCTTCGCCTTTCATTAGGTAAACTGCGCGCACAAACTCTCGCCATCCAATTATTTGACGGATAAATCCTTCAAGATTATTAATGCTTATTTTATGTTGCTTTGCGTATTCTAGTGCTTTGAGTACTACAAAGTCAGGAGTTATTAATCCAATATTAAGTGCGGGTGTGAGAATAGAATGAAACAGAAATGATTCGTTTGTAATAATTGCATCTTGATAATCGCCAAAATGAGCAAAGCGATGCATTAAAAAATCATCAAACTGTGTTTCGGCTTCTTTATGCGTTGTCGGGTAATTAAACGGTGTGCTATCACCAGGATTATTCTTGAAGTTTTTCTCGATATACTCACCAGCATTTTTTACGTACTTATTTTTTGGCATTTTATTGAGTGGCGGAATTTTTAAATCTTTTGGAGCTTTCTTTCTGTTTTCCTCATCAAAGCTCCATGCGCCACCTATAGGTTTGCCATTGTGCATAAGCAGATTCATCCGTTTGCGCTGAGCAACATAAAAAGAATGCATAAAATAACTCTTTTTTGAGCCAAGCTCTTTTTTTATGAAATCAAGCGGCGTTAGAAACATAGGGGATTCATAAACTATTAATTTTATTTTATCCTTTTTACATCCCTTCATAATTTCATTGGTAACTGCATGATCCGTAAAATCTGCCGCATGAAGCTCAGTTATCTTATTTTTTTTAATAACACCAAGAAGATCGCTCTGGTGAGCAAAATCAATATAAATGACCTCAAGGCCTTTTTTCCGCAGTTCATCGCAATATGCCTGCATGCTTGCACGATGCAGAATTAATTTTTGCTTATGAAATTTGAAATCAGAAAAATAACGATGATGCTCAATAAGAATTACCAAGCGATCTTTGCTTATTCCTGGATGTTGAGCAAATAGTTGATTGGGAAGTATAAGTGTTGCAGATTTCATTGGGCAGCCTTTTTATAGATTTCTTTTGCGAGCCTACTTTCAATCGCATGATCACAAATAGGGCTTGGATATCCCTTTATTGGAAAGAGGGTTTGGGCAAACAATGTGTGAATTATTTTTGCTGATACATCCTTCAGTTCCGGAACCCATCGTTTAATGTATTTGCATTCAGGATCAAATTTCTCTTGTTGCGTCCATGGATTAAAGATCCGAAAATAAGGCTGCGCATCGCATCCAGTTGAAGCACTCCACTGCCAGTTGCCATTGTTCACCGCCGGATCGTAATCCACCAGTTGTGTTGCAAAATATTTTTCGCCCCACCGCCAATCGATGTGCAGATCTTTGGTGAGAAATGAGGCGACAATCATGCGGACGCGGTTGTGCATAAATCCTGTTTCATTAAGCTCTCGCATGCCGGCATCCACAATTGGAAAGCCCGTTCTTCCTTCACACCATGCAGCAAAATTATTTTTATTATCACTCCACCACAATGCATCGTATTTTTCATGATACGCTTGCCCAAAAACAAAGGGCGAATGATACGCTACGTAGGTGAAGAAATCGCGCCAATAGAGCTGCCGCAGAAGCGGATGATTGCTGCCTAGTTCTTCTGCTATTTTTGCATATGCTTCGCGCACTGAAATAGTGCCGAATTTTAAATGTGCAGAAAGGCGGGATGTTTGAATTGCTGGCAGGTCGCGAGTGGCAAGATAGTTCTTTAGATTTGATATATGATCCAAAATTTTATGCCCAGATGCAGAGCCTCCTGCTACAGCAAGAGCTTTATTTTTTGTAGGAACTATTTTTTTGAACAGAGCATCACTTTCTGAAGCATCAATTTTTTTTGTGTAAAAGTTAGTACGCCGACTTTTATGGGGAGTTTGTACGGGAGTCAGTCGAGATTTATTGCAGAAGGCAGTGAAAACTGCATAGGGTGTACCGCTTCCGGTCATGATTGTTTCAGGTGGATTTAATAGCGCATCATGAAAAGAATGAAATGTAACGGTCGCTGGCGAAGCTTCGTCGATGGCCGCATCTCTTTTGATGCTGAATGGGGTGTAATCTTGATTGACGAACACCGCATCGATTTTTTCTTCTTTGCATAGCTGGGCAACAATTTTTCCCGCTTCGCCGTAAAATAAATATAATTTCCCTTTGTGTGCTCGAAGTTGCTCATCCAGATCAATGAGTGATTCGACCATAAATTGAATGGCATTTGAGCTCCGGTATTCATTCTTTGTGCCCACTTGGCGCGGATCAAAAATAAAACATGGAATAACTGTTTCCGATTGCTCCAGCGCGGCCAAAAGGCCGGTGTTATCATTTAAGCGTAAGTCACGCCGGAAAATAAAAAGTGATTTTTTGAATTGCATTGATACTCCTTCTTTTAGGCTCTTATTTTATAGAGTCTTACAAGTACACGTATAGATAGAATAAAATGTTATGGATCATGGAACAATCAGTTTTACCAAAATTCAATAAAAAGGATAAGAAAAATGATCAAATTAAATTATATCGTTATTCCCGGGATTGCTGCGCTTATAAGTTTTTCGGGGAGTTTTTTGAGCCGAAATGGCATGCAATGGTATCGCACCCTTACCCTCCCTTCTTTAACGCCACCGGGCTGGGTTTTTGGCGCAGTATGGACAATTATTTATGTGCTCACTTCACTTGCGGCTATTTACGTTTGGAATACTTATCCGCGAAACAATTTGTTCTTTGCGATCATGGCGTTATTTATCATTAATGCAGTGGCAAATCTTGCGTGGAGTTATATATTTTTTAACCAGCATTTGATTGCGCTTGCCTTGGTAGATTCAATTGTTTTGTGGGTGACTGCTCTTGGATTAATTGTATTGACAGCACAAGTTGCATGGGTGCCAGCTTTGCTCTTGATGCCTTACTTAGCGTGGCTTACCTTCGCCACTTATTTAGGTTGGCGAATCATGCAGTTAAATTAAGACTAACTATTTTAGAACTCAAACGCTTGCCTGCTTTTATTACTTGTAGCTTAGCGGCATTGGTGGCATAAAAACAAGAAATGATAAAATAGGCGTATCTTGAAACCAAGATACGCCTATTTTTAGTTCTAATTATTTTAAGACAACAAATTTTTTAAAATCTCACTCAAGACCTTCGGATTGCCCTTACCCTGAGTGCGCTTCATCGCTTCACCCACAAAGAATCCAAAGAGTTTTGTTTGCCCCGATTGATAGGCTGTGACGTTTGCCGGATTATCTTCGAGAATTTTTTTGACGATTGCTTCGAGCTCATCAAACGAACCAATTTGTTCAAGGCCCTTTTGTTTGACGACGTCTTGTGGCTCAGCACCCGTGAGCGCTACCGCTTCGAATACTTCTTTTGCTGCATGGTTGTTGATTTTGCCCGTTTCGGCTAGCTCAACAATTGCCGCTAATTTTTCAGGAGTTACTTTGGAATCAGCAAGTTCTATTTTGTGTTCTTTAAGGTAACCTAAAACATCTCGCAATATCCAGTTGATGATCTGCTTGCTTGAGCTAATTTTTGCAGCCTCATCGTAGTATTTGCCAAGTTCAATGTCTTCCACCAAGATTTCTGCTTCATTATAGGTGAGACCATTTTTGCTCATCAAGCGCTCTAGTTTTTGAAATGGAAGCTCGGGTAATTGAGCTCGCATATTTTCGATGAATGCATCATCAACTTCAATGAGTGGAAGATCAGGATCTTGGAAGAATCGATAATCAGCAGCTTCTTCCTTTGATCGCATGATTATGGTGCATTTATTTTTTGAATCCCACAGGCGCGTTTCTTGGCGGACCTTGCCGCCATCTTCGACGAGCTCAATCTGGCGCTCGATTTCATATTCAATTGCATCACCAATGAATTTGAACGAATTAATATTTTTGAGTTCGCACTTGGTGCCGTATTCTGTTGCACCCTTTTTGCGCACCGAAATATTGGTGTCTGCGCGGAACGCACCATCTTCCATGTTACCTGAACATATGTTGAGGTATTGCATGGTGGAGCGTAGTTCTCGCAGGTATGCCTTAACCTCTTCTGCACTAGAAAGATCCGGTTCGCTGACGATTTCAAGCAGCGGAGTTCCGGCACGGTTTAAATTTACAAAACTTTCGTTACTTGCGCCCGAGTGAACGTTTTTGCCTGCATCTTCTTCGATGTGAATTCGATTCAAGCGAACGTTTTTGGTGGCTCCATCGGCCAAGCGAATCGGCACATGGCCGTTCAAGCAAATGGGCTGATATTGCTGGGTAATTTGATAGGCTTTGGGCAAATCGGGATAAAAGTAATGTTTACGATCAAAGATGCTTACTTTGTTGATGTTGCAGTTAACCGCGAGGCCTGCAAGAACTGCGTATTGCACTACCTGCCGATTGAAGACCGGGAGTGATCCTGGTTGGCCGGTGCAAATTTCGCAAATGTTACGATTTGCATCTTTAATTACTTCATTTACGCAGGCACAGAAAATCTTGGTTTTGGTGGCAAGTTGTACGTGAACTTCCATACCAATAACGACTTCATAATTTGGATATTTATCGATGACAGAAACCGGTTGCATCGGATTCCCTTTCAAATTTTTTCTATGTGATGCTGGCCACGCATAAGTTTTCTATCCATGCTAAGCGTGATCTTGGTGCCAAATTCTTTTTCCAGTGCCAAGATGGCGTTGTATTCTGTTGTGCTTATGTAATCAAAAACTTCTGGGTGCACATGAATTGTTATGACGCTGTTCGGTTTTTGATTTTGCATTTCTTGGTTTAAGTTGCGTAGCACTTCATAAGAGTCTGATTGTACCGATTTGATGAATCCGAGTCCATGGCACCCGGTACACGTGTCGGTAAGCAGTTGCTGCAGGGTTTTGCCTGAGCGTTTACGCGTCATCTGCACAAGACCAAATTCAGAAATTTTGAGCACTACCGATTGGAATTTGTCTCGTTCGCGCAATATTTTTTCAAAAAACCTGAATACTTTTTGGCGATTTGAGGCAATAGCCATATCGATAAAGTCGATGACAATCAGTCCGCCAATATTTCGCAATCGTAGCTGGCGCGCAGCTTCTTCGGCTGCTTCCATGTTGGTTTTGAAGATTGTCTCTTCCATGTTTTTCTTACCGGTGAAGCGCCCGGTGTTGACGTCCACAACCGTCATGGCTTCCGTAGTCTCGATGATCAACGAGCCGCCGGATTTGAGATGCACTTTCTTTTCGAGTGCTTCACGAATCTGTTTTTCCACGCCATAAAAATCAAAGAGGTCGGTTTTGCCGCGATACTGTTTGATCAAGTGCGTGAGTTCGGGTGCGGTGAGTTTGACGAAATTATGAATATTTTTTTGTGCTTCTTTCTCATCACAAATAACCGCTTCAACGCTTTCATCAAGATGATCACGCACAATTTGCAAGCTCAAAGGTAAATCTTCGTAGAGCCGTTCTTTTGGCTGAGCAGAAGCGTAATTTTTTTGAATCGTGTTCCAGGTCTGCACCAAATAATTGATATCTTTAATCAGATCGGATTCTTTTCTATCTTCTGAGGTGGTGCGAATAATTGCGCCCATACCTTCGGGAAGATTTGCACGAACAATGTCTCGCAGGCGATGCCGCTCTTCGCGGTTTTCAATTTTTTTTGATACGCCGATGCGAGGAATGTTGGGCATGAGAACCAGATAGCGCCCCGGCAGTGTGAAGCAGGTGGTAAGTTTTGCGCCTTTTTCGTAGACCGGCTCTTTGCTTACCTGAACCAAAATCGAATCACCCTCTTTTAAAATATTGGCAATATCGAGCTTTTGGCGCGGTATGCGCGTAATGGGTTCATCTTCATCAATTTGGATTGTTTTGCTGAATTTCTCAATTGCGAGTTCGCGATCAATTTCAGAGATATGCAAGAAGCCTGCTCGTTCTTGCCCAATATCCACAAACGCAGTTTGAATACCCGGTAACACTTTGGCGACCGAGCCTTTGTAGTATGCTCGTTCGAGCGTTTGATCTGCTGGCGAGGCATAGTACATATTTTCAAGCACGCCGTCCTCGGTGATTGCTATGCGTGTCTGCCAGACAGTATCGTTTATTATTATTTTTTTCATCAACATGTTCCATTTCAGGGGTGCGCTATTATAGTCCCCGGTTTGCGCGAATTTTTTATCTCTCCGAAAGCTAGTATATCGCATTCTAAAAACAATGAGTAGAAAACTTGGTTGATTCATGGTAGTATTTTGTCCGAATCAACCAAGTCACGCCGGAACTTTGCGAAGGCGGACCGGGATCAAAAAAAGCACAAATACACAATTTCTATATTACGGAGACGTCTATGATGAAAAAAGGTTCACTCTTACTAGTTGCCCTCTTGATTGCAGTTCCAGGTTGCGGTAAAAAAGGCGCTAAATCCAAAAAGCCAAGCGATGTTTATACCCAAGTTGATATCCCTCTTTCTGGTGGCAACGAATTTGAAGTTGCTGATGAAAGCGTACGAAGCTTCTTTGAAGCGGATGTAGATGAATTCCAAGATGAGTTTGTAGCTATGGCTCCTCAAGATGCAGGCATGGCAGTAGATGCAGATCATGATAAACAAGATTTTGCATGGGTACAGGATATTGATGGCAATCTCAAGGTAGTTTACTTTGATTTTGACCGTTACACCGTTCGCGCGGATCAAGAACCAGCAGTGACTCAAGACATCGCATTTGCTCAAAAAACTCTCGCAACTGATGCAGTCGATGGTGCAAAGGCAGCAGTAGTTGTTGAAGGGCACGC
>Ga0163144_10015195_pt1 | contig 15907 bp, 10 predicted proteins | sample OliLak19BULKMAT1_FD_123175 | JGI IMG/M metagenome (GOLD analysis project Ga0163144, IMG submission 123175) | Freshwater microbial mat bacterial communities from Lake Vanda, McMurdo Dry Valleys, Antarctica - Oligotrophic Lake LV.19.BULKMAT1 | ecosystem: Environmental > Aquatic > Freshwater >...
AGATCGGTAATATACGGCCCGCCGAAAAGGCGCGTATGGGATCTGCGCGCGCACCCTGGGGCTGGATCCTGACAATCGCGGCCGTGCTGTTCGGCCTCGCCGCCGCCCTTGCCCTCATCGCCCGCTACATGCGCAACCGGATCAACGGTAAATGAGGCGGCCCGCGCGGATGCTCGGTGCGGCTGCGGCCAGCGCCTGCTTCGCGCTGGTCGCTGGGGTATCGACCGCGGCTGCCGAATCGCCGCGCATCGGCCAGGCCGAAGGCGTCTTCGCCATCGGCATTCCGCAGGCCGCCGGACCGGCAGAACCGGCGCCGGGCATGGACACGATCCGCGAACCGGCGCCCGCCCTTGTCCAGGCCATCTGGGACCTTGGCGCCGCCGAAGATTGGGACGCCGCGCAGAAAGTCCTGCGCGCGCTGCAATCTTCCAATCCGGACTGGCAGCCACCCGCCCGCCTAGCGTCCTACCTTGCCGCCGGCCGGCGCGACCAGGTCATCCGGGACGCGCTCGCTGCCGGCGACTGGACGGGCGCACTTTCGGGACTGCCCGCCCCGCCGGCCGCCGCCTGCGAAGCGCCCTTCCACCTCTGGGCCCGCGCCGAGGCGCTGGAGGGGATAGGCGCACAGCCGGACATCAACGCCTTCTACATCCGTTCACTGACGGCCTGCACCCAGCCTGGCCTTGTCGCCTCGCTTGCCGGCCGCGGCCTCACCGTCCTCGACGCCGGCGGACTGGCGGCCGTCAGCACTCTCGAGACGCTGGCGCACAGCGGCGACACCGGGGTGCGCCTTGCCCACACGCGGCTCGTCCGGGCTGTGGACTTGCAGCGGTTTGACGCCGCGCTCGCGGCTGGCGACCTTGCGGCGGCGCGGGCGCTGGCGGCGGCGTCTGACGATCCGGGACTGCTGACCCGGGCCGGCTGGACCTTCCTCGAACGGGACCCATCGCGCGCGTCGGGCTATTTCGAGAAGGCCCTCGCGCTCGGCGGGGATTCGGACGCCCTGCGCGGACTGGTGATGGCCACGCCGGCGGCCGGGAGGATCCCGGCTGCGCGGAAGGCCCTGGCGCAGGCAAATGGTCCCCCGCTTGTTACTGAACTCGGCGCCCGCCTGGATCTCGGCGAAGCCGGCCTGCGCCGCGATTCAGGCGACTGGACCGGCGCCGTGGAACTTGCCTCGAGCGCCGCACAGGCCAACGCGGACCTCGCCGGGCCTGCCAGCGCATTGATTGCGAGCGCCCGCTTCGATGCGTCCACCGCCGCCTACGAGAAAGGCGAATTTGCCGAGGCGAAACGCCTCGCGCTCGAAGCCGCCGAGCACACATCATTGCGCCGCGCCGGACTTCTGCGCGCAGCCTGGTCCGACCTGCAGACCGGCCGCGGCCCCGAGGCCGCAGATGCCTTCAGCCGGCTCTATCTCGAACTTCCGGACGCGGAATCCGCCGAAGGCTTCGCGCTGGCGGCAGAGCGCACCGGCGGCCTTGATGCGGCGGCTGCGGTTGCGCGAACGGTCGGCGGCCCGCTGGGCGCCAGGATCGAAGCCCGCTTCGCTTCCGCCGCCTTCGGCCGGGGGGACTTCCTGGCCGCGCGGGCGCGCAACCCCGGCAGGGATGAAGCCCTCCGGGGCATTGACGGCGCGTGGTTCCGGCAGGCCGTGTCGGTTCGCCGCCAGGGCGGGACCCAAGGTGAAAACCGTTTCGGCGGAACGGTATCCACCACGTCCGCCGGAACGACACGCGGCCCGAACCGGTTCGAGGCCGGCGTGTCAGTCTATACTTTGGACGCCGGGCGTGCCGCCACGCGGGAAACCTTCGCCGCACCCTTCGCCGCCTGGAGCCGTGAAGGGCAGACCAGCCTTGCCGCCAGGATCGGTCTGTTGCCGGCCGGCGCGGAGGCGGACCCGGCACTAAACCTGGACATCGCCGCCGCGCGGGAAACCGGAGGCGGCGTGATCGAAGGCGGTATCTTCATCCGTCCCAGGACGGATAGTGTCTTCGCGATGGCCGGGCAATCGGGCGGCGCCGGCAATGCGGCTGGTCGCGTGACCGAAACCGGCGCGCACCTCTCGGCGCGCCTGCAGGCCGGCAAGCGCCTGTCGGTGCAGGCCGGCATGTCCGGCGCCTCTCTTGAAGGCCGGAACACGGCTGACAACACGATGGCGGCGGCAGGCGTTTCGGTCTCCCGCGCCTTCGAGCGCAGCGGCTTCGCCTATCTCGTGACCGGCCCCTTCTACCAGTACCAGTCATATGACCAGAACACGAATTTCTTTACCGCAGGGCATGGCGGCTATTTCAGCCCGCAGGCCTTCCACCGCGCCGGCTGGTCGATGAACGCCCAGACCGATCCGCTGAAACGCTGGATCACAAGGGCAAACCTCGCGGTCGCCCACGAAACCGTCGAGGAAGCCCCTGCCCTCGTCAATCCCCTGCTCTCCGGCCCGCAGCGCCGTTTCGGCGGCGCCAGGAACTCCGGGATCGCCGGCGCGCTCGACCTTGCCGTGGCCCGCCGCCTGAGCGCCAACATTCTCGTCGCCGCCAACACCTCGGCAACCGTCTCCCAGGCCTTTGAAGACATCCGCTTCGGACTGGCATTGACCTGGGTGCCGGGCGGACGCGGCGGCCTCGCACGCACCGACCTGCCCTCGGACCCCTTCAATCCCGGCACCTGGATACAGCCATGACGCACGCAAACACTTCGCCATCGCCTGCGCGCGCAAAAAGCGGTGTCCGCCTTGCAAAGCGGCTGGAACGCAGCGACCCCTACCTGATGAAGGCGGTGAAGGCGGCGACCCTGATCGGCTGTATACTCGGTATGCTGATCTATTCCTGGCAGGCCGTGTATGGGGACGCCGCATCCAGCCGGCGCGCCCTCGGCGAAGCCGCCGCCGCCGGCAAGGTCGCAGCCGAGGCCGAGATCGCCCGGATCCAGTCAGCCGCCATGGCCGCCGCTCCGCTCGTTGCTGCCGCGCAAGCCGATGGCGTCTCGCCGGACCGGAAGCTCGCCCTGAATGCACAGCTCACGCGCCTGATCGCGCCGACCCCTGTTACCGCGATCGTGACCTTCACCCCCGAGGGCAAACCAGCCGCCGTGTTCGGGCAGCTGCCGTCGGATGCAGCCGGCGCCATCGCTCCGCCCTCGGCAAGCCGCCGGGCGGGCAGCGAACTTCTCGTCCTCGAACTCGTGAATGTCTCGAAAAGCCGGGCGGCCTACTACCTTTCCCTGCCCGCGCCCGACAGCGCCGCCATCCCTGCCGCGCTGGTGCTGCGGACAGACGCATTCCAGTCCGCACTCGGCGTGGGCGCCGCGGCCGGAACAGGCTGGCGCGCGGCGCTGCTCAACCGCGACGGCGAAACCATCCTCACCGCCGTAAAGGCGTCGAGGCCGTTTGCCGAGGCAGATGCGCAACTGGCGTCTTCGGCGCTTGGATGGCGCCCCCTGCATGCCGACGAAGCCTCCGCCGCTGACCGCGTGAAGGGCACGCGCAGCAACGCGTTCATCGAGATCCGCGCTATCGGCGGTGAAATGCTCCAGATCGCCTATGTCGGCGAGCCCCGCCCGGTGCTCTCGGTACTCTCGTCGCGCCGCAATGAGTTCGCGGCCCTGTTCGGCGCCGCCCTGCTGGCCATGATCCTCGCCGTTTCGGTCATCCAGAACGAATGGCAGCGCCGCGATGTCCAGGCGCGAGATGCGGATCTTCTCGTGGCCCGCGCCGAAGTCACCTGCGACCTGCTCGCGGCCGGCGTGATCGATTGGTCCGTCACGGATGGCCGGGTCGAGTATTCGGAAGGCTGGGCCGACATGTTCGCGCAAGGCACAGAGCCTTTGGCAGAAGAGATTTTCGACTGGATCGCCCGCATCCATCCGGACGACCGCCTCGCCGCGCGCGAAGCCTATCAGGCCATGCTTGAAGGCGGGCAGACCGAACTTGTCCACCGGATGCGCGTCCGGATGTCCTCGGGGCTCTGGGTTCAGGTCGTGGAACGCGGCCGCACGATCACCGGCGCCGATGGCCGCACCCGCCGGATCGTGCTGGTCCAGACTACCGAACCCGCCGATGGCAGCGCGCTGCGCAATGCGTTCGGCGAAATGCACGCAACGCCGAAACAGTCCCAGGCCGTTTAGTCCCCGGGCTACCCGGGGGGCTGCGGCGCCTCGCCCGGCGCAATCCGCCTTTCCGGACCCTGACTGTTGGCATCGCCGTGAATTGGCGTATCACTGCGCGCAACAACGCGGCGCACCGGGAAGACAATCGGGAAGGAAACGGCACCATGGACCTCCACCTCAAGGGCAAGAATGCGCTCATCCTCGGCGGCACGCGCGGCATTGGCCGCTCGATTGCCGACACGCTGGCGCAGGAAGGCGCGAATGTTGCCGTCTGCGCGCGCAACGCCGATCAGGTCGCCGCCGCCGTCTCCGAACTCAAGGCCAGCGGCGTCAAGGCGACCGGCGCCAGCGTGGACGTGACCGAAGGCGCCGCCCTGAAATCCTGGATCGCCTCCGCCGCGTCCGAGCTCGGCGGCCTCGACATTCTCGTTTCCAACGCCGGCGCCATGGCCCAGGGCAATGACATCGACTCATGGGAAAAGAACTTCCAGCTCGACGTGCTTGCCGCGGTCAACGCCTTCGACGCGGCCCATCCCTTCCTCGAGACAGCAGCGCAGAAGTCCGGTGACGCGGCTTTCGTCATCATTTCCTCGATTTCCGCCGCGATGGCCGACCGGGCCGACAGCTACGGCCCGATCAAGGCAGCGCTTATCCATATGGCCAAAGGCCTCGCCCGCCAGCACGCCAAGGCCGGCATCCGGGTCAACGTCGTCTCGCCCGGCATGGTCTTCTTCGAAGGCGGCGTCTGGCACATGGTGAAAACCAACGCGCCCGACTTCTTTGCGCAGGCCAATGCCCGCAACCCCACCGGGCGGTGCGCCACGCCGCAGGAAATCGCCAATGCCGCCGTGTTCCTCGCCAGCCCCCTCTCCTCCTACACGACCGGCTCGAACCTGATCGTCGACGGCGCCGTCTCCAGCCGGGTGAACTTCTAGACCCCCGCTGCCACGCGGTCACAAGGCGGTGAACCCTGCGCAGCCAACTGCCTCGCCGCAGTTGCGCATGGGTATTATGCAAAAAGTAAAGTTGCCGCCGCGACGGACAAACCGGTCCGAACCGTTTATAAGGCCAATCAGTGACTTAACGCGGCCACAGGCGTTATCGCCTTGATCGGTAAGGTTCATCGTCTAACTATCGAGGCACATGACAACGTTTACGTCTCCTCGCCCCGCCCGCATTGCGGGCACCGTGCTCCTTGCACTTCTGACAGGGGCCTGCGCCGGCGTGCCCGCCGCGCCGGTTACAACCCCTGCGGCCGTTGACGCCGGATCCGGCTTCCGGGCGCTGACCGGTTCGGGCGCGCCGGACACCGCCTGGTGGACCGGATTTGATGATCCCGAACTCCAGCGTCTCGTCGAGACGGCCCTCAAGGCCTCCCCCGTTCTGCGCGGCGCGGACTATTCGGTTGCCGAGACCGAAGCCCTGCTGCGCCTTGCCCTGCTCGGCCGCAGCCCGTCGCTCACATCCTCCGCCAGCGCCTCCGCGGCCCGCCCGGCTGGCGGCTCAGACGGCTTGCAGGCATCCGGCGATGTCGGCCTCGCCTCAGGCTGGGAGCTTGACGCCTTCGGCCGCATCGGCGCCGCCATCGACGCCGCCCGCTTTGACGAAACTGCCGCGCGCGAGTTGCGCCGCGATCTCGCCGTGACGGTCGCCTCCGAAACCGCGCTCGCCTACATCGACCTGCGCAGCGCCGAAGCCCGCCTCGCCGTCGCCGGGAAGAACGCCTCGACCCAGAAAGAGAGCCTCAACCTCGTCCAGACGCTATTTGACAATGGCCGCGCCAACGAGCTGGACCTCAACCGGTCCGAAACCCAGTACCGCACCACCCTCGCCTCGCTGCCGGTCTTTCGCGCAGCGATCGCCTCGGCCCGCAACCGGCTCGCCGCACTGACCGGCTCCGCCGCGACCCTTCCCGCGCCCGTCACAAACCTTGAGGGCGAGCGCGTTGCCCGCGTGCCGCGCCTGACCGCTTCGCTCAGCGCCGGCGCGCCGGAAGACATGCTGCGCCGCCGCCCCGACGTGCGCCTCGCCGAAGCCCGTATCGGCGCCGCGCTGGCGCTTGGCGAGGCAGCGCGTGCCAATCTTTTCCCGCGCATCACGCTGAATGCGAACCTGTTTGGCCTGATCCGCGATACCGGCGTGGCCTTCAACGAAGACTCCATCGGCCTCTCCTTTGGCCCCTCGATCAGTTGGGCGGGGCCGGACCTGCGCCGCGTCTATGCGCAGATCGATGTCAATGACGCCCGCACCCTCGGGACCGTCGCCGATTACGAAGACATCGTGCTCGAGGCCCTCGCCGAGGCCGAGACAGCGCTTTCCGACTATGTGACCGAGCGCGAACGCCGCGCCGACCTCGAAGCCGCCCTCGCATCGGCCCGCCGGTCTTTCGAACTTTCGCGCCTGCGCTTCCAGGAAGGCCTCGACTCTTCCCTTGACGTTCTCGATGCGCAGCGCACCCTTCTGACATCAGAAGATCAGCTCGCCGTGAATGAAGCCGAAATCGCCCGCCGCGCCATCCGCGCCTATCGCAGCCTCGGCGGCATCTGGACCGATGAAGAACTCACCGCCTTCCGGGCGGACCAGGAAGAAAATCCATGAGCAACCCCAAGGCAAACCCGTTCGTGCGCGGCGCAGGCATTCTTGCCGCTATTGGCCTGATCGGAGCCGGCATCTTCTTCGCCGCACCCCTGCTGATGCCGCACGAGGCGCCCCCGGCCGGCGCCCCCGGCCGAGGCGGCCCGCCGCCTGCAAGCGTGTTCGTCGAGCCTGTCCGCGCCCAGGCCTTTGCCAACCGGGTCGAGGCCATCGGCACACTTGAAGCCAACGAGCGCGCAGACCTCACCCTCTCCGCTTCAGACCGCGTCACGGCTGTCTATTTCGAGGACGGCGAACGCGTGAAGGCCGGCAAGACGCTGATCTCGCTCGCCCAGCGCGAGCAGAGCGCGCTTGTCGAAGCCGCCGAGGCGACGCTGGCGCAGGCCAACCAGGAACTGTCGCGTCTCGAGCCCTTGGCGGCGCAGGGCGCCGTCTCGCAGGCTGAACTCGAACTCGCCCGCCGCAATGCCAACGCCGCGGCCGCCCAGCTGCGCGCGGTCCAGTCGCGCCAGCGCGACCGCGTCCTCGTCGCGCCCTTTGACGGGGTCCTCGGCTTTCGCCGGGTTTCCGTCGGCTCCTTCGTCGGACCCGGTGATGTTGTCGCCACCCTGATCGATGACAGCGTCATGCGGCTCGACTTTGCGGTGCCCTCGGTATTCCTGGGTAGCCTCAAGCCGGGCCTTATCATCGAAGCCCGCTCCAGCGACGTGCCGGGCGCGACTTACGAAGGCACCGTTGACAGCATAAACAATTCCATCGACCCGGTCACGCGCTCCGTCCGTGTAAGGGCGATGGTCCCGAATGAGGATAGACAACTGAAAGCCGGCATGTTTGTCGCCGTCGCCCTGCTCGCGCAGCCGCGGGAAGCGCTTTCGGTTCCCGAAAGCGCGCTGCAGCCGCTGGGTCCGGAAACCTTTGTCTGGACCGTCTCTGACGGAGCTGCAGGCCCGGTGGCCAACCGTGTGAACATTGAAGTCGGCCTGCGCCAGGAGGGCCGCGTCGAAGTGGTTGCTGGCCTTGAGGCGGGACAGCGCGTCGTCACCGAAGGCGCCCTGCGCCTGCGCGAAGGCGCCAACATCATCGTGCGTGACCAGTCGATCCTGAAGCCGTCCGTGGCCGAAGGAACGGGCGGAGGCGGAGTGCCAGCCGCCGCGAACCGGGATTAAGCCGCCATGATCCTGTCGGACACCTCGATCAAACGGCCGGTCTTCGCCTGGGTCGTTTCCCTCGTGCTCATCGTGTTCGGTCTCGTGGCCTTTTCGCGCCTCGCCTTGCGCGAATATCCGGATATTGACCCACCCGTTGTCTCGATTTCGACCAACTATCCCGGCGCCTCCGCCTCGGTTGTCGAAACCCGCATCACCCAGATCATCGAAGACCGCATCGCCGGTGTCGAAGGCGTGCGTTTCATCAACTCGCGCTCGCAGGACGGCCGCTCTAACATCTCGATCGAGTTCCGCATCGACCGGGATATTGAATCGGCCGCCAATGATGTGCGCGACCGTGTCTCCGGCGTGGTCGACCTGCTGCCAGCCGAGGCTGATCCGCCGGAAGTCGAGAAGGCCGACGCTGACGATGACGTGATCCTGTGGTTAAACCTCGCCAGCGAGAAACTCGCGACTCCCGAACTCACCGATTATGCAAATCGCTACCTGGTCGACCGCTTCTCTGCACTGGACGGCGTAGCCCGCGTGCAGGTCGGGGGCGCACGCGACTTCGCGATGCGGATCTGGATCGACCGCCGGGCCCTTGCCGCGCGCGACCTTGCGGCGAGCGATATCGAGCGCGCCCTGCGCGCCGAGAACATCGAAGCCCCTGCCGGAAACCTCGAGTCCGGCGACCTCTATTACACGATGCGCATCGACCGCGCCTTCCGGACCGTCGAGGATTTCTCCGGTCTGGTAATCGCGCAGGGCGAAGGCTACCTCGTGCGCCTCGGCGATGTCGCCCGCGTCGAGCGCGGCACCGTCGATGACCGCACCACGTTCCGTGGCAATGGCGAGCCAATGGTCGGCCTCGGCGTCGTCAAGCAGTCCACCGCAAATACCGTCGATGTGGCGAAAGCCGCGAAGGAGCTTGCCGAGCAGCTCAACGCCACGCTTCCCAACGGCATGCAGATCTACCGCTCCTTTGACAGCTCGGTCTTCATCGAAGCCTCGATCCGTGAAGTCTGGCGCACCCTCGCCATCACCGTGGGTCTCGTCACCCTCGTGATCTTCCTGTTCCTCGGCAGTCTCCGCGCCACGCTGATTCCGGCGGTCACCGTTCCTGTCTCGGTCATCGCCACCTTCATCATCATGTATGCCCTCGGCCTGTCGCTGAACCTGCTGACGCTGCTCGCGCTCGTGCTCGCCATCGGCTTGATCGTCGACGATGCCATCGTGGTTCTCGAGAACATCGACCGGCGCATGAAGGAGCTGGGCGAGACCCCGCTCGTCGCAGCCTTCAACGGCACGCGGCAGGTCGGCTTTGCCGTGCTCGCCACGACGCTCGTGCTGATGGCGGTTTTCATCCCGATCACGTTCATGGGCGGCAATACCGGCCGTCTGTTCACGGAGTTCGCGGTCGCCATTGCAGCCTCGGTTGGCTTCTCCTGCTTCGTGGCTCTGTCGCTCTCCCCGATGATCGCCTCGAAAATCCTGAAGCCGCACGCGGGCTCGCGCACCGGCGTCCTCGCTTTCCTGCCGAACCAGGTGGACCGCGGCTTCAACGGCATCAAATGGCTTTACGGCCACGTGTTCGATATCATCGTGCGCTTCCCCGTCATCATGGTCGCCGGGCTGCTTGCCGCCTTCGCAGCCATCTGGGTGCTCTACCAGACGCTCGGCCAGGAATACGCCCCGACCGAGGATCGCGGCAGCTTCTTCGTGACGGTTCGAGGGCCCGAGGGAGCCTCTTTCGAGTACATGTCCAAATATCTCGACGAGATCGAGCGCCGTCTCCTTCCGTACACCGAATCCGGCGAGATCAGCCGCCTCCTCGTGCGCGCGCCCGGCTTCGGCTCGAACGCCTTCAATCAAGGCAACGTCGTCGCGGTGCTCAACGACTGGGGTAGCCGCCGCCCGGCCGACGAAGTGATCGGCGAGATCAACAGGAAGCTGTCTGACCTTCCCGGCATCCGCGCCTTTGCCATCATGCGCCAGGGCCTCTCAGGCGGCGGCGGCAAACCCGTGCAGTTCGTCATCGGCGGCCCCTCCTATGAACAGGTCGTCGAGTGGCGCGATACCTTCGTCGCGGCGCTGGAAGCCGACAATCCGGGCCTCACGGACATCGACTGGGACTACAAGGAAACCCAGCCTCAATACCGTATCGAGATCAATTACCAGCGCGCCGCCGATCTCGGCGTCACGGTCTCGGAGATCGGCTCGACCCTCCAGACAATGCTCGGCTCGCGCCGGGTGACCACCTATATCGATCAGGGTGAGGAGTATGATGTCATCCTCGAGGGCCTGCGCTCGGAACAGTCGACGCCCAATGACGTCCAGAACATCTTTGTCCGCTCGACACGCTCCGGCGAACTGGTCCCGCTTGCCAGTGTGATGACCATCCAGCCCTTCGCCGACAGCCCGACGCTCAACCGCTACAACCGCGTCCGCGCGATCACCATCGACGCCAACCTGGCTCCCGGCGTGAACCTCGGCGAGGCGCTCACCGGCATGGAACGCGTCGCCCGCGAGGTCCTCCCCCAGGAAGCTTCGATCGACTTCAAGGGCCAGTCGCTGGAGTTCCGCTCCTCCGGCGGCTCGATCCTGTTCGTGTTCGGCCTCGGCCTCCTGATTGTCTTCCTCGTGCTCGCCGCGCAGTTCGAAAGCTGGATCCACCCGCTGGTGATCATCCTCGCGGTCCCCGCCACCCTCGCCGGCGGCATGTTCGGTCTCTGGATCACCGGCCAGACGCTCAACATTTACACCCAGATCGGCCTGATCATGCTGATCGGCCTGGCGGCCAAGAACGGCATCCTCGTGGTCGAGTTTGCCAACCAGCTGCGCGACGAGGGCAAGGCGTTCGATGCCGCCCTCAAGGAAGCCTCGCTCGCCCGCCTGCGCCCGATCCTGATGACCGGCCTCACCACAGCGGTGGGCGCGCTGCCGCTCATCCTGACGCAGGGGGCCGGCGCCGAAACGCGCATGGCCATCGGCATCGTCGTCTTCTTCGGCGCCATCGCCTCGGTCACCGTGGCCCTGCTTGTCGTGCCCGCCGCCTACAGCCTGTTCGCCCGCCGCACTGGCTCGCCCGGCGATGTGGCCCGCAAGCTGGAAGCCGAATCCGAACCCGTCGCCCAGCCCGCCGAATAGGCCGGCCGGCCTGCCCTGCCCGCCCGGGCTGCGGCATGCCGCTTGAAAGGGGCGTTCACGCTTCGCATAGAGTTGGGCGATAAAAAGCGAGTGAGGAAACGGCGGGCCCCTTCATGAACCTCTTCTTCCGATTCCTGCGTGTCTTCCTGCCCGCCTTCTTTTCGCGGGTCCACACCGGCCTGCTGGACCTGCACATCGTGCGCTCGGCCGTCTGGCTCGGCGACCAGGACCCGATGGGCCACATGACCAATTCGCGCTATTCCTCCTTCACCGATCTCGGCACCATGAACTACATGGGCCGCACCGGCGCCCTGAAAACCTATCGCAAGCGGGGCTGGATCCCGATCGTGCAGTACGAGTCGTTCAACTACATCCGAATGCTTCGCTACCCGCAGAAGTTCGAACTGCAGACGCGGCTGGCCGGCTGGGAGGATTGTTTCATCTGTTTCGAGCACAAGTTCGTGTCGAAGGATCAGGTCTGCGCCACCAGCCGAATGGTCGCCCGCCTTTACGGCCGCAAGAAAGCCAAGGTAACCGCCGAAATGGCGATGCAGGCTCTCGGCGTGAAGCACGAAAGCCCGCCGCTCGACGAGCATTACCGCCGCATTATCGCCGAACTGCAAGCCCGCGGATGATCGCCGCCCTGCCCCTGATCATCGATTGTGACCCCGGCATCGACGACGCCGTCATGCTGATGATCGCGCTGATGAGCCCGAAGCTCGACGTGCGCGCCGTCACCACCGTCGCCGGCAACGTGCCGCTGCGCCTCACCAGCCGCAATGCGCGGATGATCTGTGAGCGGATGGGTCGCCCGGATGTACCCGTCTTCGCCGGCTGCCCCCGCCCGATGCTCCGCAAGCCCGTCACCGCCGAAGACTTCCACGGCGAGAGCGGCATCGAAGGCATCGCGATCTTCGAACCGGGCACCCCGCTTGCGCCCGGTCACGCCGTCAGTGAGCTGATCACCCGGCTCACCGCCGCCGCATCCGCCAGCCAGACCGTTGTTCTCTCCGGTCCGATGACCAATCTCGCCGCCGCCCTCGTCATGGCGCCGGAGATCGCCGCGAAGATCGGCCACCTCGTCGTGATGGCCGGCGGCGACCAGATCGGCGGCAACATCACGCCCTTCGCAGAATTCAACGTCTTCGCCGACCCCCACGCCGCCGCCATCGTTTTCGATACAGGTCTGCGCACCACGGTGCTCAGCCTGGATGTCACCCACACCGTGCGCGCCGAACCGGAACGTGTGGCCAGCCTGCGCGTGCTGCCAGGCGCCGAAGCGCAGATGATGGCGGACCTTCTCGCTGCTGGCAACACGCTCGAAGCCCGCCGGAAGAATGGCCAGATGGCGCCGATGCATGATCCGTCCACGGTGGTTTACCTGATCGCTCCGGAAATCTTCGAGTCGAGGCCCTGCCGCGTCAGCGTCGTCACCCGCCCCGGTGCCCAGTTCGGCCGCACGAAATTGAAGGACACGAAACATGGCCCGCACGCTTGGGTCACCGCCGCCGACGCCGATGCCTTCTTCGGCGTCATCGAGTCGCTGTTGAAAGCGCGCGCATGATCACCGTCGTCGGCTCCGTCAATCTCGATCTCGTGGCCTCCGGCGCGCCGCTGCCGCATCCGGGCGAGACCGTCACCGGCGCCCGCCTCGCCCGTTATCCCGGCGGCAAGGGCGCCAACCAGGCGCTCGGCGCCGCCCGCCTCGGCCACAAGGTCCGCCTCATCGCCGCCGTCGGCAATGACGATATGGCCGAGGAGGCGCTGAAGCTGCTGCGCGCCGGCGGCGTCGATCTCTCCGCCACGCATTACCTGAGCGGCGAGACCACCGGCGTCGCCCTGATCGCCGTCTCCCCGGAAGGCGAAAACCTGATCGTCGTCTGTCCGGGGGCGAACAATGCGCTCGCCGCCAGAGACGTGCAGGATGAAACGATCGAGCACATGCTCGGCGTCCTCGAAGTTCCGGCCCCCATCCTGCTCGCCGCCGCGAAACGCGCCACCGGCCTCGTCGCACTGAACCTAGCCCCCGCCCTGCCGGTGCCGGACGAGCTGCTCGCCGAAGCGGGCCTTCTCGTCGTCAACGAAACCGAGGCCGCTTTCTACGGCGCCGCACTCCACGCCTCCGGCCGCCTTGTCGCCATCTCGCTCGGCAGCGAAGGCGCCGAACTCTGGAAAGACGGTATACGGATTGCTTCCGCAAGGCCGCCGCAAGTCCGCGTCGTCGACACCGTCGGCGCCGGGGATACTTTCTTCGCCGCCCTCGCCTGCGCGCTGATCGAGGGCATGGACGAACAGGCCGCCCTCACCTTCGCCGTCGCCGCCGGCGCCGCCGCCTGCACCCGGCCCGGCGCCCAGCCAAGCCTGCCGATGCGCGCCGAAGTCGAGGCGCTGCTGTAAGCTTGACGCAATCGGCTCCTCCCCGCGCAGGCGGAGACCTCGTGAGGTGGACGGCTTGGCGCGACCCCCGGCTGCGCGGGCAGGAGCGGAGAGCTGGCTGGACAAACCCGGCCCCTGCGCCTGTATTTTTGTCTACCTCGCCCTGATTCCCAAAACTACTTTTTCATCATCCCGGTTTCGCCGAAGGCGAAGACCGGGACCCAGGCTCTTCTGACTCCACTGAGTTTTTCGCACGCCCACCGCCACGCCGCACCACTCCCAAACCCGCTGTCCGCGAGAATTCCACAGCTTCCGGGTCCGGCTGCATTCCGCCCGGGTGTAATCTCTCCTGCATCTGCCAGGCAGGAGCCGTACAGGTAGCGTTCGGCAGGCCCGGCAGACCGTCCCGGATGCGCGCGAGTGTTGGCGGTAACGGCCGATGCCCGCCCTCGGGACGTCGATCCAGGTGAGCCGGTCGAAGGGGCTTGGCCGCATCACGCCACGGTCAGCGGTCAATTAGAGACAGGGCTCCCCTACCCCGCCCTCCCCATCCGCCGGCGCTGAACGCTCGACGGGATATGCAGGCTCTCGCGGTACTTCGCGACCGTCCGCCGCGCAATGTCGATGCCAAATCCGGTGAGGATTTCGACGATCTGGTCGTCCGACAGGACATCGTCCGGCTGCTCGTCCTCAATCAACTGCTTGACCCGGTAACGGACAGCTTCAGCCGAATGCGCCTCGCCCCCGCCGGTCGCGGGGATCGAGGCAGAGAAGAAGTATTTGAGCTCGAACAGGCCGCGCGGCGTTGCCATGTACTTGTTCGTCGTCACCCGGCTGACCGTCGATTCGTGCATCTCGATCGCGTCGGCCACCTGTTTCAGGTTGAGAGGCCGCAGATGTGCCACGCCGTGTGCAAAAAACCCGTCCTGCTGGCGGACGATCTCGCTCGCCACCTTGAGGATCGTGCGGGCCCGCTGGTCGAGCGACTTGATCAGCCAGGTCGCCGATGCCGCGCATTCGGAGATGAATTCCTTCTCCTTGCCGCGCATCGGCAGCGCCGCCACTTCGGAATAGTAGGCCTTGTCCATCAGGACGCGCGGCAGCGTTTCGGAATTGAGTTCGACGGCATACATGCCGTTCGGCAGCTCACGGACATAAACGTCCGGCGCAACCGCCACGGTCGTGTCGCTGGAGAAGCCTGCGCCGGGCTTCGGCGACAGCTGGCGCAGTTCCAGAAACATGTCCTGGATGTCGGCCTTGTCGACGCCGCATACCTCCATCAGCGCCTTGAGGTCACGCTTGGCCACGAGGCCCAGGTTGTCGAGCATCGCCTGCATCGCAGGGTCCAGCCGGCCGCGATCGCGCAGTTGCAGGGCAAGGCATTCGGGAACCGAGCGCGCCATAACGCCCGTCGGGTCAAAGCCCTGACAGACGCCCAGCACGGCTTCGACATTGGCGATGTCGGCGCCCAGCGATCTGGCGATGTCGTCGAGCGGCGTGCGCAGGTAGCCGGTCTCGTCGGTCTCGTCGACCAGCCGCGCGGCGATCAGCCGGTCGGCGCTCGAGAGGCCTGCGAAGTTCAGCTGCAGATGCAGGTGTTCCTGCAGCGTCACATCGCTGGAAAGGTTAGCAGTAAAGTCGAAGTCTTCCGAGGACTGACCACTTCCGGCGCTCGACCAGTCGGTCGTCGCGGAGGGGCCGGAGGCGTTCGCGGGCAGGGCGGCGTCGGATCCCGTGCCGGGCTCGTAGACGTCTTCGCCGGGGGCATCGAGCTGGTCGCGCGCCTCGCTCTGGCCGGCCGTGTCGCCGCGTTCGCGCTCGTCGCTGCGCTGCGCCTCGACGGCTTCCGCCGCCGGCGTCGCCTCGCCTTCAATCTTCACGAGCAGCGGATTGCGTTCAAGCTCGGCCTCGACGAATTCGGCGAGTTCCTGGTTCGAAAGCTGAAGGAGTTTGATCGCCTGCTGTAGCTGCGGCGTCATCACCAGGGATTGTCCCTGGCGCATGTCGAGTGAATGTTTCATGGCCATCGGCCGCGCCCCCAGAGATCAAGCGGCGAACTGCTCACCCAGATAAACCCTGCGAACGTCCTCATTCCGTAGCACGTCTTGCGGCGTGCCATCAAAGAGGACGGCGCCATCATACATCACATAGGCCCGGTCCACGATCTGCAGCGTCTCGCGAACCTGGTGGTCCGTGATCAGAACGCCGAGGCCGCGCTGCTTGAGGAAGCGGACGAGGTCGGAAATGGCGGAAATGGCGAGCGGGTCGATGCCGGTGAACGGTTCATCCAGTAGCATGAAGCTCGGACGTGATGCGAGTGCACGCGCAATCTCCACCCGCCGCCGTTCGCCGCCCGAAAGGGACGTCGCCGGTTGCTTGCGCAGATGTTCCACGTGCAGTTCACTGAGCAGGCTGTCGACCTGTGCCTGGCAGGCGGCGCTGTCTTTCTCGACAAGCTCCGCAACGGCCATGACGTTTTCTTCCACACTCATGCCCCGGAAAATCGAGGCCTCCTGGGGCAGGTATCCGACGCCGAG